>Ga0208849_1000381_pt1 | contig 42202 bp, 35 predicted proteins | sample NGESurdeep072012_10_FD_184470 | JGI IMG/M metagenome (GOLD analysis project Ga0208849, IMG submission 184470) | Arctic peat soil microbial communities from Barrow, Alaska - NGEE Surface sample 53-3 deep-072012 (SPAdes) | ecosystem: Environmental > Terrestrial > Soil > Wetlands > Peat ... | reverse complement strand
GCTTCTGTCCCTTTCGTCGTTCGTGACCGCGACGGCGCTAGGCTGCAAATCGAGGTTCGTCCTGGCCTCATCGTAGGAAAAGCTCGTGACCCAGCCATCGCCGAAATTAAGATGCGCCGAGACCCCCAACATCGTCGTAACCCGTGTTCCGGGCAATTCCAGATTCATCGGAACGTCGAATCCAGAGGCGGACTCAATCCGAGCTCCAGCAATCCCAAGCCCACCCCACGACGCGATGTCCCAGTCTGCCCCCGCAAGCAGCGTGCGCGACCCGCCAAATTCGGCGGCCCGACTAAGTTGTAGCTGTGCGAGGTCGGACAGTATCGGCAGATTCTGCCCGTTTGGACGCACATCGGCTGCGCGTAATTCAAGATGGAGATCGCTCGCAAGTGCAAGCGATGAATCCAGGAAGCTTCGGCTCTCGAACAGCGTGGAAGACAAATCAGCCGGGCCTGCGGCGAGCAGCGTGTCGTCGATGGATGGGCTGAATTGCAAATCGTATCCCGGGAATCGCATCGGCAAATCGGGCGCAAACGTCTCATCGTCCCCTGCGTGCGCGGGTTCGTTTGAAGTGCCGGAGATATCCGAAACAGACCAGCCAAGCCGAATTCCCGCGTCGTCGTCCCCATGCGCGTGAGCGCCGATCGGGCCGATCAACAGAACCGCCGCAATACTCCAACCAGCTATGGACAGCCGACGCATGATCCCCCCGCGCGGCGAAACCCTGATTTTCCGAGATTCCGACATTACGAACGTCATATTAGCAATCCTGTGCCCCGATTCAATAAAATCATGGACCCTGCGAGTGGCCCGATTGCCACGGTTTTCCCAGCCGAAACAGGAGACCGCAAACAACCGGCCAATTCGAATGCGAGGCTTTCGGCGGAGAATTCCAATGGGCTTCGAACTCCGACGAGTTCGGCAGCCGCCGGACGTCGTTCGCGCCAGCGCAGACCTTTCGAACTTCTCTTTGACGAAACCGACAAAATTGAATCAGAGCCGAATGCTTAATATGCCAGAATCCCGCAATGTCGCGCGCAGCGGCGGTCAACGATCGCGGCACGCGACCGCGGAACGCGGCGCCGAAGGCGTCATTGACGGCCGCGAGCACGGTGCTTCAATCAAACGCTCGGGACACAATCATCTGTCTGCGGAGCAAGTGTTGCATTAGCATGTTGACACCGCCTTACATCGGCAACATTGCGGGTCAGAGTGGAAATCCGACATTCGGCGTGTGCTACAATGGCGACGATGAAGGCAATATCGAGTACATGACCGGCGTGGAGGTCGATGATTTCTCTCGGATGTCCACGGATATTGTTCGCCGCCTGTGCATCCCCGCCGGCCGCATATCGTATTTGCGCTCAGCTATCACATTTCGTCCATCCGCATGGCATGGACCACGATCTGGAATAAATGGCTGCCAGCGTCCGGCCTTGAACTCACCGACTCCCCATTCTTCGAGCGCTACGGGGAGTCGTTCGATCCGCGGACCGGTTCTGGCGGATTCGAATTCTGGCTGCCGCTGAAGAACTGGCGCTAGGAATTATTGCATATCGGCGTGTGTCTGGACGACGGGTGTAGATAATAGCCAGACGGTTAAATGAGCCCTGCCGCGGCATCGCCCTTCGATCCGAACACAATGAGGGATACAGTTTAGTGCGAGGACGTTTTCGGCACGACCGTCAGGTGGCGCCGGTCCGACGGCTTAACGGTGATGGAAATTCCTTCGTGCTTGCGCCAAACTCGCGCGCCAGGAACCGATAGGAAGTCCCATCCGGGAATCAGATGTCAGATTTGATCCACCAAGAGTAGAGATTTCGTAGTCCCACTTGGATTTGGCGGGGGTGCAGCGATGGCGATCTTGCGAATCGGGGCAGCGTTTTCCCTCCACTCACCCTATTGCGGCGCGCCGCCCGACCCGGCAGGGCTGCTTTCGCGCTGGAACCTCGATCCGTTTCTCATTGCGGTGCTCGCCGCGGTGGTCGTTGCATACGCCGTGCTGGTCAAGAGCGGCTCGTCGCGACGCGCGGATGTCGCACCGTGGCGGAGGGCCTGCTTCTACGGCGGTTGGGCGCTTGGCGCCTTCGCTCTGATCTCTCCCCTCTGTGCCCTTTCGGTATCTCTGTTTTCGGCGCGGGTCGGCCAGCACATGATCCTGGAGATGATCGTCGCGCCCTTGATCGCGCTGGGCCGGCCAAGGGTGTTCGTCGCGGCATGGCGCGGACGTCCGGACGCCGGGAGCGCCGTTCGCCCACCCGCCCGGGCCGCCCTGATCGCGTCGGGGGCATTCGCGGTGGCGCTGTGGTGCTGGCACGCCCCCGGTCCCTACACCGCCACTTTCGAAAGCGCGGCGCTCTACTGGCTGATGCACGCAACCGCGTTCGGGACGGCCCTGTGGCTGTGGGTGGCGCTGCTCGACGTCGCACGGGATCGCCTGGGTGAGTTCCTCGCCGCCTCCCTGGCCACGACCCTGCAGATGGGCCTCCTCGGCGCCATCATCACCTTCGCGGTGCGACCGCTATACGCCGTCCATTGGCTCACCACCGAAGCCTGGGGCTTGACGCCGCTGCAGGACCAGCAGCTGGGAGGGATCGTCATGTGGATCCCGGCGGGGGCGGTTCTGCTGGTGGCGATCCTCGCCGCCATGGCGGTGGCGATGCGGCGTGCCGGCGTCCGCGCCCCGGCACGGGTGTGAGGCATGGGGGGCGTCGCGGCCATTGCGCTGGTGCTCGGCGGCTCGCCCGAGGGGGCGCTGTCGTCGCCGATGAGCTATCTGAGAACCTTGGGGCCGAGGGCCGACCCGGCGACGGTCCTGCTGTGGGGCATGATTGCGCTTTCCCTCGCGGTGGTCGCGATCATCGCCGTCGCAGTGGCCGCCGGCATCGTGGCGCGGCGACGACCTGGGTCGGTCGACAGTTTCGCGGACCTGCCCGCGCAACGCGGAACCGGCGGCCTCGCGTGGTTCTGGGTGGGAATGCCTCTTACGGTGATCGCTCTGGTCGGCATCCTCGTCTGGACAGTTGCGGTGCTCGCGACGATCGATTCGCCGAAGGCGAGACCACGTCTGACGCTCGAGGTCACCGGCCGCCAATGGTGGTGGCAGGTGCGCTATCTCTCAGACAATCCGGCAGAGATCTTCGTCACCGCCAACGAGATTCATATTCCGACCGGCGAGCCGGTCCTCGTGAAGCTCGTGAGCGCCGACGTCATCCACTCCTTTTGGGCGCCGGTCCTCACTGGCAAGACCGACGCCATTCCCGGCCAGATCAACGTCGCGTGGCTCCAGGCCGACCGGCCCGGCCGCTACCACGGCGAGTGCGCCGAATTCTGCGGCATCGAGCACGCAAGGATGGGCCTGGACGTGATTGCCGAGTCGCCCGCGACCTTCGAAGCGTGGCGTCGCGGAGAGATGCGTCCGGCCGTCACCCCAAGCAGCGCACTGGAAGCCACGGGCGAGGAAGTCTTCGCGGTCCATTGCGCCGTCTGCCACAGCGTTCGCGGCATGGGCTTGCCGGTGGTCCGCCGCGCCGGCGAGCACGGCATCGTCGGCCCGGATCTCACCCACCTGATGAGCCGCGAGACGCTTGCGGCAGGGACCGTTCCCAACACCATCGGCGGCCTGTCCGGCTGGATCGGCAATCCCCAAGCCCTGAAGCTCGGCGCGCAGATGCCCAAGACCTATCTGTCCGGCTCCGAGCTGCAGGCGGTGGTCCGCTATCTGGAGACCTTGCGATGAGGGACCGCTCGTGACGACCGCATGGGAAGACGCCCGCCGCCCCCGCATCGTCGCGATCGACGGCGATTTTCCGGGCGCGCGCCTGCAAAGGATGTGGGAGACCGCGCCTGGACTGAAAGGATGGATCTCGTCCGTCGATCACAAGGAGATCGGCAAGCGATACATCGTCACCGCCTTCGTTTTTCTGATTCTGGGCGGGATCGAGGCGATGGTCATGCGCTGGCAACTGGCCGCCCCCAACCAGACGCTCTTGACGCCAGAACAGTACGACCAGCTTTTCACTATCCACGGCGTGACGATGATCTTTCTCTACTCGTCGCCGATCCTCACCGGATTCAGCAACTTTCTGTGGCCGCTGCTCTTGGGATCGCGGGACATGGCGTTTCCTAGACTCAATGCCCTTTCCTACTGGATCTATCTGGCGGCAGGCGTCTTCATCTACGCCGGCTTCGTCACCGGCAACGGCCCCAACGACGGCTGGTTCAACTATGTGCCCTATGCCGCCAAGACCTATAATCCCGGGATCAACATCGACGTCTATGCGCTCGGCCTAATCCTCTTGGGCATCTCGACCACGGTTGGATCGGCCAATTTCGTGGTGACCTTTCTGCGCACGCGCGCGCCTGGCATGTCGATCAACCGCGTGCCGATCCTGACCTGGGGGACGCTTACGGCCTCGGTGGCCAACCTGCTGGCGGTGCCCAGCGTCAGCCTCGCCTTCTTCCTCCTGTGGATGGACCGCCAGTTCGGGACCCAGTTCTTCACCGCCGACAAGGGCCAACCGCTCATCTGGCAGCACCTGTTCTGGATGTTCGGGCACCCATGGGTCTACGCGATCGTGCTGCCCGCCATGGGAATGGTGTCGGACGCCCTGCCGACCTTCTGCCGCCGACCCCTGGTCGGCTACACGCCCGTGGCCCTCGCCACGGTGGCAACCATGGCGCTCGGGTTCGGGGTGTGGGTCCACCACATGTTCGCAACCGGACTTCCGAGCCTGGCGCTTTCGTTTTTCAGTGGCGCCTCGCTGATCATTACTCTGCCCAGCGCGGTAGCCGTGTTTGCCTGGACGGCGACCATCTGGACAGGCCGCCCCGTGATCAGGACGGCCTTCCTTTTCTTCGCCAGCATGATCGTTCTCTTCGTGATCGGCGGCGTTTCCGGGGTGATGACAGGCTCGACGCCGGTGGACTGGCAGCTCACCCAGACCTATTTCATCGTCGCCCACATCCACTACGTCCTAATCGGCATCAACGTCTTTCCGGTGGCAGGCGCCATTTACTACTGGTTTCCCAAGATGACCGGACGGCTGCTCGACGAGCGCCTAGGGCAGTGGAACTTCTGGACCATGTTCGTCGGCTTCAACCTTGGGTTCTTCCCGATGCACATCGTCGGGCTGATGGGGATGCCAAGACGGATCTACAGCTACGCGCCCGAGATGGGCTGGGGGCCGATGAATCTGGTGATTTCCTTGGGCGCCCTCTTGTTCGCGATCGGCGTGCTGCTGCTCGTGGTCAATGTCGCGGTCAGTCTCAAGCGCGGCTGCCTCGCCGGCCCCAATCCGTGGGGCGCGCCAACGCTCGAATGGTCGATTCCCTCGCCGCCGCCGCCCTACAACTTCGCGGTCATACCCACCATCGAGAGCCGCCACCCCCTGTGGGAGCATTGGCTCAACGAATCGCCAGCGCCTTCGCGGCTCACCGAAGGGCTGCTGCTGGACCGCGGTCGCGAGACCATCGCCACGACGCCGTTCGACGCGGAGCCGAACCTGATTCTGGAGATGCCCGCCGATTCGTTCGCGCCCTTCATCCTTTCCTGCGGCCTCTCGCTCGGATTCGCGGCGACGCTTTTCCATCTCTGGTGGGTGGCGGCGCTGGGCGGCCTGATCGTCATTGGCGCGCTTGTCGACTGGTTCTGGCCCCGGCGCGTCCACGCCGACATGGAGGCTGCCAATGGCTGATGCGGTCTATTTGGCTCAAGAGCTGCCGGTTGCGAGCCTGAAGCACAACAGCGTCGGCTGGTGGGGAATGCTCTGTCTGATCGCCACGGAGTCCTCCCTGTTTGTCTATCTGCTGTTCAGTTATGCCTTTTTCGCGGTCCGCTTCGGCCCTGGCTGGCTGCCTGTGGCGCACCCGTCCCTGAAGCTCGCCCTGCCCGACACCATCATTTTGTTGAGCAGCAGCGCGGTCATCTGGTGGGCCGAGAAGGGCGCAAAAACCGGGCGGCGGCGCCAGCATCTGATCGGCGTTGCGGCGACCATGGCCATGGGGCTGGTGTTCCTGATCGTTCAGGCCCTCGAGTGGAAGTCCAAGACCTACAGCATCACCAGCAGCTCCTATGGCTCGCTCTATTTCACCATCACCGGCCTGCACATGGCCCATGTCATCGTCGGCATGGTCATTCTCGGTGTGGTGTTCGCCTGGTCGGCGGCGGGCAAGTTCACACCCCGGCGCCACACCCCGGTGCTGATCAGCTCGACCTACTGGCATTTCGTCGATGCGGTATGGGTGGTCGTCTTCACCACCCTCTATCTCACACCCTATCTGGTGAACCCATGAGCGGCGAACTCATGCTTGGGGCCCGAGAGCACCCCTCGCCGCACCGGGACCGCGTGAGGGTGGAGGCTTTGCTGCTGGCGCTGGCCGCGGGTCCCGCCGCCTGGATCTTTCAGCTCTCCGTGAATTTCGGTGTCGCCGCCGCCATCTGCCAGCCCGGCGGCGTCCCGCGCGCCACCCCGCCGGCCGCCGGGTGGGGGCCTGAGAATGTGTTCCTCATATGCGTCAATCTGGCCTGCCTCGCGCTCGCTGTGGCTGGCGGATTCGTCGCTCTCGCGGCGTGGCGGCGATCTGCCCAGGAAAAATCGGGGGGCGCCGGCAACCTGATCGAGGTAGGCGAAGGCCGCACGCGCTTCATGGCCGCCTGCGCGATGATGGCTGCCGCCGGCTTCGCGGTGGCCATTCTGTTCGACACCGCGTGGCCGTTCTTCGTCCCCTCATGCTGGAGGTTCTCGCCGTGACATCGGATCGGGGCTGGGCAGATCTTTCCCGCAAACTCATGAGTTGCATGATGCTGGCGATCGTCTGTGCCACGCCGCTTTCGGGCTGTGTGCGCCGGCCGGCGGCGCACACATGGGCAAAATTCGGTGGCAATCCAGGCCAGGGGGCGCTTCTTGTCGGACGGTTCAGCTGCGGCGCCTGTCATGAAATCGCGGGCGTCGAAGGCGCCATTGGCCAGGTCGGACCGCCCCTTTCGACCTTCGGCGAGCGGACCATGATCGCGGGTGTCCTTCCGAACACGCCCGAAAATCTCGTCCGCTGGCTTCGCCATCCCCAGAGCGTGGTACCCGGCAACGCCATGCCCGATGTCGGCCTGACCGACGCCCAGGCGCGCGACGTCGCCGCCTGGCTCTACCGAAAGCACTGAGCCGTCATGTCCGTGCAGATGCCGCGGTGGATCATGCGCTTCCTGACCTCGCCGAGGGAACTCCTGATTTTTTTGGCGGGCGGCGTTTGCGCGTTTGGCGCCATGGGAATTGGCGCCGTGGTCGTCATCGAGGGCGGAATTTTCAATGCCACCGCCAGCACGCCGCATCTGGCGGTCGTGGCCGTCGCGGCGCACACGGCCTTCATCCGTTCGGTGGAGGTTCGCGCCGCCGGCGTGAAGCCGCCGGCCCGTTTCGCGCCCGCTGAAGTCGCGGCGGGATTCCGCGATTACGACGCGTCCTGCGCCGTCTGTCATGGCGCCCCTGGAATCGCTCAGGCGCGCTGGGCGAGCGCCATGACTCCGCCGCCTCCCTATCTTGAGGACGCGGCCCGCCGCTGGCGCCCCAGGGAACTCTACTGGATTGTCGGCCAGGGCGTGAAGATGACCGCCATGCCGGCTTGGGCTGAGGTGCGTTCCGACGGCCAGGTGTGGAACCTCGTCGGTTTCCTCGAAGCGCTACCCTATCTGACCGCAGCGGACTACCAGCACCTGCGGGCCGAAGCGCGAAGCGCCGGGGGGGCCAAGACCAACCATTGAACCGGTCGCCGGCGTTCTACACCTTGCTTGGAGGTTTGCGGGCGGGATGGGCGGCGATCTTGCCTCTGAGGTCGCCGACCTGATCCCTGGACACCGCGGGAGCGACGTTGCCCCAGCTATTGCGGATGTAGGTCGCCACCGCCGCGAGTTCGTCGTTGTTCAGCTTCCACGCGTAGGTCGGCATGGAAAACGGCGTGGGCTTGGCGCTCGTCGTCGCCGTCTGCGCTCCGGTCAAGATGTAGTGGAGCAACGTGGTGGGATTGGTCTGCTGCACGTTGGTATTGCCCCTGAGGGGCGGGAAGAACCGCGCGACTCCGGCGCCATCCATTTTGTGGCAGGCCGAACATTCGTCAACATAGACGGCGCGGCCCTGGGCCATGAGAACGGCGGCCGGGTGCGCCGGCGCCGGTTCGGACTTGGCCGCCGGCAGGCTCTTCAGATAGGCGGCGATGGCCTTCAGGTCCGCGTCGGACATCTTCGAGGTCGAATGGACGATCACCAGGGACATCGAACCCGAGGCGCTCGAACGGGCATTGCGCCCGGTCTTCAGGAACTCGACGATATCCGCCGCCGACCAGGAACCGAGACCCTGACGATGATCGCCGTTGAGGTCGGGCGCGAACCAGTTGTCCAGCGCGTCGCCCTGCAGCGCATCGTCGTACTTATCCCCCTGAAATATCGTCTTGGGCGTGTGGCAGGCGCCGCAATGGCCGAGGCCCTGGACGATATAGGCGCCGCGAACCCATTGCGGGCTCGCATGGGCAGGCACAGCGATCGGTCCGTGCTTCAGATAGAGCCAGTTCCAGAAGGACAGCAGCGGCCGGATGGTGAGCGGAAACGGCAAGCGATTGGGCGGCGGATTGTAATGCACAGGCTTCACCGTCTTCAGATAGGCGAAGATGGCATCGACATCGCCCTGGGTCGCATGGGCGTAGGACGGGTAAGGCATGGCCGGATAGAGATTTTGCTTCTGGTCGTCCTGACCCTGGCTCATCGTCCGCTCGAAGTCGGTCTGCGACCACGATCCGATGCCGGTCGTCTTGTCCTGGGTGATATTGGCCGAATAGATCGTTCCGAAGGGCGTGTTCAGAGCGAAACCGCCGGCCAACGCCGGGCCGCCTTCCCGGGTGTGACAGGACGCGCAATCGCCGACCGCGGCCAGATAGCGGCCCTCGGCGACCCTGGTCGCATTCGCTGGCGCGGAAGCGTGGCTAAGGCTCGAAATCTGCAGCGCGAAAGCAGTCACGCACAGAGTGGCCACGATGAGGCCAGGGCGCGATCCGGACTTCGTCACGGCTGGACCAGGGGCTGACCCGGCGCTTTCAGATACTGCGTCGTGATGGCCTGGGCGGAATGATAGGCCAGGGCGGCCAGGGTGCCGGTGGGGTTGTAACCGGACTGCTGGGGAAAGGCGGTGGCGCCCATCACGAACAGGTTAGCGACATCCCAGCTCTGCAGGTACTTGTTGAGGGCGCTTTCTTTCGGGTTGGTCCCCATGATCGCCCCGCCGGTGTTGTGGGTGGACTGGTAGGGAACCACGCTCCACGACCCGGTTCGCGGTTTGACGCTGATCTCGCGGCCACCCATCGCTTTGGCGATTTCGGCCGCGCGGGCGGTGATATAATTGCTCATCGCGTGTTCGTTGTCCTGAAAGTCGAAGGTCATGCGAAGGAGCGGCTGGCCATAGGCGTCGCGGTAGGTAGGATCGAGATCGAGGTAGTTGCTGCGGTGGCTCATCACCGAACCCTGGGTGGCGACGGTGGCGCAGCGCAGATAGCTCTTCGCCAAAGCCTTCTTCCACGCTCCGCCCCATTTGGGCGTTCCCTCCGGTGTCGGATGGGTTTCGATCGGCCGCGCACCGGTCTGCAGGACGCCGATGTATCCGCCGCCAATGAAGCCCAGTCCCGAATGGTCGAAATTATCGCCATTGAAATCGCTGATCATCAAGCCCAGCGCGCCGGCGCCGACAAAGGGATTGAGAATCTTGTCCTCGTAAAAAACATCCACGGAGGAATCGATCTGGTAGGCGTAGTTTTTGCCGATCACCCCTTCGCCGCTGGCCGGGTCGTAGGGCTTGCCGATCCCCGAAACCAGCAGCAGGCGGACGTTGTGGAGGATATACGCACAGAGGATCACGAGATCCGCGGGCTGTTCGAACTCTTGGCCGGCGGCGTCGATGTAAGTGACCCCGGTCGCCGTCTTGCCGTCCGGCGCGAGGTTGATCTTCAGAACCTCGCAACTGGTCTTCAGGGTGAAATTCGGCTTGCCCATCAGCACCGGCAGGATCGTCGTCTGGGCGCTGGCCTTGGAGTAGTTGCCGCAGCCGAACTTCTCGCAAAAGCCGCAATAGGTGCAGGGACCCATCTGCACGCCCAAGGGATTGGTGTACGGCCGCGATGCATTGGCCGCGGGTTGCGGAAAGGGATGGTACCCGAGCGATGCCGCCGCCTTGCCGAACATGGCCGGGCCCCATGGCATGTCCAGCGGCGGATTGGGGTAGCCGCGCGTACGCGGGCCCTCGAAGGGGTCACCCCCCGGCTGGATCGCGCCATTGATGTTGCCGGCTTGGCCCGAGATGCCGCAAAGATACTCGAACTTGTCATAATAGGGCTCGAGTTCGGCGTAGGTGACGCCGTAATCCTGGATGGTCATGTCGGGTGGCACGACCGCTTTTCCATAGCGCTCGATGTTGTGGCTTCTGGCGGTCAGGTCGGAGGGCAGATACCTCCAGGTTTGGCCATTCCAGTGGACTCCTGCCCCGCCGACGCCGGATCCTGGCAGGAAGGAGCCGAGACGACGCATGGGAAGCGCCGTCTGGCTCACGTTGTTGCGAACCGTGCAGGTGTCGTGCGCCGGACGCTGGAACAGCTCCATGCGGTAGCGATAGCGCAATTCGTCCTGGGCGAAGGTGGTGGAGAAATCGGTTTCGGTGTCGCGCCAGATACCACGCTCCAGAGCCAGGACGTTCAAGCCCGCGTCGGTCAATTCCTGGGCGAGGATGGCTCCCGTCCAGCCGAAACCGATCGCGACCGCATCGACCTTCGGGAGACGCTTGGCCATCTTCGCCTCAATTCTTGGGGGCCAGCCAGCCCGGGCGACCGCCGATAGAGACCGGCGGCAGATCGTAGGGTTTGCCAAAAGCGAGGACCCAGGCCCGCTTGTCGTAGCGCGCGCCGGGAAAGCCGATCAGCTTCCAGCCGATCATGTCGCGATTTCCGCCATGGATGGGATCGCAGAAGAAGCCCTCGATGACGTTTTGCAGAAAGAGGATGAAGAAGGCTTTCGAATCGACGTTTGCCAGCGAGACATCGCCGGTCTCGAGGCGCTTGAGATAGGTATCTTGATCGGGCCCCTTCAGCCTGGCGAACACGACCTTGAAGGCGTGGTTGGTATCTTTGTCGATCGCGGCGATGGCGGCGCGATACATCTGCGCCGGGGACATGCGGCTCTGATAGCCCTGAGTCTCCTCACCCTTCGCCCAAGGTCCCCGCATGTACCATTGTGTGCCCTGCCCGAACTCGCCGGCGAGTTGACGGTCGAGAAAAATCGGCACCCCCGCCTCGATCGCGCCGCCGCCCAGCTCGTCGGCCGGGATCATCCGCGCCACCGCCGCCACGATGAACGCCGCTTCCGCCCGACTGAAGAAATTGTAGCTTTTGCCTTCATCGACAGCGAGCGGATAGGCCGCCTCGTCCGGTCGCCAAGGCACGCCGGCTTTGCCAATTGCGCCCGCGGCGGCAGCGCCAAGCGGCAGCGCGACGAGTCCCGCCTCCAATAGCCGGCGCCGGTTGAAATCCCGCTCCGCCATAGGTCCCGCCCGCGCTTAGAAGTCTCGCGGATACAACAAAAGATCGTACGCGGGGTTCCCAGCGCGCATGCTCTTTCGAGGATGTCGCCTTTTCGACTCCAAGGACCTCCCTATCCAACGCGGGGAGACGTCGCTCATCGCATCGTCAATCGCTGCCGCCCCAAACCCACCGTTCGAGTGGCTGATCGCCAGGAGTTCCGCAAGGCCGCCTGACGCGTGCGTTTTCACCACACGCTCGACGACCGCGGGACGCCACGTTCGCCGGGCCGCAGGCGGAGGAGGGCGCCCGCGAGCGGCTCTCGCGCCAACTGGTCGGCATCGAGCTTGTCCCTGGCGCTGGTGACGTACATCTCTTCGAGAGTAGCGCCCCCGAACGCGCACATTGTTGGTTGGCTGACCGGCAGCAGGATGTCGCGATCGATGCTTCCGTCCGCCCGGAAGCGGCGCAGCCGGCCCCCGCCATGGCAGGCGCACCAATAGCCCCCCTCGGTATCCACCGCCGCGCCGTCGGGAATGCCGAGGGCGGGGGGCAGCCGGGCGAAGACGCGGCGCGCGCCAATCCGGCCGGCCGCCAGGTCGAATTCAAAAGCAAGGATCTCGCCGCTCATGCTGTGAGATAGATAGAAGGTGCGTCCATCGCCGCTCCACGCCATGCCGTTGTGCAACTGGGCGGCGTCGGGTTCGAGACGCAGACCGCTATCGACGCGGAAGCTGTGTAGGGCGCCCTCCCGGGGCAACGGGCCGGCCTCGATCGGATCGAACATGACGCCGATCCAAAAGCGCCCGGCAGAATCGCAGGCGCCTTCATTGAAACGGAACAGCGAAGGATCAAACGGCGCCGGCGCCAGCCGCTTAAGGGCATCGGACGCGAAGTCCAACGCGAACACGCCCTCACGCAACGCCACCACCGCGCCCGGCGGATCGGCGGTAAGGGCGAAACCGCCAACGTCGCTCGAAAGCCGCCAGGATCGCTGGCCGCTATCGGCCGGATCATAGCAGTAGAGTGCCGGTTTCTTGACGTCGATCCAATAGAGGGCGCGTTCCGCGGCCGACCATGTGGGAGACTCCCCAATGATCGCGCCGGCATCCAATACGACCTCGATCTCAATGTGTTCCGTCTTTTCCATTCCAACCAAACCCGGCGCGCGGCGCAGCGGTTCCGCGCTCGGGCCTTGGCGCGTGAGCCGCTCGATTCGAATGAGTGTCTGGCTGCCACAGGAACGTCTGGACGTTTGAGGCGTAGTGAATTTGGGGGTCTAGGAGGCCCGAAACGGCCGCATCCTTGGAGTCTCCAATGAGCATGAACGTCAGTGAATTCGTCTGGCGCAGGCTGAACGAGTGGGGGTTGACGCGGGTTTATGGGTATCCCGGCGACGGCGTGGGCGGCCTGGACGTGGCGCTGGAGCGCGGCGGCAATGCCATGGAATACGTGCAGGTGCGCCACGAGGAGATGGCGGCGTTCATGGCCAGCGCCCATGCCAAGTTCACTGGCGGCGTGGGCCTCTGCTACGCTACGTCAGGCCCCGGTGCCATTCATCTCCTGAACGGCCTCTACGACGCCAAGATGGACCACGTGCCGGTGGTGGCCATCGTCGGCCAACAGGCGCGGGCGTCGATCGGGTCCTCATTTCAGCAGGAGGTGGATCTCCAGACCCTGTTCAAGGACGTGGCCAGCGAATACGTCGCCACCGGCACGATCCCCAGTCAGGTGCGCACGATCATCGACCGCGCGGTGCGCATCGCCCAGGCCAAGCGCTCGGTCACCTGTGTCATCCTGCCCAACGATTTGCAGTTGATGAAGTACGAGGAGGCGCCGACCGCGCACGGCTACACCCATACCGGCGTCGGCTTCCCGCTGCTGTCGAAGGTCCCCGAGGAAGCCGGCCTGCGCGCCGCCGCCGAAGTGCTGAACGCCGGCGAGAAAGTCGCCATCCTGGTCGGCGCCGGCGCTCTGGAAGCGACGGACGAGGTGATCGCCGTCGCTGACAAGCTGGGCGCGGGGGCGGCCAAGGCGCTCCTGGGCAAGGCGGCGCTGCCCGACGATCTCACCTGGGTCACGGGCTCGCTCGGCCTCTTGGGAACCAAGCCGAGCTGGGATCTGATGAAGGGTTGCGACACCTTCCTGATGGTCGGGTCGGCCTTCCCCTACAGCGAGTTCCTGCCGAAGCCCGGCCACGCCCGCGGCGTCCAGATCGACATCAACGGCGCCAACCTCTCGCTGCGCTATCCTATGGAGGTGAACCTGATTGGCGACGCCGCCGCGACGCTCGACGCGCTGGTGCCCATGCTGAATCAGAAGACCGATACGGAATGGCGGGACAAAATCGCCGAGAGTTTGAAAGACTGGTGGAAGGTGCTGCAGGCGCGGGCGATGAGCAGTGCCGATCCGATCAACCCGCAGCGGGTCTTCTGGGAACTGTCGTCCCGCTTGCCCGACAATGCGATCATCACCGCCGATTCCGGCTCGGCGGCAAACTGGTTCGCGCGCGACCTGAAGATGCGCCGGGGAATGAAAGCGTCTCTCTCCGGAGGCCTGGCTTCGCTCGGCGCCGGGACGCCCTACGCGATGGCCGCCAAGATGGCGTTTCCGGACCGGACGGTGATCGCTTGCATGGGCGATGGCGCGATGCAGATGAACGGCATCAACGTCATGATCACGATCGGCAAATACTGGAAACAATGGCCGAATCCGACGCTGATCGTCCTGGTGCTGAACAATCGCGACCTCAACCAGGTGACGTGGGAGGAGCGCATCCAGCTTGGCGACGGCAAGACGGAATCTACTCAGTCCATCCCCGATTTTCCCTATGCAAAATATGCGGAGATGATCGGGCTGAAGGGGATTTTCGTGGACGATCCCAACAAGATCGGAGCGGCGTGGGACGAGGCCCTGTCGGCCGATCGCCCGGTGATCCTGGAAGCCTACACCGACCCCAATGTGCCGCCTCTGCCGCCCCACATCACGCTCAAGGACGCCGAACACTTCATGACGATGATGTCGACCGAGCCGGAACTGGGTAGCGTACTGAAGAACAGCGTCAAGGAAGTACTGGAAACCGTCTTGCCGCATCGGGGTTAAGCCGGTGGGGCGCGCGAACCGGGTCGCCGCCGAGGCGAGCACGATGGGTGCGGGGTTTGTCGAGCCGGCACCCTGGCGCTCGTGGAGAGTCCGCGCGTCGCCGACGTCCCAAAAGACAAGGGTGCCGGCCGAGCGAACACCTTGGGATCCTGACGTCGCGGTGCGCGCCGGGCGGCGACTCAACCGCGCCTCGGGCACGATCGCCGCCTCGGTCTTGCTGGACAGCGCCATCGAGCATTACCGCGGCTCCTTCCACAACAAGGCCATGTTCGCGCCGTTGGTGAGTTCAGCGCTGTCTCTCCTGGCCGGCCTGCACGGCTCTGGAGACCGACGCCCGAGGCCCCACCCGGCGCGCGACGCGGCCTATGCCTCGGCCGCGCTGATCGGGATCATCGGAACCGCCTTTCATATCTACAATGTGGGCAAAAGACCGGGCGGATTCAGCTTCCAGAATCTGTTCTATTCCGCCCCCATCGGCGCGCCCGCCGCGCTCATCCTGTCGGGAATGTTGGGATTCCTCGCCGAGCGCGTGAGAGACAATGCGCCCGGGACGAAGCCGACCATTGCGGGTCTGGCCGCCGGCCGGGTGGTAGCGGCCGGCGTGGCTGTGGGCTTGCTGGGTACGGTGGGAGAGGCGGGGTTGCTGCATTTTCGTGGCGCCTACCACGACCCGTTCATGTTCCTGCCGGTCACCGTTCCGCCTTTCGCCGCGGCGCTGATGGGCAACGCCGCCATGGGCAGCGCGCGCAAACCTCGCGGCTTCACGCGCTGGTGGCTGCGCCTCACCGCCGTGCTCGGTTTCGCGGGGTCGGGTTTTCACATCATGGGTGTTGCTCGCAATATGGGCGGATGGCGAAATTGGCGCCAGAACGTCCTGAACGGGCCGCCCATTCCCGCGCCCCCCGCGTTCACGGGATTGGCCCTGGCGGCGCTGGCAGCGCTCAGCCTGATCGAGGACCAAGACGGATGACCGAACTCTACCCGGGCTATGACGTGCTCGCCAAGCGCTGGACGCAATCGTGGAACGAGCAGACGCGGGCCGTGATCGACGCCCGGCTAGCCGCGCCACGCGAGCCGATTTTCTTCACGCCGGATGAATGGCGATGTCTGAGCGCGGTATGCGACCGGATCATGCCGCAGGCCGAAAACCGTCCACCCGTTCCGCTGGCCGCCTATGTGGATCTGAAGCTGCGAGAGGGGTTTCTGGACGGCTATCGCTACGCCGCGATGCCGCCGCAGGACGAAGCTTGGCGCCGCGGTCTGGCGGCCCTGGATGACGAGGCGATGCGCCTGCACGCGGCACGTTTCCATGCGCTTTCGACTGCGCGGCAGGACCATCTGCTGAGCCGCATGCAAAGGGGCGAACTGAACGGCACGGCGTGGGGCGCTATGCCCAGCGCGCTGTTCTTTGCCCATCGGGTGATTCCGGACATCACCCACGCCTATTATGCCCATCCCACGGCCTGGAATGAGATCGGGTTCGGCGGTCCCGCCAGCCCGCGCGGCTATGTGCGGATGGCGCTGGATCGGCGCGATCCTTGGGAAGCGGCCGAAGCGAAACCCGGCGAGGAGGAACGCGCCCGGCGTGAAAACGATCGTGTCGGCTGACCCATTCGCGGGACCCCGCGCGACGGGCGGGCGCGCGCCGGACGTTTTCAGGGCCGGCGCCTGGGTTCCGATGCGCCAGTTCGACGACTCCGAGACCGTCGATTTCGTCGTGGTGGGGACGGGCGCTGGCGGAGCGCCGCTCATCGCGCGCCTGGCCGAAGGCGGCTTTTCCGTCGTTGGGTTCGATGCCGGCCCCTATTTTCGGCCGCTGGAGGACTTCGCCTCCGACGAGATGGAGCAGAACAAGCTCTACTGGAACGACATGCGCGTCGTCGATGGTGCGAACCCGCTCACCATGGGTGGCAAGAACAGCGGCAAAGCGGTCGGCGGCAGCACCGTGCACTTCGCCATGGTCTCGCTGCGTTTCCGGCCCGAATGGTTCAAATCGCATAGCGTGCTGGGCTATGGAGTCGATTGGCCGCTCGATTGGCGCGAGATGTGGGGCTATTACACCAAGGCCGAGCGGGCGCTCAGCATCTCCGGCCCCCTGCGCTACCCTTGGGGTCCGAAGCGGCCCGCCTATCCCTATCGCGCCCACGAGATGAATGGCGCGGCGGTGTTGCTGGCCAAGGGCTGTGAGGCGATGGGGATTTCGTGGACACCCACCCCGCTCGCGACGGTGTCGGCGCCGCATGGCGCCTCGCCGCCCTGCGTCTATCGCGGCTTCTGCCGGTTCGGCTGCTCGACCAACGCCAAGCAGAGCCAGCTTGTCACCTTCGTTCCCCGGGCGCTGAGGGCCGGCGCGGAGATCCGCGACCTAGCCATGGTCGCTCGCATCGAGATGGGCTCCGCCGGCCGTGCCACGGGCGTGCACTACATCCGCGAGGGACGCTGGCGGTTTCAGCGGGCGCGCAATGTGGTCGTGGCCGGCTACGCGATCGAGACGCCGCGCCTGCTGCTAGCATCGGCGACCAATCGTTATTCCAACGGCCTCGCCAATAGCTCCGGGCTGGTCGGCAAGAACCTGATGACCCAGTCCAACCAAGCGGTATTCGGGACGATGCAGGAGGAGGTGCGTTGGTATAAGGGGCCGCCCTCCCTGGCCATCACCGAACACTGGAACTACGACGACGAAAAAAATTTCGTGGGCGGCTATTGCTGGATGGCGCAGGGTCCGCTGCCGATCGAATGGGCGACCATCCAGACCGGTTCGCGCGGATTGTGGGGCCAGGCGCTGCGCGACGAGATGGCCAAGTACAACCATCAGGTGGGCCTGAAGATGGTCGGCGAGATGCTGCCGAACGAAGCCAATCGCGTGACCCTGGCCGACGAGACCGATCAATATGGTCTGAAAGTCGCGCGCGTCACCTACGGTTGGGGCGACAACGACAAGGCGTTGATCCAGCATGCCCTCGGGCAGATGCAGACCAGTCTCGAAGCGGTGGGCGCGCGCGAAATCTTCCGCCAGGAAGACGACACCAACCACCTGGCCGGGACCGCACGCATGGGATTCGGCGCCGACACCAGCGTCATCAACTCAGATTGCCGGAGTTGGGATGTTCCGAACCTGTGGGTCTGCGACGGATCGGTCTTTCCCACCACCGGCGGCGTGAATCCGTCTCTGACCATCACCGCCATCGCCCTGCGCACCGCCGACCGCATCAAGGCTTTGGCTGCGCGCGGTGAGTTATAGGAATCCGCATGGCGGTGAAATTCAAAGTCGGCGATCATGTGACCTGGAACTCGCGTTGAAAGATACACATCGTCTTCATCGCCACGGTCCAGCGCCGCGCGACGAACATCCAGTCACGGCGGTCTGGAGTCCCGCACCTTGGCGTCGGAACCACGGCAGGAAGCGCTGGCAGGTGACATGGCTCGCAAGCGGATCGTGATCGTCGGGGCCGGCTTTGGCGGTATGGCCGCGGCCAAGGCGCTGAAAGGTGCCGACGCCGATATTACGCTGATCGATCGGACCAATCACCACCTCTTTCAGCCGCTGCTCTACCAGGTCGCGACGGCGGCCCTTTCACCCGCAGACATCGCGACGGCGACCCGGGCGCTCCTGGAGCGTCAGACGAACGTCACCGTCCTCATGGGCGAGGTGACCGGGGTCGATGCCGAACTCGGTCTGGTGAAGACCACCGACACCGCCGACCTCGCCTTCGACTGGCTGATACTGGCGACGGGCGCCGCCTACAGCTTCTTCGGCCACGAGACGTGGGCGGCGGACGCCCCGGTCCTCAAGTCGCTCGCCGACGCGCTGGTCATCCGCGAGCGGCTGCTCGGCGCGTTCGAATGGGCCGAAAGCCACGCCGGCCACCAGGACATCGGCGGCGCGCTGACCTTTGTGGTGGTCGGCGGCGGCCCGACCGGGGTCGAATTGGCCGGCACCATCGCCGAACTCTGCCGATCGACGCTGGCGCGAGACTTTCGGCGTATCAATCCGGCATCGGCGCGGATCATTCTTTTCGAAGCCGGTCCGCATCTTCTCTCCGCGTTTCCCCGGCGTCTGTCTGGCTATGCGCGCAAAACTCTTGACGCTCTTGGCGTCGAGGTCCGGACGGGCGTTGCCGTCGATCACATCGACGCCGACGGTCTCGCCGCCGGACGCGAGCGGATTGCGACGCACAACATTCTCTGGTGCGCCGGCACCACCGCGCGACCGGCCGCGAAATGGCTCGCGGCCGAGGCGGCCAAGAACGGCGCGGTCAAGGTCGCCGCCGACTGTTCCGTTCCCGGCCATCCGACTATCTTCGCCGTCGGTGACGTTGCGAGCAGCGACGCCGGAGGGGGCCGAACCCTTCCGGGTCTCGCACCGGTGGCCAAGCAGCAAGGCAGCTATGTCGGCGCGCTGTTGAAGGCACGGATCGCCGGTCGGCGCGAACCCCGCCCTTTCCACTACCGCGACCTGGGGACGCTGGCAGTCATCGGCCGGTCGCGCGCGGTCGCCGATTTCGGGTGGCTGCGGCTCACCGGCTTCACCGCGTGGCTCACCTGGTCGTTGGTCCATCTGATGTTGCTGGTCGATTTCCGCAGCCGGCTGATGGTCTACGCCAACTGGTCGTGGGCCTGGTTCACTCACGGTCGCGGCGCCCGGCTCGTTGTCCGACACGATTAGCGACGCGGCGACTCCCTTGTCTTGGAAAGACGTCGGGGACGAATGATGGAAATGCGCGGGAACGTCGCGAGCGTTCGCGGATTTATCCGGCGGGTCGAACCTACGGCCATTCTCCATGGCCCCGAGACGCGGTGAGCGGGAATGCCGGACCACTACGATGTGATCGTCATTGGCAGCGGCCCCGGCGGAGCGTCGCTCGCGCAGCGCCTGGCGCCCAGCGGCAAGCGCATCCTGATGCTGGAGCGCGGCGACTACCTGCCGCGGTCGCGGCGCAACCAGGATTCCAAGACCGTCTTCGTCGATGCCGCCTATCAGGCCAAGGAGATGTGGTACGGCAGCGACGGCGACACGTTTCATCCCGGGCTGCATTACTTCGTTGGCGGCAACTCCAAGGTATACGGGTCGGCCCTGTTCCGCCTTCGCGAGCGCGACTTCGGCGAATTGCGGCACAAAGAGGGGATGTCCCCGGCGTGGCCGCTCGGCTACGACGTATTCGAGCCCTACTATACCCAAGCCGAGGCGCTCTATCATGTCCACGGCCAGCGCGGAGAGGATCCGACCGAGCCGTGGTCGAGCGCTCCCTACGCGTATCCACCGGTGCGGCACGAGCCCAGGATCGAGGCGCTGAGCGGCATCCTGAAGAACCAGGGCCTGCACCCGTTTCATCTGCCGCTCGGGATCAAGCTCGACCAGAACCCGGACGGTAGCGCCACCACCTACAGTCCCTGCATTCGCTGCGACACGTTCGATGGTTTCCCCTGCCCGTTCAACGCCAAGGCCGACGCCCAAGTGATCTGTGTCGATCCCACCCGCGCCGCCCACCCGAACTTCACCCTGCTGACCGGCGCCTATGTCACCCGACTGGAAACCGACCCGAAGGGCCGCTCGGTCACCGGCGTTCACGTGGTCCGCGGCGATCGGATCGAGCTATACTCCGCCGACATCGTGGTCGCGGCCTGCGGGGCGCTAAGTTCAGCCCTGCTGATGCTCCGTTCGGCCAGTGAGACGCACCCGAACGGCCTCGCCAACCGCTCGGGCCAGGTCGGTCGCAACTACATGCGGCACAACATGTCGGTGGTGATGGCCCTCCTGAAGGAGCCGAACCATACGGTGTTTCAGAAGACCTTGGCGCTCAGCGATTATTATTTCGGAGCGCCGGACTGGGATTATCCGCTGGGCCTGATTCAGATGTGCGCGATTTCGCACGGCGAGCAGATTCGAGGCGAGGCGCCGCTTCAGTCAGTCATGTCCTTGGTGCCAAAGTGGCCGTTCGAGAAAATGGCCTTGCACGCGATCGATTTCTGGCTGCAGAGCGAGGATTTGCCCCGCCCGGAGAACCGTATCTTCTATGACGGCGAGCGCGTGGTGCTGGACATTCACGAAGGAAACATGGAGGCCGCGATCAGGCTCAAGGCCAAGCTCAAGAGCCTCCTGGCGCCGATGCGCGCGTGGCCGTCATTGATCAATCGCGGCCTCTATCTCGGCAAGGACATTCCGATCGGCGGCACGGCGCATCAAGCCGGCACCCTGCGCTTCGGTCCCGATCCTGATACTTCGGTCCTGGACCTCGACTGCAAGGCGCACGAGCTGGACAATCTCTATGTGACGGATGCGAGCTTCTTTCCCTCGATCGGGGCGGTGAATCCGACCCTCACCATCATCGCCAACGCGCTGCGGGTGGCAGACCTCATCGGTGCGCGACTTGGCGTTAGAGTCCGTGGGTAAATAATCGATCGGTCGGACCATACCGCGTGCGCCGGAGGCGTTCACAATAATCGACTCATTTTATCGTCCATATCACTTTGCAAATCGCCTTGGTCCGCGCGCCGTCAAATCTTCAAGCGCTTTGCCAGCAGATGGACGCCTGCCACCAGTCCGATGGCGACGGTCGCCCAGAAAATGGCGCGGTGGCGGCTGACTTCCATCTCCCAGCTGCCGGTGCGCGGATGGCGGCTGTCGAATCGGCCATGGGCGCCGTAAGGTCCGGGCACGGGCTCGAAGAGATTGTCGGGCGAATCCGCCGGCAGGGGCGTGTCCGAGAGTTGCCCGGCGTAGCCGGCTTTGGCCAGGTAACGGTCGACCAATCCCGGGGCGATCCGGTTGGCCAAAATCGCTATCACCGTGGGAAATCCGACCCATATCTGGCGACGTGGGTGGAATGTTCCAAAATAGATCGCCCGCGCCGGCACCTCGGGCTGAAAGATCGGCGGCACAGGCTGAGCCTTCCAGCCCATCTTGTTGCGCGCCCAGTCGAATTGGGGCGTGTTGACCGCCGGCAGGTCGACCATGGTCAGGGTGACGTCGATCTTGTCGTGGATCAGCTCCGAGCGCAGCGAGTCGGTGAAGCCGCGGATCGCGAATTTCGCCCCGCAATAGATCGACTGCAGCGGCACCGACCGGTAGGCGAGCGCCGAACCGACATTGACGATCGAGCCCCGGTTGCGCGGTCCCATGCGCCTGAGCGCCGCCATAGTCCCGTGAACCTGACCTAGATAAGTCACGGCCGTACCACGCTTAAATTCTGCGGCGGTCAACTTGCTCACCGGCGCGAAAACGGTCGCCATCGCGACGTTGATCCAGGCGTCGATCGGCCCCAGTTCACGCTCCACCCGGTCGGCCGCCGCTTCCACCGCGTCGGCGTCCGCGACATCTGTAGGAATTGGCAGCGCGCGCACGCCGAATTGACGCAGCTCGCAAGCTGCCTGCTCGAGCCGATCCTTGTCGCGCGACAGCAGCGCGACGTCGCAGCCGTTGCGAGCAAATTCGGTGGCGGCAGCGCGTCCAACGCCAGCGCCCGCGCCGGTGACGACGACAATCCTGTTCATGATCCTGCTCCACCTCCGGTTGGTCAACGCGAGCCCGCTCCGAGGGTTCATTCGGCACTGGGACCTACACCCGTCGCGCGGTGGCCGTGGCGTAGCTCTTCTGGGCCACGGCGACGGGATCGCATTTTAGTCTAAATCCGAGTTGCCCCCGGCTCCAGTTGCGCGGGCGACGGGACGATCAGCAGGTGATGTCCGTCGGGATCCGTCACCCCACGCCGAGCGGCACTGCGGGAGGTTGGAGCCGGATCGTCCGCCTCGAGGATCAGGCGCGAGGCGGCGATGTCGTTGTTCCGCGACTCCACGCCTCCGGCGTGGATGATCGATCGATAACAGAGAAGCTCTATGTGGGGCGTGGCCTCAGGCGGCGAGATGGCAGTCACTTTCACGCGCGACTCACACAAGCCATCGAGCCGCGCTTGCTCGGGCCCGATGTTGAGCGATCGGGCGGTCGCTCGAAGGCCGAGCCGTTCGTAGAAGGCTACCGCGCGGGCGGTATCGGCGACCCCGATCGCGGAGTGGTCGATGCCAAGGCAGGGATTGCTTCCGTTCCGGGCGCGCCAACGGGACGGCACCTGGCGAGGTGGAAAGGCGAGGAGTTCGAGCGGATGGCCGTCGGGATCGCGAAACTTGAACGCAGTGACACCCCCTGCCTCCACCGGAAGGCGCTGCGGCCCATCGGTCGAGATAGCGCGCCATCCGGACATGGCCGACAGCCTTTCATAGGCCTGGCGGATGTCATCGACGACGATCGCGAAGTGCTGGAAATTCAGGTCCGAGGCCGAACTGTTCGCCGGGTAGGGAAGGCCCGGGCGATCGAATTGCAGAAGTTCGATGATTTCGCGCCCAAGCCCGATCCTGACGCACTGGGCGCCGCCTTCAACGTCCATCAGGCGTTCGAACGCCGCACCATCAAGGCGTTCGGTGGCGAGGCATCGAAACCCGAACGCGCGCTCGTAGAACGCCGCGAGGGCGGAGGCGTCGGCCGTCGTGAGGCCAAAACGCGCCAGTCGCTGGATCTGTGCCCCCCCGCTCACGGCCATTGCGCTCCCCGACGGTTGAGGAAGATCGCATAGAGGGTGTGCGAGCCGCCGATGAACAGCCGGTTCCGATCGGCCCCCCCGAAGGTCAGGTTGGAAACGCGGTGCGGCACGAGCACCTTTCCGAGCAAACGGCCAGTGGGGTCGATACAGTGGACGCCGTCGGCCGCACTGGCCCAGAGGTTGCCTTCTTCATCGACACAGAGCCCATCGGCATAGCCCGGCTCCACCTTGTGGAACAAAGTGCCGCCGGTCAGTCCGCCCCCGGCACCGACATCGAAGACGCGGATGTACTGTTTCGGCTCGTCGGAAGTTTGATCGCCGGTTTCGGCGACATAGAGCCGGCTCTCGTCGGGGGAAAAAGCCAGTCCGTTGGGTCCGTCGAAGTCGCCGGCCGCCACGGTGATAACGCCGCTTGCCGGATCAAAGCGGTAAAGCGCGGGCGGCTGCTCGGACGTCTGTCGACCGCCTTCGTAGTCGGTCTGGATGCCGTAGAGAGGGTCGGTGAACCAGATCGAACCATCCGATTTTACCCGCACATCGTTGGGGGAATTGAGGCGCCGGCCGTTATGGCGATCGACGAGCCGGGTGATCGATCCATCCAGTTCGGTGCGAAACAGACACCGCTCGCGATGCGAACAGGAAATCAGCCGGCCCTGCCGGTCGCGGGTCTGGCCGTTGGCGTAGGCGGAGGGAGAGCGATAGAGGGAAAGACCGGCGCCATCGATCCAGCGCATGGTGCGGTTCCTGGGCAGGTCCTGAAACAGCAGGCTCCCGGCGTCCCCCATCCACACCAGGCCTTCGATCCAGCGAAAGCCGCTGGCCAGCTCCTCCAGCGGCGCATTGGCGAGGACATAATGGGCAAAACGCCGATCGAGGATCTCGAAGCCGTCCATCGCCTAGAACTGGCAAGCGGACGGCGCCGGCATGTCGTCGAACTGGACCAGCATCAAGACGGCCGGCCCCCCGCCGACCGTGCCGGAACGGTGGCCCAACTTGCCGCCGATCTCGCGGGCGTTCTGATCGCCGCCGAAGGAAATTTCGCCCACGCCGAACTCCGTGCGCGTTCCGTCCATCGATTCCACGAACCAACGCCCCGAAAGGGGGACGATCCATTGAGGCTTGGGGTTCGGGTGCCATTCTCCGACCCAGCCGACCGGCAGGACGGTGAACATCACGGTTGTGGCGGCGGTAGTCTTTCGCCCCTGCCATTGGGGAGCGGCCGGGACTTGGACGGACGCCAGATGGAAATCGGTCATCGCGCACTCGTTCTGATGGCTCACCCCATCGGGTCCTGCCCAGAGATGCCAGTAGCGAAGAGTCGGCTTTTCGGTCATTGGAGCACGCTTTCGTCGATCACGCTGTAGGGATGGGACGATCGCAGGGGATGATCCACGAAGCGACGCACGCCAGAGGCGCCGGTCCCGAAGGCGAGCATGAGGAATCCTCCAGCCAAGGCCGCGTTTTTCATGAAATCCCAGAAGAGTTCGCGTCCACCGCTCTCACCTCGGAGACGAAAATCCGGCGTACGCCAGAATTGCTTCCAGAGTATTGCGGTGATCAGGCAATAACCGGCGAGAATAAACGCCGCGAGACGGTCGGCGACGCCGCTGAGGATCGCGAGTGACATCACCACTTCGATGGAGAAGCCGGCGAGGACGAGCAGCGTGGCCGGCCACGGCGCCAACACCGCCCGCGAAGCCTGGGCAAGCGATTGCTTGAAGTTCAAGACCTTGTCGAGAGCGCTGAATGGCAGAAACAACAGCACCAGAAGAAGGCGGCTGGCGAAGATCACAACAATGCTCAACACGTTTGATCTCCATCGACGATGCGATTCGCGAGGCGTTTCGTGCTCAGGTAACGCGCTTGCGCGCCATGGCGTTGCTCTCGTTCGGCCCGCTATCGGCGGAGCCCAGGTTCGAAAGCGCGATCCGTTTCGCGGCGCTGCCAGGCGGTCCGCGACACGGACGGTGGCTCATCGCCGCCTGCCCAACGAAAAGTTTCTGGTCACCCGCGATATCGCGCCGCCACGGGTACGATCCGTTACCTATATCTCCAGACTGGACAATTTGAAGCTGGCGGACAGGGAGGGATTCGAACCCTCGATACGGTTACCCGTATGCCGCATTTCGAGTGCGGTGCCTTCAACCGCTCGACCACCTGTCCGAAGGGCCGGGACCATAGTCCGGCACCCCCGCGCTCGCAAGAACGCTTGAATGACGCCGTTCAAAGCCGCTTAGGATGGGACGCGGACTGTCGGAGAATTTCATGCGCGCCGTCCCAGCCCTTCTCGCCCTTGGCTTGTTGTGGACCGGCGGCGCGAGCGCTTCCGCCCCGCGCCACGACGCGGATGCGGTCGAGTTGGTGCTGATGCGCCAGCAATCGGCCTGGAACCGCGGCGACATCGAAAGCTTTATGGCGGGATATTGGAAAAGCCCAGACGTACGGTTCGTCTCGGGCGACAAGATCACGCGCGGCTGGAAGGAGATGCTGGCGCGCTATAAAGCGCGATATCCCACGCGCGCGAAAATGGGCACGCTCGGATTTTCCGATCTGCACGTCGACATGCTCGGGCCGGATGCGGCCCTGGCGGTCGGCCGCTGGCAACTCCAGCGCGCCGGCGATGCGCCGCATGGCGTATTCACGCTCATCTTCGGCAGAATTGCCGCCCAATGGCGCATCGTTCTCGACCACACGTCATGATTTGCAATCCACAGAAATGCGCGCGGGCACGCCGGAGTCCGTCGTCAACAGCGGCGCGACGGCAGCGGCAACAGCGCCCATTTCCTGCGCGAATCCGAATGGCGGATTGACGACCAGAAGCCCCGCGGCGGCGAGGCGCCCCTCGGTTTGTTGTGCGCCGCTCTCCACATCGACGCGCAGGAGGCGCTCGATACCGTGCGCAAGAACTTCGCCACACAGGGCGTCGCCATCCGCTTTCGATTTGACGGGAAACCACAGCAGATAAACGCCCGTTCCGAAACAGCGGTATGACCGCGCCAGCAAATCTCCCGCCATTGCAAATTCGTCAGGCGCTTCATAGGGCGGATCGATCAGCACAAGGCCGCGCCGCTCCTGCGGAGGCAGCAACGCGGGCAACCGCTCGGCGCCGTCGGCACAAACCGCCGTGGCGTTGGCGAACGGCGACAGCGCCTGCGCGAGCGCGGCCTCCTCGGCCGGCTGCTTTTCGATGGCAATGAGCCTGTCCCGACCGCGCAACAGGCGTGCGGCGATGCGGGGCGAGCCCGGATAATATTCTTCGGGTTCGGCGTGTACGCATTCCAGATAGGCGACCAGCGACGCCGGCAGTCCTGCCGGATCGATATTTTGTAGCCGCGAAATGCCCTGCTTTGCTTCGCCCGTACGTTCAGCTTCGCCGCCGCGCAGATCGTAGAGACCGCGGCCCGCATGGCTGTCGATGACGCAAAACGGCTTGTCCTTCTTCCTCAGATGCAAAAGCACCGCGACGAGAGCAATGTGCTTGACGACGTCGGCGAAATTCCCCGCATGGTAGGCGTGGCGATAATTCACGACTGCCGGCGCGGTCGCCGTAAAAGCTCGCCTGCGCAATTGGGGCAGCGCCCGCTCATCGATGTGCTGCACGCATCGCAGAAAGTGCACTCATACGAACAAATGCGCGCCGCCTCGCTGTCCACCGGCAACGGCGTTTTGCAGCGTTCGCAACTGTTGCGCATTTCGAACGGCATGGTCCGTCTCGCTCATATGATCCTGGTGCCCCTGGCCGGACTTGAACCAGCACGTTGTCGCCAACAACAGATTTTGAGTCTGCCGCGTCTACCATTCCGCCACAGGGGCACGGGAGAAAGGGTCCGTGCGAAGCGGCGGATCATAGTCAGGCGGGATTTGCCGTCAACGCCGCTTCATTTCCGTGAATCGCGGCGTTGTGACCCCCGGCTCTCCGACGCGTTGTTTGCACGATGACCGTCAAACAGCCCGACTGGTTCGAGAAGGGACTGCCCTATCTGCGGCGTCCCTCGTGCCCGTTGCGTCCTACGATCTGGAATTGCCACGTTCGCCTGCAGACCGTTGCCGGCGCTTCTCTTTTGGCTTCGCCGGAAGTAAGAGCGGGGGCGATTTCCCTGCCCATGAGTCGTGCATGACGCTTCGTCCCATCCGCCGCGCGCTCCTGTCGGTTTCGGACAAGAGCGGCCTCGTCGCGTTTTCGCGCGGGCTCGCCAGACATGGCGTAGCGCTTCTGTCGACAGGCGGTACGGCCCAGGCTCTGCGCAATGCAGGCCTGGAGGTGACCGACGTATCGGCCGTCACGGGATTTCCGGAGATCATGGACGGGCGGGTGAAGACGCTGCATCCGAAAATCCATGGTGGCCTGCTCGCACTGCGCGACAAGCCCGATCATGCCGAAGCCATGCGGGCCCACGGCATCGAGGGTATCGATCTGCTGGTCGGCAATCTTTACCCGTTCGAGGCGACCGTCGAAAAAGGCGCCGGATTCGAAGAGATCGTCGAAAATATCGATATTGGTGGCCCGGCGATGATTCGCGCAGCCGCGAAAAACCACGATTGGGTCGCCGTCATCGTCGATGCCGAGGATTACCCGCGGATTCTGGCGGAAATGGACGCCAACAACGGCGCGACGACTTCATCCCTGCGGCGAAGGCTGGCGCAGATCGCCTATGCCCGCACGGCGGCGTACGACGCAGCCGTCTCAGGCTGGCTCGCGGCGGAACTGGAGAAAGAGGGCGACAAGACTCCGCTGCGAAGGCGCGCCTTCGCGGGCCGGCTGCGCCAAGCTCTGCGCTATGGCGAAAATCCGCACCAGACGGCGGCGTTCTATGTCACCGCGGAAAAGCGCTTTGGCGTAGCGACTGCGCAGCAATTGCAGGGCAAAGAGCTTTCCTACAACAACATCAACGATGTCGACGCGGCATACGAACTGGTGGCCGAGTTCGATCCCGCGCACCATGCCGCTTGCGCCATCATCAAGCACGCCAACCCCTGCGGTGTGGCGCTCGGTTCGACGCTTCTGGAAGCATATGCAAGGGCGCTGGCCTGCGATCCCGTCAGTGCCTTTGGCGGCATTCTCGCCTTCAACCGCACGCTTGACGGCACCACGGCCGAAGAAATCTCGAAGCTGTTCACCGAAGTCATCATTGCGCCTGATGCCGACGCCGACGGCCGCCGCATTCTGTCGGCACGACGCAATCTGCGCCTGTTGATTGCCGGCGGCCCGCCCGATCCCCGAGCCGGTGGTCTCACCTTCAAAACAGTGGCCGGCGGCTTTCTCGTTCAGACGCGCGATTCGGCTGAGACGCGGCGCGAGGATCTCAGCATTGTCACCCAACGTCAGCCGCGCGAACCGGAGCTGGCGGACATGCTGTTCGCGTTCACCGTTGTCAAGCACGTCAAGTCCAACACCATTGTCTATGCTAGAGACCTGCAGACCGCGGGCATCGGTGCGGGCCAGATGAGCCGTGTGGATTCGGCACGCATCGCAGCGATCAAGGCGCGCGAGGCTGCGGAAGCGGCCGGCTGGAAAGAGCCGATGACGGTCGGCTCGGCTGCAGCATCCGACGCCTTCTTTCCATTTCCCGACGGCTTGCTGGCCGTCGCGGAAGCGGGCGCGACAGCCGTGATCCAGCCGGGCGGCTCCGTTCGCGACCACGAAGTGATAAAGGCGGCCGACGAGGCCGGATTGACCATGGCCTTCACGGGAATCCGCCACTTCCGGCATTGATTTTTTTCCGCGACGTCGCCTTTCACACCGCCATGGCCCGTTCTTCCTTCACCCACAGCATCCCGATCAGACCGGCCAGCAGAAAAGCGGCAACGGCGATCATTCCGCCGCGCTGGCTGTGGGTCAGAAGCGTCATGGCGGTAACGCTGGCGGTAGCAAGAAACGAAGTGGATTGCCCCGAGAGGGAAAACAGTCCGAAGAATTCCGTCATGCGTTCGAGGGGCGCGATGCGCGCCATCATGGTGCGCGCATTGGCGTAGGAAGCGGTGACGAAAATCGCCGTCAATGAAACGAGGACCAGATAGATCAGCTCCGGCAATGTCCGGAAGAACGGCAGGCTGTTCACCGGCGGGGAATGCGTATCGTAGGGGATGAACCAGAAAATGCGATCCGGGCCCATGGAGATCGACAACAGCAGCACCGCCAGCGTGCCGCCGACAGAAACGAAGATGGCGGTCTTCGAGCCAAACCGATCGTCGAGCCAGCCGCCGATGAAACCTCCCGCGACGGCGAATACGCTCAGGATAATGCCGTAGGCCGTCATCGTCAGGGTGGTCCAGTGGAAGATGCCCGCGGCATAGACGCCGCTGAAGACGAGAACCGCGGTCATGCCATCGTTGAAGAACAGGCGCGCGGCGAGATAGGTGGCGGCGTTGCGATAATGCCCGAGGCTCCTCACCGTACGGAGCACGGAGCGAATGCCTGCGATCGATGCGTCGCGCCAGCCTACCTGGCCCCTTTCGAGGTCGGGCGTGAACAGCAGCAGCGGAATTGTAAAGATCACGATGCAAAGCGCCGCGATCGGGCCGGTCAGGCGTTCCGGCTCGTGCGCGGCCTGGCTGATTCCGAACAGCGGCTGGGCGGGAATAAAGCTCCAGTGAACATGGCCGGGCAGCGCAAACGCCACGAGAATAAAGATGAGCAGCGCCAGTCCCGATACGTTGCCCAGCGAAAGGCTCAAGCCGGACAGGCTGCCGATGCGCGCATGGGTGGCGATCGTGGGCAGCATCGCATTGAAGAACACGCTGGCAAATTCGAAGGCGATATTGGTGAGTGCCACGAGCACGCCGATCTCCAGCAGCGACAGCCCCGCACCGGCGGGCCTGGCATACCAGAGCAGCGCACAGGGAATGGCGGTGAGCAGCGAAAACACCACGATCCAGGGCTTGCGCCGACCACCCGCGTCCGAAATCGCCCCGATGAACGGCGCGATGAGCGCGATGATGAGACCGCTGGCCGCCTGGATATCCCCCCACAGGGCCTGACCGCGCACGGGGTCGTTCACGACGACCGTTTGGGCAAAATAGGGCGCGAAAAGATAGATCGTGATGAGCAGCACGTAAGGAATGCGCGCGAAGTCGAACATCGCCCAGGAAATCTGCCCCAGCGGACTGGCGAGGCGATGGCCGGTGGTCGATGCGCCGTGCGGGGATCGAACGAACCGCGCAAGACCGCCGGCTTCGGCGGGCAGGATCGACGCAGGGCTGCCTGAGGTTTCGCCGGCCGCCAGGTCGATACGATCCGTAACAGCGGGCACGATCGGCCGCGGCGGTTCGTCATCTGCTGCATGATTCACGCGCGTTTTCTCCCAGCTGACCTATGGCCCGGCGCGAGCGCGGAAGGGCTTGTTCGGGTTCGCAGTGTTGCAGCGATGCAGGCCAACGCCAAGTCATGAAGGGCGGAACGGCAAACGAACGCGAACGGCTTTCGGTGATATTTGACGGGTAGCCGCCATCTGCTAAGACCCGATGCAGGGCCGGCACGAATGAAGCTCCCTGGGGAATGACGGGCAATGGCCGCTAGCAGACCAGTCGTCGTCGTCACGCGCAAACTTCCCGACGCGATCGAAACGCGCATGTGCGAGCTGTTCGAAACAAAGCTCAACCTCGACGATCGTCCGATGAGCCAGGCCGATCTGATCGAAGCGGTCCAGACGGCGGATGTTCTGGTGCCGACGGTTACCGACCGGATCGACTCCAAGGTGCTCGTTCGCGCCGGTGCGAATCTGAAGCTCATCGCCAATTTCGGAACCGGCGTCGATAATGTCGACGTCAAGACTGCTCTCGAGCGCGGAATCACGGTCACCAATACGCCCGGCGTGCTGACCGAAGATACCGCCGACATGACCATGGCACTCTTGCTGGCCGTTCCGCGCCGGCTCGTAGAAGGCGCGGACGAACTGAAGGCGGACCATTTCACCGGCTGGTCGCCGTCGTGGATGCTGGGTCATCGCATCTGGGGAAAGCGGCTCGGCATCATCGGCATGGGCCGCATCGGTCAGGCCGTGGCGCGGCGCGCCAAGGCGTTCGGACTGCAGATTCACTATCACAACCGCAAGCCCGTTCATCCCCACATCGAGCGCGAGCTCGAGGCGACATACTGGGAGAGCCTGGACCAGATGCTCGCCCGCATGGACATCGTGTCGATCAACTGCCCGCACACGCCGGCGACATATCATCTTTTATCCGCGCGGCGGTTGAAGCTGATGAAGCCGACGGCCTATATCGTCAATACTTCGCGCGGCGAAGTGATCGACGAGAACGCGTTGGCGCGTTTGCTCGAGACTGGCGCTCTGTGCGGCGCCGGCCTCGACGTGTTCGAGCATGAGCCCGCGGTCAACCCCAAGCTGCTCAAGCTCAAAAACGTCGTGCTGCTGCCTCATATGGGTTCGGCGACTCTTGAAGGCCGCATCGACATGGGCGAGAAGGTCATCATCAACATCAAGACCTTCGTCGACGGCCACAAGCCCCCCGACCGCGTCATCCCGGCGATGCTTTAGGGGCATTGTCGTTTCAGGGATCAGGTTGCGGTAGACCGGGCGTTCGCCTTTCCCATGGATTCCATTTCCGGGCACGCTTCGCGCCGTGGAGGAAAGCTAGGAGCGCCGTTTGCGTCGGGGTTTGTGCCTACGATCCTCGCCATCGGATTTCTGATAAATCACTGCGTTCCAGAAGCGGGCGCGGTGAGAACCCGTGCGCTTGAATCCGCGCCGCCGAAGCTCGCGGCCGATGATGAGATTGAAATAGCCATGCGCCACTAGCGCGGCCGAACCTTCGGCGCGCGCCCGCTGCACCAGAATGTCGGCGGCATCGGCGGCGCGATGCTTGGCGCGGCGATAATTCTCGATCTCCGGATGATAGCCCGCATGCCAGAGAATTCGCGCGACAACGGCCCATTTCGGCACTTTCATGCGCAGCAGCGGAATGGGCGGCGACGCCAGCGGTGCTTCGACGAACAGCGGATCGGCGATCAGCTCGGCATTGGGCGCCAACGCCCGGGCGCTGTCGTCGGAACGCGGACGCCCGCTCGTGAAAACGGCGGTCAGCTCAGCCAGCAGATCCTGAAGCTCTTCGGGAGGCGCGCTCTCCGGATCGAGTCCGGCATCTTCGTAGGCGTCGATGAAAGAGCGAAATTCGCGGTGCGAGGTCCTCACCGCCACGGGTATATTGGGACGGCCGTGACGGATCAGGATAATACGCATCAGGCCACAATCCGGATGCTCCGCAAAGGGAGACTCGCGCAAGGAGGGTTCGGCGGTCATGACGGCTGGCTGTTGCGCGCTCATGGCGATGTCGTAGGATTCCTTTGCGCGCGGGGCAATTTCCGGCCGGCTGCCGCCGCCGGCAAACCGACCTGGAGGGCGTGATGGAGCAGGATGGTTTCAAAGGCAAGACCGCAATTGTGACAGGATCGGCCACCGGGATCGGCGCGGCCATCGCCATCGGTCTGGCAGCTCGCGGCGCCAATGTCGTCGTCAATTTCAGCAAAAGCGAAGCGGAAGCCGCGGCCACTGCCGACGCGGTCGGCCGCCACGGCGCAGGTGTCCACGTCGTTCGCGGCAATGTCGCAGAGGACCAGGATTGCCGGAATATCGCAGGGGCAGCACTCGAGGCCTTTGGGCGCATCGACATCCTGGTCAACAATGCCGGCACCACGAAGTTCGCGGTGCATCACGATCTCGACGCGCTGTCGGCCAAGGACTTTGCCGATATCTATGCCGTCAACGTGATCGGACCGTTTCAGATGATACGGGCCTCTGCGAGCGCGCTCAAGGCAAGTGCCGCCGGAAGCGTCGTCAACATTTCATCCGTCGCCGGAACGTCCGGCCTGGGCTCGTCGGTTGCCTACGCCGCATCGAAGGGCGCGCTCAACACCATGACCCTGTCGCTGGCGCGCGCGCTTGCTCCGGAGATTCGCGTCAATGCGGTATGTCCGGGCTATGTGGAGACGCGATGGTTCACCGATCGTTTCGGCGCCGAACAGACCGCGCGGATCAGCAGCGAACAGGCCGCGACCACGCCGCTCAGACATGCGGGCCAACCGGACGATATCGCCGATGCTGCGATCTTTCTGTGCGGGACGGCTTCGCGCCATATCACCGGCGAAATGTTGCAGGTCGATGGCGGAATGCACCTGTCGTTCGCGACGCGCAACCGGGGCTGAACTCTGTCAGCAGGATTGTCCTGCGCTGAAAATGTCCCGCTTGACTACGGAAAATATACAAACCCCGTAACCGAGCGTCGGACCTTCTATATTGCGTTGGTGCAATGGGCGAGACCACATTCTCTTCCTCGCGACAGGAAACGACGATGAAGATATCCGGAGTTATGGCCGCCCTTGCAGTTGCACTTGATCCGGCGCACGCGCTCGCGTTTCTCATAGGTACAGGCTTTGCGCTCGGAACCGCTGCGGCTTACGCCGACACGCTTTCCACGCCGGCGATGAGCGGCCCGCTCATGGCCAATCCGGATCCCATCCGCTTCGACGCGAGCGCGCTCGGCGACATTTATGTCAGCGGAATGCTGAGCGGCTTCGCGCTTTCGCAAAGCAATTCCATTGCCAACGACCGCGATACGCGTTCGGATCTCGGCAACGCACAGATCGTCGTCCAAAAGACCGATGGTCTCGTGCAATTCTATGTTCAGGCAGGGGAGTACGATATTCTCTCGCTCGGTACGCCGACCTATTCCTCGAGGTATTTCACCGACCACACCTTCGGACCCGTGCCGCAGGCTTATCTGAAGCTTGCGCCGAGCGACAATTTTTCCCTGGAAGCAGGCAAACTGCCCGCCCTGATCGGCGCCGAGGACACTTTCAGCTTTCAAAACCAGAACGTCGAGCGCGGCCTGTTGTGGAATCAGACAAGCGCGCAGACACACGGCGTCCAGGCGAACTACACGATGGGTCCGGTCGCGATGAACCTTTCCTGGAATGACGGCTATTATTCCGACAGATTCAACGCCGTCTCCGGGCTGCTCTCATGGACCATCGATGCCGCCGATACGCTCTCCTTCGAAGGCGCGGGAAACGCCGGCAAGACCGGCGCCTCGACCTTCGTAACCCCGCTGCCGCAGAACAACAGCGATGTATTCGATCTTATCTACACGCGCATGCAGGGCGCCTGGACGTTGCAGCCTTACGTTCAGTATTCCCATGTCCAGCCAGATGCCTCGATCGGCATTCCCGGCTCCGCCAACAACTGGGGCGGCGCGGTGCTGGCCGACTACACCATCGCCCCTGGATGGAATCTCGCCGGCCGGGTGGAATATCTTGATACGTCCGGCGCGGTGAACCTGCTTTACGGACCGGCAAGCAGGGCGTGGTCGTTCACGATGACTCCGACCTTTCAATACAGGGTCTTTTTTGTGCGCGGCGAGGCTTCCTACGTCAGCGCTGCGCACACGACGGCGATTAATACGCCATTCGGCCCCAACGGAAACAGGTCCAACCAGTTCCGCGCGGTGGTCGAAACGGGAGTCGTGTTCTAACGCGACATCGCCTTGCGCATGTTGCGCGCGTGTGCGCCGCGTGAAATTCTCCCCGCCAAATTCCGGGAGACGGGGATGGCGGGGCAATTTCCGACGGGCTTTATCTGGGGCACGGCAACCGCCGCCCATCAGGTGGAAGGCGGCAATACCGCCAGCGATCTGTGGCTGATGGAAATGGCGCCGCAAAGCCTTTTTACCGATCCCTCCGGCGACGCATGCAATCATTATCACCGCTACGAACACGATCTGGCGCTTCTGAAAGACCTGGGTTTCGGCGCCTACCGTTTTTCCGTCGAATGGGCCCGCATCGAGCCGGAAGAGGGATATTTTTCACTTGCCGCGCTCGATCACTACCGCCGCGTTCTCGCGGCGTGTCTGGCGCGGAACATCGTGCCTATCGTCACCTTTCATCACTTCACCGCGCCCTTGTGGTTCACCCGCGACGGCGGTTGGGAGGATACAAAATCCGTCGATCGCTTCGCGCGCTATTGCGAACGTGCGGGGCGCGCGCTTGGCGATCTGATGGCGTTCGCCTGCACGATCAACGAAGCCAACATTCCCATGATGATCACGGCGCAGCGCATGGCAATGGAGGGCGCGCCATTCAGGCGCCCGGCGCGCTTCGAGGATATCGCGCGGCGCTGCGGCGGCGAGGCACAGCGCTGGGCGCCCTATCTGATCTGCGACGGCCATGCGGCATCGCCCAATCTTATCGCCGCCCATCGCAAGGGTTACGAGGCGCTCAAATCGGCCGGGGTCTGCTGCCCCATCGGCATCACCCTGGCGCTGCTCGACATGCAGGCCGAGCCCGGCGGCGAAGCGATCCGGGATGGCGCGGAACAGTTGATCCAGGGCCAGTTTCTCGAAGCGGTGCGCGGCGACGATTTCGTCGGCGTGCAGACCTACACCCGCATCCGCTTTGACGCCAACGGCCTGCTGGCATTCGCTGAAGACGCGGAACGCACGCAGATGGGCTACGAATTCTATCCCGAAGCGCTGGAAGCCACGATCCGCAAGGCGGCGCGGATCAGCGGCTGCCCCGTTCTCGTCACGGAAAACGGCATCGGCACGGAAGACGACACGCGACGCATCGCGTTCACGCGCCGCGCACTGGGAGGCGTGCTGCGCTGCCTGGCCGACGGCATCGACGTGCGCGCCTATATTCACTGGTCGCTGCTCGACAATTTCGAATGGCTGGAAGGCTACCGGCCGAAATTCGGGCTGGTGGAAGTGGACCGCGCCACCTTTGCCCGCAAGCCCAAACCCAGCGCCTGGTGGCTGGGCGCCATCGCGAAAAAGAATGCGCTGGACTGATGCGCGATTAAGCGCGCGGCAACCAAATCCGGTCCACACTCGCCCGCGCGATACAGCGTACAGCCAGCGGGGCAAAGGGCATGCCGGGCGCAATTTCCGCCTTTCTGCGCAAAGGCGACTTCGTGACCGCCGAGCGGCTGTGGCTGATTCCGGCCGCGCTGTTGCTGGGCTACGCGGTTGCATTGGGCGTGCTTGTCGCTACGGCGCATGGTTTTTCCGACTACAAGGGACGTCCGCTGGGCACGGATTTTTCGAACGTCTATGCGGCCGGCCAGGCCGTTCTGCACGGTCGCGCCACCGCCCCGTTCGATCCGGTCCGCCAATACGCGCAGGAGCAGGCGTTGTTCGGCGCCGCGACGCCGTTTTACGGCTGGCACTATCCGCCGTTTTTTCTCCTGGTGGCGACGCCGCTGGCGCATCTGCCCTATCCCGCAGCACTTGCCGTCTGGGAACTCGCGACATTGGTGCTGTATCTGGGGGCGCTCGCATTGCTGTTGCGCGCGGCTTCCGTGCCGCCTTTGCCGGCCCGCGGCCATTGGCTGTTGCTGGCGCTCGCTTTTCCGGCCGTCTTCGTCAATCTGACCCACGGCAACAACGGCTTTCTGACCGCAGCGCTGCTGGCGTCGGCGCTAGCGCTGATGGAGAAGCGTCCGCTTGCCGCGGGCATTCTCTTCGGCCTGCTCGCGTACAAGCCGCAATTCGCCGTGACGATCCCGCTGGCGTTGCTCGTCGCCGGACGCGGGCGCGTGCTCGCGGCGGGAACGCTGACGGTCATTGCCCTGTCGCTGGTCGTCACCGCTGTCTTCGGCTTCGGCGTGTGGAGCGCATTTCTCGCCTCGACGCATTTCGCGCGCACCGTGGTGCTCGAACAGGGCAGTACCGGCTTCGAAAAGATCCAGAGCGTCTTCGCGTGGGTACGGCTATGGGGCGGGCAGATTCCGCTCGCCTATGCTTTGCAGGGCATTGCAAGCGTGAGCGCCGCGGCCGTGTTGATGGCGGTGTGGCGCAGCCGCGCGAACTTTGGTGACAAGGGCGCGATTCTTTGCCTCGCTGCGTTGCTGGCGACACCCTATTGTCTCGACTACGACCTGATGGCGCTGGCGCCGGCGATCGCGCTACTCGCGGCCCAGGGACTGGCGCAGGGCTTCCGGCCTTTCGAAAAAACGATGCTGGCCTCCCTTTGGCTTGTCCCGATCGTCACCCGCGAAGTGGCTGGCGCCGTGTTCCTGCCGGTGGGCGTGTGGACAATGCTCACAGCCACCGCGCTGGTGGCGTGGAATGCGCTGCGGCCGGAAATGCCCGGGATGCCAGAAATGCTGGAAATTAAAGACAGATGGTCGGAGAGAGAGGATTTGAACCTCCGGCCCCCACGTCCCGAACGTGGTGCTCTACCAGGCTGAGCTACTCTCCGGCTTTTTCGGGAGGCGTCCTTATAACGACGGCCCCGCGACGCCGCAACCGCCAGCCGGGAAGCTCCACTAGCTGCGTTGTATGCCTGGAAGCAGCGCATTATGGTCCGCCGCCCGCCGGTTTGGCTGGGTCATTGGGGCGTCGCCAAGTGGTAAGGCACCGGATTTTGATTCCGGCATTCGGAGGTTCGAATCCTCCCGCCCCAGCCATTCTGCTTCGCGACGTCACGCGCTTCGCAAGATTGCCCCAACGATCAACGAAGCAGGATGCCCTGCGAAGCCTTGGCAACGAACTCAGAGAACCCGTGCGCGAGCGTCCGCGAGCAAATGAAGAAATGCATTCCCACGGATCGTCGATCATCTTCTCCTGCCGCCTGCGCCAGGGCTTCGCCCAGCTGTCGTAAGCTCTGCGAAGCTTCAGGGAAGCAGAGCAATGCTCCGCGCGTCTCCGCGTGAAACCTTTGCCGGGACAGACGAAACCCAAGTCGGGAGCTGGCACTGGCACACAACAGGACAGCCTGCGCTTGCGCCGACACGACGAAGATGGTGGAAAACAATGGGAAATGCGTTTCGAACTTCGCGGGGAGCGATCGTCGCGTCTCGCGCGCGACCCCTCTAAACCAGCCTGCTCTGGTGCACGGCCGCGCCGATGAACGAGGCGAACAGGGGATGGGGCGCAAGCGGGCGCGATTTCAGTTCGGGGTGGAACTGCACGCCAATGAACCAGGGATGATCGGGAAATTCCATGATCTCCGGCAGCCTGCCGTCGGGCGACCAGCCCGAGACGACAAATCCATGTTCCGCGAGTTGGCGCACATAGCCGACATTGACTTCGTAGCGATGGCGGTGCCGCTCGCTGATTTCGCGGCAGCCATAGACCGAAGCGACGCGGCTGCCCGGTGTCAGCACGGCCGGATAGGCACCCAGACGCATCGTGCCGCCCAGGTCGCCGTTTGAATTGCGGCTTTCGAGCTGGTTGCCTTTCGTCCACTCCGTCATCAGGGCGATGACGGGATGACGCGGCTGCGAAATTTCTGTCGAGCCGGCGCCTTCGAGGCCCGCCAGATCGCGCGCCGCCTCGATGACGGCCATGTGCAGCCCGTAGCAAATCCCGAAAAACGGCACATGCCGCTCGCGGGCAAACCTGACCGCCTGAATCTTGCCTTCCGTGCCGCGTTCGCCGAAGCCGCCGGGAACCAGAATGCCATCGACCCCCTCCAGATAGACGGCGGCGTCGTCGCGCTCGAAAATCTCGCTGTCGATCCATTCCGACCGCACACGGACATTGTTGGCGAGCCCGCCATGGGTGAGCGCCTCGGACAGCGATTTGTAGGAATCCTTCACCTGCATGTATTTGCCGACGATGGCGATGCGCACTTCGCCTTCGGGATTGTTCACGCTGTCCACCACCTTGCGCCAGCGGGAAAGATCGGGCTCCGGCGCGTCCGCGATGCCGAACACTTTCAGCACCTGGATATCGAAGCCTGCCTCGTGGTAGCGGATGGGCGCTTCGTAGATCGTGGGCAGATCGGGTGCGGGAATGACGCGGTCGCGCGTGACGTTGCAGAACAGGCCGATCTTCCGGCGTTCATCGTCGGGGATGGTTTGGCCGGCCCGGCAAAGCAGAATGTCGGGCTGGATGCCGATCGAGCGCAACTCCTTCACCGAGTGCTGCGTCGGCTTGGTTTTGAGCTCACCCGCCGTCTCGATATAGGGCACCAAGGTCAGATGCACGAACGCGGCGCGCTCCTTGCCCAGTTCGTTGCCGAGCTGCCGGATCGCTTCGAAGAAGGGCAGACCCTCGATGTCGCCCACCGTGCCCCCGATCTCGACCAGCAGAAAATCGACATCGCTCTCCTGCGCCATCACGAAATCCTTGATGGCGTCGGTGACATGGGGAATCACCTGCACGGTGCGGCCGAGATAGCCGCCGCGACGCTCGGTCGAAATCACTTCCTGATAGATGCGCCCGGCGGTGACGTTGTCGGATTTGGTGGATGAGACCGACGTGAACCGTTCGTAGTGGCCGAGATCGAGATCGGTCTCCGCGCCGTCGTCGGTGACATAAACTTCGCCATGCTGGAACGGGCTCATCGTCCCCGGATCGACATTGAGATAGGGGTCGAGCTTCCTCAGCCGTACGCGATAGCCGCGGGCCTGCAGGAGAGCTCCCAGAGCCGCCGAAGCGAGACCCTTTCCCAGTGAGGAAACCACGCCGCCAGTGATGAAGATCAACCGCGCCATGGAATTGCAGAATAACGAGTGAGGACCGCGGGACTCAAGCACAAAAGCTTTTCGCGCACAGATATCTCGCGTTTATCTCGCCTCGCTGACTGGCGAAAACGCCATCCTTCCAAACCAACAGGCTCAGCCGTGCGGCGTTGGAACCGATGGAAGCTGGGGTTTGGACGGCAACGGCACCGGTTTCTGCAAGGGCAGCGCCTGTGCCGGCGCACCGGCTCCCGTATCGAGGATCGATTGCGGCCGGCTGTGGAGCGCGAGAAGCGTCAATCCAAGGCTGGATGCGAAAAACAGAATCGCCAGGATGGCGGTCGTGCGCGTCAGCGTATCGGCCGCGCCGCGCGGTGAGAACAGGCCTCCCAGGCCGGCGCCGCCGCCGCCCATGCCCAGAGCCCCACCTTCGGAGCGCTGCAGAAGAACCGAGATCACCAGCGCGACGGCAACGAGAACGAAAATGACGAGGAGCACGGATTGCATGGCGGCCGGATTCCCTGTGGGGCGCCCGCTGATAGCTCAAAGAAGCCGCCCGGGAAAGGGCCGGCGCTCATGGACGGGCCGTCAGACGCGGGCCAGGGGCGCAAAACCCCTGGCCTTCGCCATCCTGTTCACGGACTGGTAAAATTGGCCGTGCCACAGCCGCCAAGATTGTTGAGATACAATTCCTGAACATAATAGGTGGTCTTGCCGGCGGTCAGCGTGGCCTGCGTACCTTCGCAAAGGTCGCCGATCTCGTAACCGTCCGACGTATTCCACGCCTGCGGGTAAGCAGGATTCGTGCCCGGTGTCGGAATGTTGTCGGTCGTTGCTTCGGCATATTCATGCGACGAAACGATCGTGTGGTCGTCGAAGGTGTATCCACAGTCGGGCATCACGCCATAAAAAATGTTGGATGACGTCACAGTTTTCGAACTCGCGTAGTGATAGGCGCCGAAGGATTGGCACGAAACCAGTCCCTGCAGCGTGATCGTGATGTTGTTAGGAAAATAGATCATATAAAGCGTATTCGGATCGTTCATCGGCAGAGCGCCGGTGTCGATCTGGTAGTCGAGCTCTTTCTGGACCATCTTGTCGGTCAGAGTCGTGTTTGTGTTCTTCGGTGTGATCTGCACCTGGCTGATGAAAGTGCCGCGCTTGATATTCTGGTGCGTGCCCTTGTGGCCGTTCACGCCCTTCATGTTGGTATCGTAGATCGAAAGCTGATCCACATAGGTGCTGTTCGGCAGGGCCGTCAGAAATCCCGGCATGCCGGCGACGGTCTGCGGATTGACGTTCGGTCCCCAGATGACCGAGACGACCTTGACGCTGGAAAACACCGAACCGCCGAAATACTCCATCGAGCCGGCGCCCAGGCGAGGCGGCACGCGGCCGGTTCGCAACATCTGCTCCGGCGTCTGATAAAGATGGTAAGCGCCGCCATCGCCCGAGCCCGCGGCCTGAACCGGGGCGGCCAGCGCAAACGCGGCGGTCAGAGTGGCGGCCAGCGCACCGGCGGCCATAATACGCACATAGGCTAACATCGAAATCCCCTTGTGTGTGGATGGGCGAGCGGGCGGCCCGCCTCTGCAGGCACAATGTAACTCCGCGACTGGATTGGCAAGGATGCATCGCGGTCGCGCCATTGGAGATGGCGTGCAGAGGGACGCTTTCGGAGGAAAATGGGGGTGTTCGTCCGGCAAACAGCGCCACGCCGTCTTTCGGGTTCAAGCGTCCCGACAAGGCACCGCCGCCCTGTTCTCGCCCCGCATCCACTGATATGGTATTTCTCTTGAGTCGGCATCCTTGCACATTCAGGCAATCAAGGGTTTCCCCAACCCTTTCCGCCCTTGGGCCGTGGCGTTCGGGCGGGTATGGTGGCTAACAAAAACAAGCGCGATAAACCATGAAGATCACAGTCGAACGCGGCGCCTTCCTGAAGGCACTGAGCCATGTCCAAAGTGTCGTAGAGCGTCGGAATACCATTCCGATCCTGTCCAATGTCATGTTGGAAGCGGCCAAGGGGCAACTCAAGCTGACGGCCACCGATCTCGACATCGAGATCGTGGAATCGATCCCCTCGGATGTACTGCGCAACGGCACCGCAACGGCACCGGCTCACATGCTATATGACATCGTGCGCAAACTTCCCGACGGCGCTCAGGTTCAGGCCGAGCTGCTGACCCAGGAAGGAGGCCGGCTGGCGGTTTCCTCGGGCAGTGTGCGTTTCGAGCTGGCGTGCCTGCCGAAGGAGGACTTTCCCCAGATGGCGGCAGGAGCCCTGCCGCATCGCTTCCGCCTGCCGACAGACGATCTGAAGCGGCTGATCGACAAGACCAAATTTGCCATCTCGACGGAAGAAACCCGCTTTTATCTCAACGGCATCTATCTCCACGCCGCCAAAGACGGGAAGAAGCCCAGGCTGCGCGCCGTGGCTACCGATGGGCATCGTCTGGCGCGTCTCGAGCTCGATTTGCCGGACGGCGCCTCGGAGATGCCGGGCATTATCGTGCCCCGCAAGACCGTGACCGAACTGCGCCGGCTTCTGGACGACGCGGAAGGCGCGGTGGACGTGTCGCTGTCGAACACCAAGATTCAGTTCGTGTCGGA
>Ga0208849_1000380_pt1 | contig 42220 bp, 36 predicted proteins | sample NGESurdeep072012_10_FD_184470 | JGI IMG/M metagenome (GOLD analysis project Ga0208849, IMG submission 184470) | Arctic peat soil microbial communities from Barrow, Alaska - NGEE Surface sample 53-3 deep-072012 (SPAdes) | ecosystem: Environmental > Terrestrial > Soil > Wetlands > Peat ... | reverse complement strand
GCCATGGAAGTAGCCATCGACCTCGATGGCGAGCTTCGCCCGATCACAGTAGAAATCGAGGACGAAGGCCCCCATCGGATGCTGGCGGCGAAACCGAAAATCCTCGACCTGACGTCGCCTCAGGCATTGCCAGAGGAGCACCTCAGGCAGTGTCATCCGCCTCCTGAGCTTCCTCGCGCGCGCCTTCGTGGCCTTTGGACCATCCATCGCGGCAGATTGACGGACAGCACGTCACCCGTGAACCCCCTCCACCGCCTCGTCCTTCGGCGAGGCGGTCCCCCTCCCCCTACGGTGGAGGAGCTTTACGCCCCAGTCTCTGAGATCTGTGAATGCCGTAGCCCTACGGTGGAGGAACGGAGTCGCGTCGATGCGTCTACGCCCCGGCGTAGATGTCCATGACTTCGCCGAGCATGCGGACGGCGACGTCGCGGGGGCGCTGGAAGGAATTGCGGCCAATGATCGAGCCGAAGCCGCCGCCGGCGTGGATGGCGCGGATCTCGTCCAGGAGGGCGTTCTCGTCGCTGACCGCGGCGCCGCCGGAGAAGATCACGATGCGGCGGCCGGCGAAGGCGCAATCGACGATGTGGCGAACCCGTTCGGCGGCGGTGGCGATGGGGATGGCGCGTTCCTGAAACACCTTGCGGGCCGGGTCCTGCTCGATGTGGGCGGTGGGCAGCTTGACCTTGATGATGTGGGCGCCGAGCTGGGCGGCGATCTGGACCGCGTAGCCGACGACGTCGATGGCCGTCTCGCCTTCCTTGCTGAGGCCCGAGCCGCGCGGGTAGGACCAGACGACCACGGCCAGGCCCTTGCGCTTGGCCTCCTCGGCGTAGGACCGGAGCTGGCCGTACATCGTCGTGTCGTGGGACGATCCGGGATAGATGGTGAAACCCACCGCCGAGCAGCCCAGGCGCAGGGCGTCATCGACGCAGGAGGTGAGCGCCTGGTCGGGGTCCTTGTCGTCGCGCAGGACGTCGCTGTCGTTGGTCTTGAGGATCAGCGGAATGTCGCCGGCGAAATCCCGCGCGCCGGCCTCGAGGAAGCCCAGCGGCGCGGCGTAGGCGTTGCAGCCGGCCTCGATCGCCAGTTCGAAGTGATAGCGCGGATCATAGGCCGGCGGGTTGGGCGCGAAGGACCGCGCCGGCCCGTGCTCGAAACCCTGATCGACCGGCAGGATGACCAGCTTGCCCGTCCCCGCCAGGCGCCCGTGATTGAGCAGCCGGGCGAGGTTGGTCAGGGTTCCGGGGCTGTCGGCGCCGTACCAGCTCAGAATCTCGCGCACCCTCGGCGTCATGTCTCGTCTCCCTCTCGCGCCGGGAGTATGTACCGCCGGACGGCCTTGGCGAAACCCTCATCCTCGTTGCTGTCGGCCACCGCGTCGGCCTGGGCCTTGACCTCGTCGGAGGCGTTGCCCATGGCGATGGAAAATCCGCTCTTGTCGAACATCAGCACGTCATTGGGCATGTCGCCCATGGTGGCGATCCGGGCCGCGGCGACGCCGCTCAGCCGCGACAGGGTCTTCACCACCTCGCCCTTGTTGGCCAGGGGATGGGTGACGTCGAGATAGTAGGGCTGCGAGCGGGCGGCGCTGGCCTTCCCGCCGAGCGCCTTCCTGGCCGAGGTCTCGCAGGCGGCGACCTTGGCGAGGTCGTCGGAAATCCCGACGATCTTGACGGCCCGGGCCAGATCCTCCTCGCCGAAGTCCGAAACCACCCTGGCGTCGAACTTCACCGTCCACGCCTCCCGCGCCACGTGGGGCGCGGCGGCGTCGCGGATCAGCCATTCGTCGGCGGTATAGACCCAGGCGTCGAGGCCGCCGGCGAGGATCAGGTCGAGGGTCTTCCGGGCGGCGGTCGGATCGAGAGTGTGGCTCTCGATGACCGTCAGGTCCGGATTGACCAGCACCCCGCCGTTGAAGCCGGCGATGGCCCCCTCCAGCCCCAGCGGCTCGATCAGCATCTTCATCCCGCGCGGCGGCCGGCCGCTGGTGATCGCCAGGATGACGCCGGCGCGCTTGAGTTCGTCGGCGGCGGCGCGCGCGTCGGCGGTGAGCACCTTCTCCTGGGTGACCAGGGTGCCATCGACATCGGCCAGGAGAAGCCCGATGTCGCGGCCTGGCTTCATTTGGCGCCGGCGGTTTCGGCCACGCGGGCCTTGACCGGGGCCGGGTAGCGCCAGCGCTCGCCCTGGCCGCGCGCGGCGGCGAACTGGGCGGCGGCGAAGTCCCACTCGGGCAATCTGTCGAACCAGGCTTCCAGATAGGCCTTCCGGTCGTTCTGGTAGTCCAGATAATAGGCATGCTCCCACAGGTCGCAGACGATCAGGGGGGTCACGCCAGCGTCGCCGACGAGGTCCTCGGCGTCGTGGGTGGAGCGCACATCGAGCGCGCCGTCCTTGCCGGCCACCAGCCATACCCAGCCCGACCCGAATTGTTCGGCCCCCTTGGCGACGAAAGTCTTCTTGAGGTCGGTCGGCGAGCCGAAGGCCTTGTCGATGGCGGCGGCGAGGTCGCCGGCCGGCGATTTGGCTTTCGGCGACATGGCCACCCAGAAAAAGCCATGGTTCCAGGCCTGGGCGGCGTTGTTGAACAGCTTGGCGTCGCGACCACCTTTGGCGTCGCCAATGACAGACTCAAGATCGGTGGGATTTTTTCCGGCTTTTTCCAGGAGTTCGTTCAAGGTCTTGACGTAGGCCGCGTGGTGCCTGTCGTGGTGGAAGTGAAGGGTCTTGGCGGAGATCACCGGCGCCAGGGCGTCATAGGCGTAAGGCAGATCGGGAAGGGTGAACATGAGGGGACTCCTTGTCCAGCCGATAACCCGTGAACGGCGCCTTGGTTCACCTTTTTCAGGTAACTTCCAAGCGGCCGTTTTGCCCTTCGCCCCCGCCGTTGCGCTACGGCATTCACACATCTCGCATACGATCACCCTCTCCCCCGTCCTTCACGGGGGACGGGGCAGGGTGAGGGATGGCACGGCCAGGCGACACATCGGCCGGACTGTCGCGCCTGACGGAAACACCCCTCACCCTGCCGGCGATGGCCGATTCCGGTAGCGCCGTAGCGCGGCGGGAGCATTTCACTTCAGCAGCCTATCCCGCGCGGCATTGAGTTGCGCGGCGAGGCCGGCGGAGCCGCCCTGGTCGGGGTGGGCGCGGGGCATGAGGCGGCGCCACGCGGCCTGAATCTCGGAACGGCCAGCTTCGGGGCCGACGCCGAGGATCGAGCGGGCCTCGGCGTCGGTTATGGACCCGGTATCGGGCGAGGCGGGGGCCTTGCGAGCGCTCTGGCCGAGCCAGGCGGCGAGGGCGAGGAGGACCAGAGTCACCACCACCTGCTCGCGCAGTCCGGCGACCACGGCCCCGGCGGCGGCCAGGGCGGCGAACAGGGCGCGGGCGAGGCGCGTGGCGTTGCCGCCGCGGCGGGGCTGGCGTCCGGCCCAGACCAGGATGGCGAGCAGGACGCCACCGGCGAGGAGTTCGAAGTTCACTCCGCCGCCACGGCCGGCTCGGCCTCTTCCAGCAGGCCGAGATCGCCCATCAGCATGCGCAGCTCCTGGCGCGCCGAGACGTGGGCGATGCTCACCTGCACCGGCCGCACGGTCCTGGAAAGGTCGCTGACGGTCAGGCCGAAGGGGTACAGCTCGCGATAGATCACCCGGTCGCGCAGGCCGGCGACGGCGCGGAAGCCGGCCCGCTTGGCCAGAACGGCGAGGCGGTCATCGACGCGGCGGCGGTTGCGCGCCTCCACCGAGGCCAGGCGGTTTCGCAACACCACCCAGTCGATCGATCGGCCGCGTCCGGCGGCCTTGGCCTTGCGCGCCTCCCACACGGCGGTGGCGTAGAGGCTGGGCCGCAGCATCTCGAGGGTCACCGGATCGACCACTCCGAGCATGTCGAAATCGACGAAGCTGTCATTCATCGGAGTGACGATGAGATCGGCCCGCTGATGGGCGGCGCGGGACAGTTCGGTGTCCGCGCCGGGGGTGTCGATGATCAGGATATCGGCCGGCTCCAGCAGGGTGGCGTCGATGTCGGCGACATTCCAGGCGGTGGTCACCTGGGCCGGCTGGGGCAGGCGCTCGCCGGCCGCCGCCGCCCAGGCGGCGCGGTTGGCGAAGAAATGGCCGGTGGACTGCTGGCGGGTGTCGAGATCGAGGATGGCGATGGACGCGCCCTCGTGCATCAGGGCCACGGCCATGTGGATCGCGACGGTGGACTTCCCCGCCCCGCCCTTCTCGTTGCCGACGACGATGACCCGCGAATGCGACACGCCTGAAAACCCCGAGCCGTTGACGATTCTCGACTGGGCCGTGCTTGCGTCAACACCGCGCGCGGTGCAAGGGCGCGGACCCATGACCGACCTCGCCATCGTTCGCGCCGTCGCCGATCTGCGGACCCGCGTGGCGGGGTGGCGAGCGGGTGGCGAGCGGGTGGCGCTGGTTCCGACCATGGGGGCGCTGCACGAGGGGCATCTGTCGCTGGTGGCGACGGCGCGGCGGCGGCCGGCGCGGGTGGTCGTCAGCCTGTTTGTCAATCCGGCCCAGTTCGCGCCAGGCGAGGACTTCGCGGCCTATCCCCGGGATGAGGCGGCGGACGCGGCGCGGTTGGCGGCGGCGGGTTGCGACCTGCTCTACGCTCCGCCGACGCTGGCGATCTATCCGCCGGGATTCGCCACCACGGTCAGCGTCGGGCGCGTCACCGACGGCCTGGAGAGCGCGGCCAGGCCGGGCCATTTCGGCGGCGTCGCCACGGTGGTCGCCAAGCTGCTGATCCAGGCGGGACCGGACGTCGCGGTATTCGGCGAGAAGGATTGGCAGCAGCTGATGGTCATCCGGCGCCTGGCCCGCGACCTCGACCTGCCGGTGGAAATCGCCGGCGAGCCGACCGTCCGCGCGCCGGACGGCCTGGCCCTCTCCTCGCGCAACGCCTACCTCACCGCCGCCGAGCGGGCGATCGCCCCGGCGCTGCATCAGGCCCTGGCCCGGGCGGCCGAGGCGATCGGGAAAGGCGCGGCGGTGGCGGGCGTCGAGGCGAAAGGGCGCGGCGACCTCGAACGGGCGGGGTTCGCCGCCATCGACTATTTCGCCGTGCGCGCCGCCGACGATCTGCGACCGCTGGGACCGGGACCGGCCGGAGCGCCGGCGCGGATCCTCGCCGCCGCCCGGCTGGGCCGCGCCCGGCTGATCGACAACGTGGCGGCGTGAGTCGGCAAACCGCCGGGCTCGCCACCGCTCCAGGGCCGGCTACCACGCGCCGATCTCGCGCAGGCGGCGGGCGAGGTCCGGCGGCATGGGGCCGGCGGAGCCGGCGGGGCCGAGGTCGGGCGGGGTGTCGGCATGGGCGAGGTATCTCCAGCCCTGGAAGGCGCGGCGGGGCGTTGGGGCGATGAGGGTCAGGTCCTCGGCCAGCGTCACCTCGCAGCGCGCCGAAGGCCCCTCCCCCACCGTTTCCACGCCGAGGATCACCTGCCGCGAGAGGATGAAGCCCTTGTACACCCGATAGAGCGAACCGCCGGCCACGAGTTCGGCCGCGCGGCGCGGAGTCTGGCGGGTGCGCAGCTTCCACGGCTCGCGGCGCGCGCGGGCCGGCGCTCGCCAGTCGATCAGGTCCTCGACGGTGTCGCAGCCGACGCAGAGCTTGATGAGATGGAGCGGCACGGCCCGGTTCTAGGATGGGTCGCGGGCGGTGGCGAGAGCGCCGCTTGCGGGGATGCGCCGCGTTCCATAGACGGTCGGCGACGGTCAACCGCTGAACCCCGAGTCCCCTCATGAGAATTTCCGCCTTCCTCCTGGCCGCCGCCGCTTCGCTGTCGATCGCCATGGGCGCGTCGGCGCAGGAGGCCAAGACCCCGCCCCCCGGCGCGGCGGTCGCCGCCGCGCCGCCCGAAGGGCTGAAGAGCATCAGCGCCCAGGCCAGCTACGGGATCGGCCTGAAGATCGGCATGACCATGCGGCGGGAGGGCGCGGACGTCGATCCGGCGATCCTCGCCCGGGGGCTGCGCGACGGGCTTTCGGGGACCACGCCGGCGCTCACCGAAGACCAGATTCAGGCGGCCGTGACCGCAATGCGGAGCAAGGTGCTGGAGCGCGCGCGCCTGGCGGCGAGCCAGGCCGGCGCCGCCAACCGAGCGGAGGGCGAGGCGTTCCTGAAGGCCAACGCCGCCAAGCCGGGGGTGGTCACCCTGCCCAGCGGCCTCGAGTACCAGATTCTGAAGGCCGGGTCCGGACCCAGGCCAACCCTCGCCGACACCGTCAGCTGCAACTATCGCGGGACCCTGCTGAACGGCAAGGAATTCGACAGCTCCTACGTCCGCGGAACCCCGGCCGACTTCCCGGTCGGCGGCGTCATCAAAGGCTGGACCGAAGCCCTGCAACGGATGGCGGTGGGATCGAAATGGCGGCTGTTCGTCCCAGCCGACCTCGCCTACGGCGACAAGGGCGCCGGCGACGACATCGAACCGGGCGCGACGCTGATCTTCGATGTCGAACTGCTGGCGATCAAGGGCAAGGGATAGGCCGGAAACCAGGCCCCGGTCGCCTACCGATCGACCAACCCTCCTTCCCAACTCTCAGCGAAACTCCAGACCCTCGAATCGCCCGGAATCGCGCCAGGCGTCGAGGTATCTGAAGAAGGCGGTGGCGCCGGCCGGGTAGCCGACGGCGAGGCGGGCGGCGGGGCCGGGGGTTTGGCCCTCGTTGTTGTAGTAGCCGGGGGTGCAATCGGGAGCGCCGATCATCCGGCCAGGGCCGGTGAGCAGCACATCGACCCAGGCGTCCTCGGCCGTCTTGGTGACCTCGACCTGGCGAAAACCGCCGTCCAAGGCGCGCCTGACGATCAGGGCGATGGTCTTGGCCGATTCGGTGAGGTTGTGGGGCACGTTGGAGATCAGGTTCGCGCCCTGGGTGGGTTGAACGAAGAAGGCGTTGGGAAAGCCGTGGACCTCGATGCCGTGCTGGCTGCGCATGCCCTGGCCCCAAGCCTCCGAGAGTTTCAGGCCCCCGCGTCCGGCGAGGTCGAAGCCGGCCCGGCGAGTGTATTCCGTGCCGACCTCGAACCCCGAGGCGTAGATGATGCAATCGACCTCGTACTCCACGCCGGCGACGACGAAGCCCCTGGGCGTGACCGCCTCGACGCCCTGGCCGTCGGTGTCGATGAGGCGGGTCCCGGGCTGGTTGAAGGCCTGCAGATAGGCGTCGTGGAAGCAGGGTCGCTTGCAGAGCTGGCGGTACCAGGCCTTGAGCCGCTGGGCCGCCTCGGGATCATCGACGATAGCGTCGATGCGGGCGCGAATTTCCTCCATTTTCTCGAAGTCGGAGTCCTCGAAGGCGGCGAGCATCCGCGAAGGGGTGCGCTCGGCGGGCGGCAGATCCATGATCCTCGCCCGGATGCGCCGGGAGAGATCGGTCCAGCCATCCTGGACGAGGTCTTCCTCGGCCGTGCCGCCGCCCTGGTTGGCGGTAAAGTTGTCGAGCCAGCGCTGCTGCCAGCCGGGTGTGGCGATGGTCGCGAACCACGCCGGCTCGATCGGCCGGTTGTCACGGACGTCCACGGACGACGGCGTGCGCTGGACCACGTAGAGCGCCCGGCAGGCGGGCGCCAGGCGCGGCACGGCCTGGACCGAGGTTGCCCCGGTGCCGATGATCGCCACCCGTTTGTCGGCCAGCCGGTCCATCGGCGCGCCGCCGGGATCGCCGCCCGTATAGTCGTAGTCCCAGCGGCTGGTGTGGAAGGAATGGCCCTGAAAGGTCTCGATGCCGGGGATTCCGGGGAGCTTGGGGACGTGCAGCGGCCCGGTCCCCAGCCCGATGAAACTGGCCGTGAACCGGTCGCCGCGGTTGGTCTGGATCAGCCAGCGCGAGGCGGCCTCGTCCCAGGTCAGGGCCTCGACCTCGGTGTGGAACAGGGCCTGGTCCTCGAGGCCGTATTTCTCGCCGATGCGCCGGCACTGGGCGAGGATCTCAGGCGCGTGGGCGTATTTCTCGGTCGGCATGTGCCCGGTTTCCTCGAGCAGGGGCATGTAGACCATGGAGGCGGTGTCGCACTGGGCGCCGGGATAGCGGTTCCAGTACCAGGTCCCTCCGAAGCCGCCGCCCTTCTCGACGATACGGACATCGGCGACGCCGGCTTCGACCAGCCGGGCGCCGGTGACCAGGCCCGCGAAGCCGCCGCCGACGAAGGCGAAGGTGACATGGTCGGTCTTTGGCTCGCGTTCGACGCGGGCCGTATAGGGATCGTCGAGATAGTGGGCGAGGCGCCCCTCGAGCCGGAGATACTGGGCGTTGCCATCGGCGCGCAGGCGCTTGGCGCGCTCGCGGGCGTATCGGGCGATCAGGGCCGGCTTGTCGATGGTCATTGAACTCGAAATCCCGGGACGGACCGCCTTCCCTCACCCGCGAGCGCCAGAGAGGAAGGGAGAGGTTCAGTCCTTTTCGGCCGCCTCCCCCTCCGCGAAGGCGGCGGGATGGAGGTGGAAGGCGAAACCGGCGGGGGGCCTGGAAGCTCCGGAGGCGGTGTCGGGGGAGCCGGCGGCCGGCAGGTCGATGGGCGCCAGGCCGTGGGCCACGAGGTCGGCGTTCCGGGCCGCGAGGTCGCCCTTGGCGAGGGTCTCGAAGCGGGCCGAGATGTCCGCCAGCTGCCGGTTCAGGACGTCGATGCGGACGAGCTGGTAGGCGGCCGGCGCGCCTTCGATGGAGGTGATGGCGCCGTAGAGCTGGTCGGTGTGTTCGCGCAGACGCTCCTCGCCGGTGATCGCCCCGCCCTCCTTGGTGGCGACGATCTCCTTGCGCAGGACATCGGCCTTGTCGGAGAGGGCCTGGAGCGAGGTCTTCAGGGCGTCCCCGGCGGTCAACCCCCCGGCGCGGGCGTCGGCGCCCAGGCGGACGGCGTTGATACGAGCGACGAGGTCGGTCATCCGACCGAAGAGATCGCTGACCCGCTCGGCGGCGTCGAACTGGGCTTGGCGATCCTTCAGGTTGAAGGTCACGCGGCGGTCGAGGACCACGGGCAGCGGGGTGGTGAGGACGGTGGCCCCGCTGGTCAGGCGGACGGTGTAGTTTCCCGGAACCCAGCGCGGACCCTGGGCCGAGTTGAAGGCCAGTTGGGCGGCCGGCGGCACGCGCGGGGCCGGCGCGCGCATGGTCCAGGTCACCCGGTTGATCCCCGGACGCTTGGAGGCCGGCAGGGTATCGACGACCTTGCCGGCGGGGTCGAGGACCTCGACCTTGAGCTTGCCGAACAGGTGACGATGCGGCTCGTAGTAGCTGATCACCGTGCCGTCGGCCGGGTTGTCGCCGACGAACTGGGCGTCGCCGTTGGACCAGCCGCCGTTGGCCTCGATGCGCTGCTGAGCGGGGCGGGAGGGCAGAAAGGTGAGCGGCTGGGCGAGCGCCTGGTCCGTGAGGCCCCGCAAGGGGGTGAGGTCATCGACGATCCAGATCCCCCGGCCGTGGGTGGCGATAGCCAGATCGTGGTCGCGGGTCTGGAAGGCGAGGTCGCGAACCGGCACATCGGGCAGGTCGCCGCCCTTGAACTGCGCCCACCGGCCGCCGCCATCCGGGGAAATCCACAGGCCGAACTCGGTCCCCGCGTAGAGCAGCCCAGGCTTCTCCGGATCCTCCTTGATGACGTGGGCGAAGCCGCGCATGCCCTGGCCGGCGGAGGCGATACGCTTCCAGGTCACGCCGTAGTCGGCGGTGCGATAGATATAGGGCGCGAAATCGCCAAAGGTGTGCCGGTCGAAGGCGGCGTAGGCGACCGCCGGATCGTAGGGGCTGGCCTCGATCCACGACACCCAGGAGGCCGGCGGCAGGCCGGTGTTGCGGGTGAGATTGGTCCAGCTCTTGCCGCCGTCGCGGGTGAGCTGGACATTGCCGTCGTCGGTGCCGACCCAGATCAGCCCGGCCTGTCTCGGCGATTCACTGATCGTATAGATGGTGGTGTGGGTTTCGGCGGCGGAGTTATCGACGGTGATGCCACCGCTCTCCTCCTGCTTCTGCTTTTCCGGATCGTTGGTGGTGAGGTCCGGCGAGATCTTGTCCCAGGTCTGGCCATGGTCACGGGTGCGGAACAGATACTGGGCGCCGATGTAAAGAGTCCCCTTGTCGTTGGGACTGACGACCATCGGGGTGTTCCAGTTGAAGCGCAGCTTTTCCAGCGAATCGGACTTGGGCTGAATGTCGCGGCCTTCGAGGGTCTTACGGTTGACCCGTAGCACCGAGCCTCCCTGGCTCTCGACATAAGCGAAGTTCTCCGGATCGGCCGGGTCGGCCCAGGCCCAAAAGCCATCGCCGCCGCCGAGATTCTCCCAGCGGCTATTGGTGATCCCGCCGGGGTAGGCGCTGTCGCCGGCCCAGGCGCTGTTGTCCTGCAAACCGCCATAGACCTGGTAGGGATCCTTGGCGTCGAGGCTGACATGGTAGAACTGCGAGATCGGCAGATTGTCCACCTTCACCCACCGGTTGGCGCCGTCGTAGCTGATCCACAGGCCGCCATCGTTGCCGGTGACCACATGGCGGGTGTTGGTGGGATCGATCCACACCGCGTGGTGGTCGCTGTGGGTGCTGTCGGCGGTGGCCGAGAAGCTTTTGCCGCCGTCCTCGCTGGCGATCAGGGAGAGGTCGGTCTTGAACAGACGATCGGGGTTCTTGGGATCGACGACGATGTTGGCGAAGTAGAACGGTCGCCAGACCATGTTCTGGCTACGGTCGCGTTCGGCCCAGGTCGTCCCGCCGTCGTCGGAGCGCCAGAGGGCGCTGCGCACCCCCTCGATCAGGGCGTAGACGATCTTCGGATCGGAGGGGGCGATGGTCACCGCCTCGCGGCCCCACGGTCCCTTGGGAAGACCCGAAGTCGCGCTCGACTTCAGGCTACTCCAGGTCGCGCCGCCGTCGGTGGTGACCAGGAGGTCGCTGGCCGAGGGCTTGTCGGGACCATCGCCGCCGGAACGGAAGGTCCAGCCCTTGCGGCGGAAGTCCCAAAGGGCGGCGAAGAGCTTCCTCGGGTTCGACGGATCGAGGGAAATCGACGAGCAGCCGGTGGACAGATTGCCGCCCTTGAGGATCAGCGACCAGGTCCTGCCGCCGTCGGTGGTCTTGTAGAGGCCGCGGTCGGCGCTGTCGCTCCACAGCCGGCCAGGGACGCAGGCGTAGACCGTGTCGCTGTTCGATGGATCGACGATGATCTTCGAGATGTGCTCGGAATTGGGCAGGCCCATGTTGGCCCAGGTCTCGCCGCCATCAACGGTCTTGTAGATTCCGTCGCCCACCGAGACCGAATTGCGCATCCAGCTCTCGCCGGTGCCGGCCCAGTAGGTGTCGGAGTGGTTGGGGTCCAGCGCCAGGGCGCCGATCGACTGGGCGGTGGTCTTGTCGAAGATCGGCCGGAAGGTGGTTCCGCCATCGACGGATTTCCACACCCCGCCCGAGGCGGCGCCGACCAGCAGCATGGTCTTGCCGTCGCGCTCGACCCGCCCGGCGATCGCCGCCACCCGCCCGCTCATCGCCGCCGAGCCGATGTTCCGCGCGCCGAGGCCAGAAATCGTCGCCGACGTCCACGCCGGCGCGGTGGTCGCGGCCATGGCTCCTGAAGTGAGGAGCAGGGTCGCGGCGGCGGCGCCGACCAGGGCTGTCTGTCTGCAATGAGCGGGTTGTTTCATTTTCTCTCCTCCCTCCCCTTCATGGGGAGGGTCGGCCGAAGGCCGGGGTGGGGCTGTGTGGGGTCGCTCGTCCGAGACGGGTTGGTCACCACGGCCCCACCCTGACGGCTTCGCCGTCTGTCCCTCCCCATGAAGGGGAGGGAGGTGCTGGGAGGTGATCGCGAAGCGGCGGGCAACGGATCGATACTACTATCGCGCGGCCGGCGGCGGCGGGACCGGTTCGGTCTTCGGCTTGACCGGGACCGGAGCGCCTGGAGCCTTTGCGACCGGCGATGGCGCGCCGGCGCCGGGGGTCGCGGCGGGGCCGGACGGACGGGCGAAGATGGCCGGATCGACCGGCACGTTGGCCTCGATGGTCTTGTAGGTGACCCGCTGCTGGATGGTCGATCCCTTCGGCCCGGAGGCGACCTCGAAGGGGAAATAGACGCCGGCGACCTTCTCGTAGTCGCCGTAGTCGGTCTGGGTGAAGGTTTCGGCGCCCCGGATCACCTGGCGGGTGACCATGCGCACGGCCAGCATGGCGTCGGGATCCAGGTAATAGGTTTCCTGGTCGCCGTTCTTCAGCGACACCCTGAGCGCCCAGGTCGGAGCGCCATCGACATCGACGCTGCCGAGGTTGTCGATGGTCGAGCCCTTGGCCCGGGCGTCGATCAGGCCATCCTCGAAGTCGCCCTCCTCCTGGAGGCTCTTGGCGTCGTCGGCGGAGAGGTCCTCGGCGTCCTTGCGGCCCTGGAACGGCTGGATCTGCCAGCCCTTGCGGCCGTCGTAGGCCTGGACGACGGTGAGGCCCTGCAAGGTCGCCTCGAGGCGCACCTCATCGGGCCGGGCCATGGTTTCCGAAAAGCCGAACTGGGCGTCGAAGCCGCCCGGCCGCATGACCCCGATCATTTTCACGGTGTGGATCGCCTGGAGCGCCGCCATCCCGCCGCGCGCCGCAACGTGGCTGGTGATCAGGGATTCGGTGGAGGGGGCGGACGCCGGCGCTCGCGCCGCCGCCTCCGCCACGCCGGCCAGGGACACCCACGCCGCCAGTGCGGCAAACCCGATCGCTGATTTCACGCTTGGTCCCTCGCCGCCGACCGCCCTTCATATCCCTCCCCGTCCCGACCACAAATGAAAACGCGGAAAGGAATGGGGGGAAGGCGCCGTCACCGCTTCCTGCCCAGTTCGGCGGCGATGTCGCGGATCATGCGGCCGGCCTTGCGGTGGGCGGCGGTGAGCTGTTCGCGGGTGACGGCCCAGCGCTTCATCCAGTATTCCACCGCCTGGCGCTCGGAGAGGTCGAGGCGGTCCTTGTCGATGAAGCCGCGCTTGTCCTTCAGGCCGGCCACCTCAGGAGCCGGCCGCGAGATTGAGGCCGAGATAGGCGACGAGGGCGATGCCGAGCAGACCCAGCATGGCCGACAGCGCCACGTCGAAGCGCGATCCGGCGGCAAGGTGCTGGTCGGGACTGTCGATGTTCCTGGCGGTCTTGAGAAAGCGGACGGTGGCGATGCCAACGATGGCCAGGCCCATGAGGATCAGCACCAGGCCGGCCCAGCCGCCGAAGCGCCCGGCCGGCGGCGTCTTGCCGCCGCCGACCACCGAGACGGCGGCGTATTTCAGGAACAGGTTGAACTTCTCGATCACGAAGCCGAAGGCCATGATCGCGATGGCGGTGCGCACCCAGGCCAGGAACGTGCGCTCGTTGGCGGCGTGATCGGAGAAGTTGCGGATCATCGCGGCGTGTCCCGCGCCACCAGTCTGGCCATCACGGCGCCTTCCGCGACCTGCTGACCCTCGCGGACGGCGACCTCCGCCACCTGGCCGTCATACGGCGCGGCGAGGGTGTGCTCCATCTTCATCGCTTCGAGGACGACGAGGGTCTGGCCGCGGACCACCGCCTCGCCGGCCGCGGCGGCGACCTGGACGATACGGCCGGGCATGGGCGCGCGGACGGCGCCGTCGCCGGCGGTGACGGCCGCCGCCCTTGCGTCCGGAACCGTGGAGAGGACGAAGGCCCCGCCGGCGTGGAACAGCACCAGGGGATCGCCGCCGATCGGCGGGTCCGGCGGCGCGACCGCGAAATCGAACCGCGCCTCGATCGCCACGCCGTCGAGAAACACCCGGGCGGTGGCGGCGGGCGGGGCGTTGAGGCGAAAACCGGCCGCGCCGGACCAGGGCGAGGCCGGATCGCGGCCCCGGCCGGCGAGGGAGGCGACGTCGGCGGGCGGCGGAGTGAATTCGGGTCGGGCGGTGAGCGCTTCCAGCCGCGCCTCGATGAAGCCGGTGTCGATGGACCCGGCGACGAAATCGGGGTCGGCGGCGCAGCGGGCGAGGAAGGCGGCGTTGGTCCGAACCGGCCAGACCTCGACGGCGGCGCAGGCCGCCGCGAGGGACGCCGCCGCGGCTTCCCGGGTGGCGGCGTGGGCGATCAGCTTGGCGATCATCGGGTCGTAGAACGGGGTGATCGCCCCACCCTCCTCGACGCCGCTGTCGATGCGCACGCCGTCGGGGAGACGGAACCGGGTCAGGGGGCCGGTGGAAGGCAGAAAGCCGGCGGCGGGGTCCTCGGCGTAGAGCCGCCCCTCCATGGCCCAGCCCCTCATGGCGATCTGGTCCTGGGCCAGCGGCAGGGTCTCGCCCGAGGCCACGCGGAGCTGCCATTCCACCAGGTCCAGGCCGGTGACCGCCTCGGTGACCGGGTGCTCGACCTGCAGGCGGGTGTTCATCTCCATGAACCAGATGCGGTCGGCGGAAAGACCCTCCGAGGCGTCGGCGATGAACTCGACGGTGCCGGCGCCGACATAGGCGACCGCCCTCGCCGCCCGCACGGCGGCGGCGCAGAGCGCCTGGCGATCGGCGTCCGCGAGACCGGGGGCCGGGGCCTCTTCGATGACCTTCTGGTGGCGGCGCTGGAGCGAGCAGTCGCGCTCGAACAGGTGGACGAGGTTTCCGTGCGAGTCGCCGAACACCTGGACCTCGATGTGACGCGGGCGGGCGAGATATTTCTCCAGCAGCACCTTGTCGTCGCCGAAGGCGGCCGCCGCCTCGCGTCTGGCGCTGAGCAAGGCGGCGGGGAAATCCTCCGCGCGCGCGACCTTGCGCATGCCCTTGCCGCCGCCGCCGGCCACGGCCTTGATCAGCACCGGCCAGCCGATGGCGGCGGCCTCGGCGGCGAGGTGGACGGGGTCCTGGTCCTCGCCGAGATAGCCCGGCGTCACCGGCACCCCAGCCTCGATCATCAGGCGCTTGGCGGCGTCCTTGAGGCCCATGGCGCGGATGGCGGCCGGCGGCGGCCCGACCCAGGCGAGGCCGGCGGCGATCACGGCCTCGGCGAAGGCGGCGTTCTCGGAGAGGAAACCGTAGCCCGGATGGACGGCGGCGGCGCCGGTTTCGCGGGCCGCGGCGAGGATGTTCCCGCCCGCCAGGTAACTCTCCCGCGCCGGAGAGGGACCGATTCCGATCGCTTGGTCGGCTTCGCGCACATGCGGGGCGTCGGCATCGGCATCGGAGAACACGGCGACGGTGCGCACGCCCAGACGCCGGGCGGTGCGGATGATCCGCCGGGCGATCTCGCCGCGGTTGGCGATGAGCAGGGAATCGATCAAGGGCCGGTCGCCGGCAGGGTGGCCAGTTCCCACGCCATGACGCCGAGGAACAGCAGGAAGGCGGCGATGGCGGAGAAGACCAACAGCAGGAACATCCGCGCCAAAGTCCCCGGGATGCTGGTCCGGTACACGCCGCGCATATGGGCGAACAGGTGGACCGGCGCGGCGAAGACGAGGAGCCCCGATATGCCGTCTATCACCGGAACGAGGCCCAGCAGGGTCAGCGCGGTGGCCAGCGACCCCATGAACGACAGGGAGTGCATCGAGAAGATAGCGTGGTCGAAAATGAACACGCGCCGACGGAAAATGAACAGGAGCGCCAGCAGCAGGGTGGAGATCGGCAGGAAGATGACCGCCGCCCGGTGCGCCCAGCTCTCCAGGGCGTCTCCGAACTCGCGCGGGTGGGCGGAGGTGTAGGCGAGCCTGGGGATCAGCCATTTGCCGACGGCGCGCAAGCGGGGGTCGCCGACGAGGTTCAGCCCCGAGACGCCGTGGCTGGCCGCGGATGGAGAATCGACCGGCCTGGGGCTCGGGTGAACGAGATCGCGCAGGCTGCCGGCCAGAAAGAAGGCCACGATCACGACCAGAAACAACCGCAGGGGCGGCATCTGCGGCGCGCGCTTGCCGGCGAGGTATTCCCTGGTGAGGCTGGCGGGCCGGAGGATCAGGCGCGGCAGAGTGTGGAAGATTCGCCCGTCGGCGTCGAAGAAGTGCTCCACCGCTTCACCGACCAGCGACCAGACCGAGCGCTCGAAATCCTCGGCCAGCTGGCCGCAGGCGTGGCACCAGGGTCCTTGCAGGGGAGTTGCGCAGTTGGCGCAAGGCGTGCCCGGCGGCGCGACCCGTCTGGGCCTCCAGCCCAGCAAGCCCCCGGCCGAGGCGACGGCGGCGATTTCGAGTTCCGGATCCACGGGCGAGCCGCTAGCGCTCCGCCCAGCCGGGTTTGCGGCGCTGGAGGAACGCGCGCACCCCCTCCTGACCCTCTTCCCCGACCCGGGCGTGGGCGATCCGCCGGGCGGTGTCGGCCATCAGACCATGGTCGATCGCCCGGCCGGCGACCTCGGCGACCAGTCGCTTGGAGGCGGCGACGGCGCCTGGCGCGCATGCCATGATCTCGGCGGCGAAGCGCTCGCGGGCCGCCGCCAGACCGGCGGCGTCCTCGACGACCTCGTCGATCAGGCCGATGTGTTGGGCGAGGGCGGCGTCGAAGGTTTGGCCGGTGGCGAACAGGCTCCGCGCCCGGCGCTGGCCGATGGCGGCGATGACGTAGGGGCTGATGGTGGCGGCGATCAGGCCGAGCCTGACTTCGGAGAAAGCGAAGGCGGCGTCGGCGGTGGCGATGGCCACGTCGCAGGCCGCCGCCAGGCCCGCCCCGCCGCCGTAGGCGCCGCCCTGGACCAGCGCCACGGTGAGAGCTGGAATGTCGTGGAGGTGTTTGAGCATGATCGCCATCTGCATGGCGTCGTCGCGGTTGTCGGCCTCGGTGTGATCGGCCGCGTCGCGCATCCACTCCAGGTCGGCGCCGGCCGAGAACGTTCCGCCGGCCCCGGTGACGAACACCACGCGGACGCCGTCGGCCGAGGCCAGGGTCTCGAAGGCTTCCCGCAGGGCGCCGATGACCTCGGCGTTGAAGGCGTTCTTCCGGGCCGCCCGGTTGATGGTCACGGTCACCGCGCCGCCGTCCGTCCCCTCGATCAGCACCAGATCGGGGCGGTTGTCGCTGTCGACGACCTCGACCAGGGGATCGGCGATGGGATTGGTCATTTGCACTTCCTCGAGGATCACATCCGGAAGACGCCGAAGCGCGTGGCTGGGATTGGCGCGTTGAGCGAGGCGGCGATGGCCAGGCCCAGGACATCGCGGGTCTGAATGGGATCGATGATCCCATCGTCCCACAGCCGGGCGGTGGCGTGATAGGGGTCGCCCTCGGCCTCGTAGCGTTCGCGGATCGGGGCCTTGAAGGCGGCTTCCGCCTCGGCCGTCCAGGTCTCGCCGCGGGCTTCCAGGCCGTCGCGGCGGATGGTGGCCAGGACCGAGGCGGCCTGTTCGCCGCCCATGACGCTGATCCGGCTGTTGGGCCAGGTGAACAGGAAACGGGGGCCGTAAGCGCGGCCGCACATGCCGTAATTTCCCGCTCCGAAGGAACCGCCGATGAGCACGGTGAACTTCGGGACCTCGGCGCTGGCCACGGCGGTGACGAGCTTGGCGCCGTCCTTGGCGATGCCGCCGGCCTCATATTTTCCCCCGACCATGAAGCCGGAAATGTTCTGCAGGAAAATGAGCGGAATGCCTCTCTGGCAGGCCAGTTCGATGAAATGGGCGCCCTTGAGCGCGCTCTCGGAGAACAGGACGCCGTTGTTGGCCAGAATCGCCACCGGATACCCCCAGATGCGCGCGAAGCCGCAGACCAGGGTCGCGCCATAGAGCGCCTTGAACTCGTCGAACCGCGAGCCATCGACGATGCGGCCGACGACCTCCCGCACGTCATAGGGCGCGCGGACATCGGTGGGGATGATGCCGTGGAGTTCGGCCGGGTCGTGGGCCGGCGGCTCCGGGTCGCGAGCGTCCAGTGGCGCGGGCTTGACGGTGTTGAGCCCGGCCATGATCGCCCGGACGATCGAAAGCGCGTGTTCGTCGTCCTCGGCGACATGATCGACGACGCCGGAGAGCCGGCCGTGGGTGTCGGCGCCGCCCAGTTCCTCCGCGCTGATCACCTCGCCGGTGGCGGCCTTGACCAGCGGCGGCCCGGCCAGGAAGATGGTTCCCTGCCCGCGCACGATGATCGACTCGTCGCTCATCGCCGGCACATAGGCCCCACCGGCGGTGCACGAACCCATGACGCAGGCGATCTGGGCGATGCCGGCGGCGCTCATCCGGGCCTGGTTGAAAAAGATGCGGCCGAAGTGGTCGCGGTCGGGAAAAACCTCGGCTTGATGGGGCAGATTGGCCCCGCCGCTATCGACCAGATAGACGCAGGGCAGCCGGTTCTGGAAGGCGATCTCCTGAGCCCGCAGGTGCTTCTTCACCGTCATCGGGAAATAGGCGCCGCCCTTCACGGTGGCGTCGTTGGCGACGATCATCGCTTCCCGGCCGCGGATGCGCCCGACGCCGCAGATCAGTCCCGCCCCCGGCGCCGCGCCATCGTAGAGGTCGAAGGCGGCGAGTTGGCCGATCTCCAGGAACGGCGAGCCGATGTCGATGAGCCGTTCGACCCGCTGGCGGGGCAGCAGCTTGCCCCGGGCCGCGTGCCGGCGGCGCGATGCTTCGGGTCCGCCCAGCGCCGCGGCGGCCACCCGCTCGCGGAGGGTCCGGGCGAGAGCCCCGTTGGCCTCCGCGTTGCGCGCGAAGGCTTCCGAATCGGTGTCGATCGCCGTGGCGAGCCTGGGCATGAGGCAGCCCTTACACCGCCCTCCCCATCATGGGGAGGGCGCGGTAGCCTCGGATCGTGCCCGAATCGCCCGCACCGCCGCCGACCACCGCCTTCGCGCGCCTGTTCGCGCGGGCGACTCGGAGTGGCCAGGCGGCCGCCTTCTCCCTTCCGGGCGGCGCGCCGCTGTTCCTGGCCGGCGAGGCGGCGGAGAACCTCTATCTGCTGGTGGCCGGACGGCTGGCCGCGGTTCGCGCCGCGCCGGGGCGCGAGCCGCGCTTCCTGGGCCTGATCCGGCCCGGAGAGCTGGCCGGCGAAATGGCCCTCCTGGCCGCCTCGCCGCACTCGGCCGACGTCATCGCCCTGCGGGACTGCGAAGTCCTGGCCCTGCCGCGCGCGCATCTCTTGGCCTTGGCGCGGCGCGATCCCGCGCTGATGATCGAACTCTCCCGTCTGGTGGTTCGCCGCGCCCGGCAAGACGAGGAAATGGCGTCGCCGAGCGAGCCGACGGTATTCGGATTGATCGCCGTGGACGGGAGCGTGGAGGCGCGCGCGCTGGCCGAAGCGATCGCCGAGGCGATCGGCGCCATGGGCTCGTCGGCGGCGGTGGCGGGGATCGAGGCGCGGGGGGAAACCGCCGAATGGTTCTCCGCTCTCGAGCGTGCGCATGAATTCGTCCTCTACGCGGTCGAGGCGGGGCAGACCGCCTGGAGCGGCCAGGTCCGCCGCCAGGCCGACCGCCTGGTCTGGCTCGCCGCCGGGGCGGGAACGCCGCCGGCGCCGTCGGCGGATCCCTTGGACCCGGTCACGCCGCTGCATCGCCAGGCCGACCTGGTGCTCGTCCACGACACCGACTGTCCAGCTCCGACCGGGTCGGGCGCCTGGCGGGTGGCGCTGGCGTCGGCGCGCCACTTTCACCTGCGCCGTTCAAATTCCGGCGACATCCGGCGTCTGGCAAGGACGTTCACCGGACGCTCGGTCGGCCTGGTGCTGTCGGGCGGCGCGGCGCGGGCCTACGCCCATGTCGGGGTCATTCGGGTCCTCAAGGCGCGCGGCGTGCCGATCGACTTCGTCGGCGGAGCCTCCCTGGGGGCGATCGTCGCCGCCGGCCTGGCCATGGGCTGGGAGATCGACGAACTGGAGGCGCGCATCCGCCGGGCCTTCGTGGACTCCAGTCCGCTCGACGATATCGCCTTTCCCCTGATCGCCATGACCCGGGGGGAAAAGGTCAGGGCGCGCCTCGCCCGGCACTTCGGTGACCGGGATATCGCCGATCTGTGGCTGCCGTTCTTCTGCGTCTCCTCGAACCTCACCACCGGCTTCAGCCGCCTTCACCGCGAAGGCGTGTTGCGTCGGGCCCTGACCGCGTCGGTATCCCTGCCGGGCGTTCTGCCGCCGGTGATCGACGGGGCTGATGTGCTGGTCGATGGTGCGCTGATGAAGAACTTCCCGGCCGACCTGATGCGCCAGGTCAACGCCGGGCCGATCATCGGAGTCGATGTCGGCCGCGGACGAAGCATCGACGCCCACGATCTCGCGCCCAGGTCGGTGTGGAGATGGATTCTCTCCGGCGACTGGCGCAAGGGTCCTCCGATCGTCTCGTTGCTGATGCGCGCGGCGACGGTGAGCGGCGGCGGCGACCTGATCGCCGCGCGGGCGGCCACCGACGTCCTGATCGTGCCGATGGTCGATGACATCGAAATGCGCGACTGGAGGGCGTTCGAGCCGGCGGTGGCGGCCGGCGAGCGAGCGGCCAGCGCCGCGCTGGACGGCCTGACCGGGCCGGTCACCGAACTGAGACGGCGTCCGTCCACGGCGGCCAATCGACCGGACTGAAACTGCTCGCTACACTGAACTCTTTCGTATCCGCGGGCGTTAGGGCTCGATGCCGCCGGCCAGACAGCTACGCTTGAAATTCCGCTCCGCGGTCTCCCACGCGCGGCGGGACTTCGTGACCTCGCCGAGCAATGCGGCGGCGATCGCGGCCCTGGACGCCTGGCCGGCGTGGCCCGGCGCCCGGGTGGCGCTGATCGGGCCGCCCGGCTGCGGCAAAACCCACCTCGCCCAAGAGTGGGCCGCCCGAACCGGCGCTGCCGTGATTCTGCGCGGCGATCCAGACGTCTCCGACGTTCCGGCCGGCCCGATCCTGCTCGAAGACGCCGATCAGGGAGTCGCCGACGAAGCCCTGTTTCACCTGATCAACCGCGCCGACGCCGGGGCCAGCCTGCTGATCACTGCCCGCACCCTGCCTCAAATGTGGTCGGCCACCCTGCCCGACCTGAGGTCGAGACTAAATGCCCTGCTCGTCGCCCAGATCGAGGAACCCGATGACGTCGTCCTCGAAGGCGTTCTTCGAAAATTCTTCCGTGAGCGGAGCATAAGGCCAGCCGACGACCTGTTCCCCTACCTGCTAAGGCGGATCGAGCGGTCGATCCCGGCGGCCAAAGATGTGGTATGGCGTCTGGACGAGCTGGCCGACGCCGAGGAGCGCGAGGTCACCCGCGCCCTGGCGCGGCGGCTGCTTGAGCAGGAAGACAGGACCCTTGACCTCTTCGATTGAATCCGTTTCCCCCCCGCCGGCCGCGGCCTCGATCCCCAGACCAGTCCGCGCCGCGCCCGCCTCGCCGGCCGCGCCCGCCCTCATCGATACGCCCGGCCGGTTCTTCAATCGTGAACTCTCGTGGCTGTCGTTCAATGCCCTGGTGCTCGAGGAAGCGGCCAATCCCCGCCATCCGCTGCTCGAACGGCTGCGCTTTCTGTCGATTTCAGCCAACAACCTCGACGAATTCTACATGGTCCGCGTCGCCGGGCTGAAGGGTCAGGTGCGCGAGGGCGTCCGGGTGCTGAGCCAGGACGGCCTCACCGCCGCCCAGCAGCTCACCAAGGTCAACGCCAAGGCCAACCACCTGATGGCCGAACAGCAGCGGCTGTGGCTCGGCCTGCGCGGCGAACTGGCCCGGGAGGGGCTCAAGCTCCTCGACGCCAAGGACGTATCGCCCGCCGACCGGACGGCGGCCGAGGCGATCTTTTCGTCGAGCATCTTTCCGGTCCTGACGCCCCTGGCGATCGACCCGGCTCACCCGTTCCCGTTCATCCCCAACCTCGGCTTCTCCCTGGCCCTCAAGCTGCGGCGGACATCCGACAACAAGGAACTTTATGCCCTCGTTCCGGTGCCCAACCAGGTGGCGCGGTTCTGGGAGCTGCCGCCGGTGGCCAACGGCCGTCGCAAGCCTCATCGGCGATTCATCGCCCTGGAGAGCTTCCTGATTCTGTTTCTCGACCGGCTGTTCCCCGGCTGCAAGGTCATCGGGCGCGGCCTGTTTCGCCTGATCCGCGACTCGGACGTCGAGATCGAGGAGGAGGCCGAGGATCTGGTGCGGGAGTTCGAGGCCCGGCTGAAACGCCGGCGCCTGGGCTCGGTGGTGCGGGTCAAGATCCACGCTTCCATGCCCGAGGACCTGCGCCTCTTCATCGTGACGGGCCTGCGCGCCGAGGCCCAGGACGTGGTCACCGTGGACGGAAAGCTGGGCCTTGCCCAGATGAGCCAACTCATTCCAGCCGACCGGCCGGACCTCAAGTTCCCGGCCTTCACGGCCCGGTTTCCAGAACGAATCCGCGATCATGGCGGCGACTGCTTCGCCGCCATCCGCGAGAAGGACATTCTCGTCCACCATCCCTTTGAGAGTTTCGACGTGGTCGTGCAGTTCCTGCTGCAGGCCGCTCGCGATCCCTCGGTGCTGGCGATCAAGCAGACCCTGTATCGCACCTCGAAGGACAGCCCGATCGTGGCCGCCCTGATCGAGGCGGCGGAGAATGGCAAGAACGTCGTCGCCCTGGTCGAGATCAAGGCCAGATTCGACGAGGAAGCCAATCTGAAGTGGGCGCGCGACCTCGAGCGCGCCGGCGTCCATGTCGTCTTCGGCTTCGTCGAGTACAAGACGCACGCCAAGCTTTCGCTCGTCGTCCGCCGCGAGGGCGAGGCGCTGCGGACCTATTGTCACTACGGAACCGGCAACTACCATTCGGTGACGGCGAAGATTTACACCGACCTGTCGCTATTCACCACCGACGCTGCCATGGGCCGAGATTCTGGGCGTCTTTTCAATTATATCACCGGCTACGCTCAACCAGAGAGACTGGAAAAGCTGAGCTATTCTCCAATCACCATGAAGGCCGATCTGCTGGCGCTCATCGGGGCCGAGGGGGCCAACGCCCAGGCCGGCAAGCCGGCGGCGATCTGGGCCAAGATGAACGCCCTGGTGGATCAGGAGATCATCGACGCCCTCTACGCCGCCAGCGGCGCCGGCGTGGCCATCGACCTGGTGGTGCGCGGTGTCTGCTGCCTGCGGCCGGGCCTGCCGGGACTTTCGGCGAACATCCGTGTAAAGAGCATCATCGGCCGCTTCCTGGAACACGCCCGGATTGTCGCCTTCGCGAACGGCCGGACGATGCCCTCCACCGAAGCACGAGTTTTCATCAGTTCGGCCGACTGGATGCCGCGCAACCTCGACCGCCGTGTCGAAGTCATGGTCCCGGTGGAAAATCCCACCGTGCACCAGCAGGTGCTTCAGCAGATCATGGTCGCCGATCTCAACGACGAGGCGCAAAGCTGGCTCCTCGACGCCCAGGGCGTCTATCACCGCAGTCTGGGATGGAACCGCAAGGGCGCGTTTTCCGCTCACGACTACTTCATGACCAATCCGTCGCTCTCCGGCCGCGGCCACAAGGTCAAGGACCTGCCGCGCGCGTTCGAGCATGTCGGACTCCGACGCTAGTTTCAGCCCGCGCACGGCGGCCGCGATCGACGTCGGATCGAACTCGATCCGCCTGGTGATGTATCGGCTGGAAGGCCGAGCGATCTGGACGGTGTTCAACGAAAAAGTGCTGGCCGGCCTGGGGCGCGACCTGGCGACCACCGGGCGGCTGTCGCCCGTCGGCGCGCGCGCCGCCATGGCCGCTCTCGCCCGCTTTCAGGCCCTGATCGAAGCGGCGCGCCCGGACCATGTCTTCGCCGTCGCCACCGCGGCGGTTCGCGAAGCCGCCGACGGCGAGGGGTTCGTGCGCCATGTGGCCTCGATGACCGGACTGAGACTGCGCGTTCTCTCCGGCGAGGAGGAGGCGCGCTACGCGGCCCTGGGGGTGCTGGCGGGCGCGCCTCGTTCCGGGGGACTCGTCGCCGACCTCGGCGGGGGCAGTCTCGAACTCATTCGCCTGATCGATGGCGCGCCGGCCAACGGCGTCACCCTGCCGCTGGGCCCGTTCGCGTTTCGTCAAGCCAGCGGACGGCGCGATCCGTCCGTCCTGCGCGCGGCGATCGCCGAACGGGTTCGAAACATACCGAAACTCTATCACGCGTCCGAACTCACCGCCGTTGGCGGAGCATGGCGAAATCTCGCCCTTCTGCACATGCGAATGAGCGGATATCCTTTGGAAATTGTTCATCAATATGAGATGACTCGCCGCGAAGCCCTGGAGGCGTCGCGGTTCATCGCCCAGCAGTCGCGCGGTTCGCTGGAGCGGATCGAGGGCCTCTCCAAGAGACGGATGGAGGCCCTGCCGCACGCCGCTGCGGTGCTCGAGGCGTTGATCGAAACGCTCGGCCTCGAACGCCTGATCATTTCGGCCTATGGCCTTCGCGAGGGTCTTCTGATGGGCGCCATGGACCCCGGCGCGCGGGCGGACGATCCCCTGGTGGCCGGCTGTTGGGCCCTCGGCGCCGACCCCCGCGGCGCCGCCACGCTCGGCTCGGCGCTCGAGACCTGGCTCACCCCGGCCTTCGCACAGCTTGAGCCGGTGTTCGGCCCCCGTGAGCCGACCCTGATCGCGGCGGCTTGCGGGCTGGCTGAATTCGGCGCTCGACTTCACCCCGACCATCGGGCCGACCTGGTGTTCGACCAGGTGTTGCGCGCGCCAATTCCGGGAATGGACCACGCCGAACGCGTTTTTCTGGCCTGCGCCGCCTTCGCGCGGCACACGGCGGCCCCGGTGATTCGTGAACCTGCTCTGGTCGAGCGGATCCTGAGCAGCGAACGCCATCACCGCGCCCGGGTCCTGGGTGCCGCCCTCCGCCTGGGCGCCAGCCTCTCGGGCCGCAGCCCCACGCTTCTCGCGCGCGCGCGCCTGAGCATCCGCTCGACCACGATAATGCTGGAGGCCGACGAAGCCTGGGCCATGATGCTGCTCGGCGATCAGACCGAGAAACGCGCCGCGACTCTGGCGGCGCTGCTCGGGCGGGAACTCAAGATGCGCGCCACGCCCGCGTCGGTGGCCTGACGAAACCCTCTCGCGGATCGGCGCCCCACCCTGGCGCGGCCGACTGGCGCGACGGACGACCAATCGGATGGCGCGCCGCAAAGCGAATACGAGCGACTTTTGGGCTGAACCCGGGTCAGGCCGCCGGCTTGGGCGCGCGCCTCACCTGCACGACCCGAACCCGCGTGCCGTCCAGCACCAGAGCCAAGTCACCGCGCTTGAGCTTCAGCGCGTCCTCGCCGAACGCCTCGCGGCGCCAGCCGTGCAGGGCCGGAGTTTCGGCGTGGTCGTCGTTGGCGATCTTCTCCAGGTCCGCGACCGTGGCGATCAGCTTGGCGGCGACGCCGGTGTCCTCGGCGCGTGACTTCAGAAGCACCTTCAGAAGCTCGACGACCGCGCCGGCGGCCGGAGAGGTCGGGCCGCTGGTTCGTTCGAAGATGGGCGCGTAGGCTTCCGGATTCTTCAGCGCCCCGCCGATCGCTTCGAGGAGATCGGGGCCGAATCTGGAGCCGGCAAAGCCCTTGGGCACCGAGCGCAGGCGGTTGAGTCCCTCGGCGTCGGTGGGCGCCTGTGTCGCCAATTCGTCGATGGCGTCATCCTTGAGGATGCGGCCGCGCGGCTGATCGCGGGTCTGGGCGGTTCGTTCCCGCCAAGCGGCGACGGCGCGGAAGACGGCCAGATATTTGGCGGTATGGCGGCGCGGTCGCAGACGCTTCCAGGCGTTTTCCGGTTCAACGTCATAGAGCGCGGGGTCGGTCATCGCCCGCATCTCTTCCTCCACCCACTTCAGCCGCCCGGCCTGTTCGAGGCGCGCGTGCAGCAAGGGATAGAGACTGGCCAGATGCGTGACGTCGGCAAGGGCGTAGGTGAGCTGAGAGTCGCTCAAGGGTCGACGGGCCCAGTCGGTGAAGCGACTCGACTTGTCCAGGTCGATCTTGAGCATTTGTCGGACCAGGGCGTCATAGGCGATCTGCTCGCCGAAGCCCGCCGCCATGCCGGCGATCTGGGTATCGAACAGAGGGATGGGGATGGCCCCCAGATTGTTGAAGATCTCCACGTCCTGGCGGGCGGCGTGAAACACCTTTTCGATCGACGGATCGCGCAGCACGGCAAGAAAGGGCGAGAGATCGATGGCTTCGGCGAGAGGGTCGATCGCCGCTTCGACGCCCGGCGCGGCGGCCTGGATAAGGCACAGCTTGGGCCAATAAGTCGTCTCGCGCATGAACTCAGTATCGACAGCGACGAAAGCCCTACCCCGCAATCGGTCGCAAAACGCCGCCAGTTGGGCGGTGGTGATGATTGGGCTCATCGTCTAGCTATAGCCCCGCGAGCGGCCGAGTCGGCAAGGCCGAACCGTCGGGAGCCAACCATGACCGACAGACCGAACGGCCTGACATACGCCCAGACCGGCGTCGATATCGACGCTGGCGCCGCACTGGTCGAGCAGATCAAGCCCCTGGCGCACGCCACACGCCGGGCGGGCGCGGACGCCTCGCTCGGCGGCTTCGGGGCCATCTTCGATCTCAAGGCGGCTGGTTACGTCGATCCGCTGCTGATCTCCACCACCGACGGGGTCGGCACCAAGCTCAAGGTCGCGATCGAAACGGGTCTGCACGACACGGTCGGCGTCGATCTCGTCGCCATGTGTGCGAACGATCTGTTGGCTCAGGGCGCGGAGCCGTTGTTGTTCCTCGATTATTTCGCCACCGGACGCCTCGATGTGGAGAGCGCCGCGCGGGTGGTGGCCGGGATCGCCGTGGGCTGCCGCCTGGCCGGCGCCGCCCTGGTCGGCGGCGAGACGGCGGAGATGCCGGGAATGTATGGCGCTGGCGACTATGACCTCGCCGGCTTCTGTGTCGGGGCGGTGGACCGCGGCGGCGTGCTGCCGAAACTCGAGACGCAACAAGCTGGCGATGTGATGATCGCCCTGGGGTCGTCCGGGCCACATTCCAATGGCTATTCCTTGATCCGGCGGGTGGTCGAGCGGTCGGGCCTGGGGTGGAACAGCCCCTCGCCTTTCAGCGCCAATGAGACCCTCGGCGAAGCTTTGATGACGCCGACGCGCATCTATGTCGCCGCGGTTCTGCCGCTGGCCAAGGAGGGGTTGCTCAAGGGCGCGGCCCACATTACCGGCGGCGGCCTCGTCGAGAATCCGCCGCGCGCCGTCGCCAATGGTCTGACGCCGCGCTTCGACTGGAACGCCTGGACGGCGGCGCCGGTGTTCGCCTGGCTTCAGGCCGTGGGCGGGGTGGCCGAGGCGGAGCTGCGGCGCACCTTCAATTGCGGGATCGGCTTCCTGCTGATCGCCTCGCCGCGCAATGCCCCGACGCTGCTCGCCCGGCTTCTCGACGCCGGCGAGACCGCGTTCGTCTGCGGGGAGTTGTCGGCGATCTAGGTGCGCCGTCGCGTTTTCAGCCGACGATGTCGGCGCCCGTGAAGAACTGAGTTATCTCGGCTCGGGCGTTTTCCGCGCTGTCCGAGCCATGAACCGAGTTTTCGCCCACCGACTGGGCGTAGAGCCGGCGAATGGTGCCGGCGGCGGCGTCGGCCGGGTTTGTCGCGCCCATCACCTCGCGGTATTTCGCCACCGCGCCTTCCCCCTCGAGCACTTGGACGACCACTGGTCCGGAGACCATGAAATCCACCAGCTCGCCGAAGAACGGACGCGCTCTGTGGACGTCATAGAAGGTCTCGGCCTGGACGCGGGTCATGCGGATCCGTCGCTGGCCGACAATGCGCAGGCCGGCGTCCTCGATCACCGAATTGATGTGGCCGGTGAGGTTCCGCGCCGTCGCGTCCGGCTTGATGATCGAGAAGGTGCGTTCGGTCATGGGCTCTTCCGAAACCTCGGGCTCGCTACTGGAAAGGCGGGGGGTCCGGGCTTATAGCCACGGTCGTCGGCCCCGCCAAGACGGCGCGACATCCAACAGCCAAAGAGCGGCCCGGCGTCTTCATAGCATGTTGCGCATTCACGATCTGACCTTCGACGCCTGGGGGCGGCGCTTCTTCGATCACGCCACCGTCAGCCTGCCGGCCGGCGCCAAGGTCGGCCTCGTCGGCCGTAACGGGGCCGGCAAGTCGACCCTCTTTCGCTTGATCCTAGGCGACCTTTCGCCAGGCGGGGGCGAGATCGACCTGCCGCGGGCCGCGCGCATCGGGGCGGTGGACCAGGAACATCCGGCCACGCCCACGCCCCTGCTCGAAACCGTGCTGGCGGCCGACACCGAACGCGACCGCCTGACGACGGAACTGGAGACCGCCGACCCCGAGCACCTGGGTGAAATCTACGCCCGGCTGAGCGCCATCGACGCCGACCGGGCCCCGGCGCGGGCTTCGGAAATCCTTGCCGGCCTGGGATTCTCGACCGCCGACCTCGCCCGCCCGATGGCCGAGTTCTCGGGCGGTTGGCGGATGCGGGTGGCCATGGCGGCGGCGCTGTTCGCCGAACCCGACCTCCTCCTGCTCGACGAACCGACCAACTTCCTGGACCTCGAGGGCGCCCTGTGGCTCGAGGCGCGCCTGCGGAAATACCCCAAGACGGCGCTGATCATCAGCCATGACCGCGAACTGCTCGACCACTCGGTGGACGCCATCCTGCACCTCACCGAGGGGCGGCTGGATTTCTATACCGGGGGGTTTTCGTCGTTCGAACATCAGCGGGCCGAAAAGCTGCGCCTGCAGGCGGCCACGCGCACCAAGATCGAAGCCAGGCGGGCGCACATGCAGGCGTTCGTCGATCGCTTCCGGGCGACGGCCAGCAAGGCGCGGCAGGCGCAGTCGCGGATGAAGATGATCGCCAGGCTGGAGGCCGCGCCGCCGGCGGTGGAGGATCACGTCGCCCCCTTCCTGCTGCCCTCGCCGATCCGTCCCCTCGCCCCGCCTCTCGTCCGGCTTGAGGCGGCCGAGGTCGGCTATGGCGGGTCCCCGGTGCTGCGCCATCTCGACCTGCGCCTAGACCTCGACGATCGGATCGGCCTGCTGGGCGTGAACGGATCGGGCAAGAGCACCTTCGCGCGGATGATCGCCGGCGATCTGGCGATCAGCGCCGGCCATGTCCACCGCGATCGGCGGATGAAGGTCGGCTGGTTCCACCAGCACCAGATCGAGGCTCTTGATCCCGACGATACGCCGTTGGCGATCATCCGCCGCGCCTTGCCGCAGTCCACCGAAGGGCAGCGGCGCGCTCACCTGGCGCGCTTCGGCATGACCGTGGAGAAGGTCGAGACCACCGTGGCCAACCTCTCGGGCGGCGAACGCGCCCGCCTGTTGCTCAACCTCGTGGCTATGGAGCGGCCCCACCTGCTGATCCTCGACGAGCCGACCAATCACCTGGACATCGACAGCCGCCGGGCGCTCACCGAGGCGCTCAACGACTACGAGGGGGCGGTGATCCTCATCACCCACGATCGTTCGCTCATGGAACTGGTCGCCGACCGCCTGTGGCTCGTCGATCGGCACACGGTGAAGCCCTTCGACGGCGACATGGATGACTACGCCAGGAAGATCCTCGAGCGAGCGCGCAATTCCGGACGTGCGCCAGCCAAGCGGATCCCGACCTCCCTCTTGCGAACGCGGCTCTCCGAGGCCGAGGCCGCGCTGGCCAAGCGGAGCGGGGACACCGGCCCCAGGGCCGCCGCCCGTCTGGCGCGAGCGGAGGCGGAGTGGCTGGCGGCGGCGGAGGCCCTGGAACAGGCCACGTCGGCGCGTTGACCGGTCAGTCGCAGGCGACCGAGGTCACCTTGCCGCTGGCGGCGTCGTAGAGGATCGTCTGGCGGAATTCATTGTTCTCGCGGGTCATCGGGCAGGTGGCGCAGAGCACCCGCCGACGGCCGGGCTCGAGCGGGATCGGGATCTCCGTCCGGGAGCGGCCGACGAGCCACTGGAGCTGGTCGGCGCCGCAGCGATCGTGGTGTTCTGGCGTGGCGGGCGCGTAGTCCTGGCGCGGCGCCGCATAGCTGGCGGTCGGCGGCGCGTAGGGCGCCGGCGGCGGCGCATAGGTGGCGGCCGGCGGCGCGTAGGGCCGGTTGCTCGCCGGGGCCGCGCAGGCCCCCAGCCCCAGAACCAAGGCCAGGATCGTCTTCCTCATCCCTGCCGCTCCCATCCGCGAGCCTCTCCCTGGCGCCAGTAGGTCACCGCCCCGCCCCCCATCTTGAACGCCGACCAGCGGCGCCGGGCGCCGGCGAGGGCCGAATCATCGTTGCCGTCGAAGATCAGAATGCACCTCTCGAAGCCAGAGATGTCGCCCGGTTCGGCCTCGTCGATGATGAACAGGGCCTGGGCGGCGTTGGTGTTCGGTTGGCCGGTGGTGATGAGGATGGGCTGAAGCGCCGAGGCCGGCTCGCCGTTCACCCCGTGCGGCAGGAAGCTGTCGTCGCGGTAACTCCACAGCCAGGCGTCGAGATGATCGACCCTGGGTTGCCCGGCGGCGCGCACCAGAGCCCGCCAGCCGCGCGCCAGGGTCTTTTCGAGAAGCTCCGGGAGGACCTGGTCCAGGGTCGAGCGCTCGAGATGATAGAACCATAGCTCGCAGCCCGCGTGGCTCACCCTTCGTAGGAATCGGCCACGAGCCGGTCGAGGAGCCGGACGCCGAAGCCGCTGGCGCCATTGGGGATGATGGGGTTGGTCGAGGCCGGCTTCCAGGCGGTCGAGGCGATGTCGAGATGGGCCCACGGCACGTCGTTCACGAACCGCTGGATGAACAGGGCGGCGGTGATCGAGCCGCCATGGCGCGTGCCGACGTTCTTCATGTCGGCGACCTGGCTTTCGATCTGCTTCTCGTACTGGGCCGGCATCGGCATGCGCCACAGCGGCTCGCCGCTGGCCTTGGAGGCGGCCAGAAGGTTGTCGGCCAAGGTATCGTTATTGCTGAACAAGCCGGCGATGTCCTTGCCGAGCGAGACGATGATCGCGCCGGTGAGGGTAGCCAGATCGACGATGAACCTGGGCTTGAAGCGCTGCTGGCAGTACCAGATGGCGTCGGCCAGGACCAGGCGGCCCTCGGCGTCGGTGTTGATCACCTCGACGGTCTGGCCGGACATGGTGGTCACCACGTCTCCGGGCCGCTGGGCGTTTCCGCCCGGCATGTTCTCCACCAGGCCGAGGATGCCGACGGCGTTGACCTTGGCCTTGCGCGAGGCCAGGGCGTACATAAGGCCGGTGACGGCGGCCGCCCCGCCCATGTCGGTGATCATCTCCTCCATGCCGTCGGCGCCCTTGAGGCTGATGCCGCCGGTGTCGAAACAGACCCCCTTGCCGACGAAGGCGACCGGCTGGGCGGCAGGATCCTTGGCCCCCTTCCACTGGATCACGGCGAGCTGGCTCTCGCGGACGCTGCCCTGGCCGACGCCGAGAAGCGCGCCCATGCCGAGCTTCTTCATCTCCTTCTCGCCGAGAATCTCGACCTCCAGGCCGAGGCTGGTGAGCTTCTTGACGCGGCGGGCGAACTCCTCGGGAAACAGGATATTGGCCGGCTCGGAGACCAGGTCGCGGGCGAAGGCGACGGCGTCGGCGAGACCGGCGAGGGACTTGAACGCCTTGGCCGCCGCCCTGGGATCGTCCACCGCGATCTGCACGCGAGCGACGGATGGCTTCTTCTCGGGCTTTTCGCGGGTGCGATAGCGGTCGAACCGGTAGGCGGCGAGGCGCGCGCCCAGGGCCGCGCGGGCGGCGAGACCGGCGGGCAGGCCCGGCAGGCGGATGAGCAGCACCTCGGCGCCGCTGGCCTTGACCGCCTGGAAAGCATGGGCGGCGGCGGTCTCGACGGCGTCGCCGTCGAATTTATCGGCCGGTCCGCCGCCGACGATCACCGCCCGCGCCGCCTCGACCCCGTGGGGCGCGACGAGATCGAGGCTCTGGCCCGCCGCGCCGGTGAACCGGCCACCGGCGATGGCGCGTGTCACCGCGCCGCCGCAGGCTTTGTCCAGCGCCGCGGCGGCGCCGGATAGGGCGATCTTCTCGAATGCGACCACGGCCAGGGCCACGGATTTTCCAGCTACGGCGTCGGCGGCGACGAACTCGATTTTCATGCGGGTCTCCAGAGACCCGCTGCCAATACCCTAAACCAGTCCGAGCGCCAAAGGGTGTCCCGCCGGTCAGACAATTCCTTTTGGCGACGGGCCGTATTGATTGGCGCCCAGCGTCCCATCGACGAATCCCAGATCGATCAAGGCCCAAAACCAGCCGAATATCGGGACCAAACTTACCAACATCATGGCCCCTGGATAATTCCGATCGTGGCAACGCTTCACGCCCAGAGCCAAGCTTATCCACAACGCCAATAAGTATAACGGGACGAGCCAAACTAGAAACATGCTTCCCATCAAAGCCGCTGTACCGTCACCGTTGTTACCGTCACCGCTCGCCGCCGCGCCAAAGATCACGAAAACAATCACAAGGATGCCGGCCACGACGGAGAGAACAACGCTCGTGCCGATGCTCGCCAGCCAATAATTTGTTCGTCGAACGCGGCCGTTGAAGCTGAACAGTGTCTGCATCAATGTCATGGCGCTCCCCTCGGGACATTTCCCCAGAAGGGATAGCACGTTTCAAACCGCGTCGCACAAACGGCGCCGTTCGGGCGGAGCGACTCAGGCAAATTCCGCCAGCACGTCGTCGGCCGAGACGCTGTCGCCGGCCTTGGCGGCGACGGTGGCGATGACCCCGTGACGTTCGGCGCGGACGATGTTCTGCATCTTCATCGCCTCGACGACGCAGAGCGCCTGGCCTTCCTGGACCTCTTGGCCGGCGACGACATCCATGGAGATCACCAGCCCTGGCATCGGCGAGACGACCTGGCAGGAGGTGTCGGCCGCCTTCCGTTCGGGAAGGCGCTGGTGGAGATCGGCGGACGCCGGGGTGAGCACCAGGGTCCGAAGGCTGGCGGCGCGATGGCGGACGACGAATCCCTCCGGGGCCGCGCGCACCGTGGCGCTGAACGGCTGGCCGTCCAGCCGCCCCCGGAACACCGGCACGCCCGGCCGCCAGTCCACGGCGTCCAGGACGAGGGTGCGGCCCTCGTCGGCGAGTTCGATCTCCAGGTCATCGCCGGCGGCGCTCAGGCGAACGTTGCGGCGGGTCTTGCCGAGCACCACCACCCAGTCGGCGCGCGCCGGGCCGTCGCCGTTCGCGCCCAGGCGCCGCGCCCTTCCGGCCACGACCCGATGCATGAAGGCCGCCGCCGCCGTGATCAGGTCGAGTTGGGCCGGCGTGGGGGCGAGGCCATGGAAGCCGTCGGGGAATTCGTCGGCGATGTAGCGGGTCGACAGGACGCCGGAGGCGAAACGGGGCTGGTCCATCACCGCGGCGAGAAACGGCGTGTTGTGGTTCAGGCCTTCGATGTGGAAGTCCTCCAGCGCCCGAGCCATCCCCGCGACCGCGCCGGCGCGGTCGCCCGACCAGGCGCACAACTTGGCGATCATCGGGTCGTAGAACACCGAGATCTCGTCGCCTTCGCGCACACCGGTGTCGTTGCGGACGGCGTAGGCGCCCTGGTCGGCTTCCTTCGGCGGCTGGTACCGCCGCAGCCGGCCGATGGACGGCAGAAACCCGCGATAGGGATCCTCGGCGTAGATCCGGCACTCGATGGCCCAACCGTCGATGGTCAGGTCGGACTGCCCGAAGGCCAGCGGCTCACCGGCCGCGACCCGGATCATCTGCTCGACCAGATCGATACCGGTGATCAGTTCGGTGACCGGATGCTCGACCTGAAGACGGGTGTTCATCTCCAGGAAATAGAACGACTTGTCCTGGCCGGCGACGAACTCGACGGTGCCGGCGGAATCGTAGTCGACGGCCTTGGCCAGGGCGACGGCCTGGCCGCCCATGGCGCTGCGGGCGTCGGCGTCGAGCAGGGGCGACGGCGCTTCCTCGATGACCTTCTGGTTGCGCCGCTGGATCGAGCACTCCCGCTCGAAGAGGTGGACGACATGGCCGTGCTTGTCGCCCAGCACCTGGATCTCGATGTGCCGGGGGTTCTCGATGAACTTCTCGATGAAGATGCGGTCGTCGCCGAAAGCGCCGGCGGCCTCGGCGCGGACGGCCGGGAAGCCCTCCTCGACGTCCCGGCGGCCATGGGCCACCCGGATGCCCTTGCCGCCGCCCCCGGCCGAGGCCTTGATCATCACCGGGTAGCCGATCTCCTCGGCGATGCCGATGGCGTGGGCGACGTCATCGATCTCGCCGATATGTCCGGGAACGATCGACACGCCCGCGGCGGCGGCGAATTTCTTGGAGGCGATCTTGTCGCCCATGGCCTCGATGGCATGGGGATTCGGCCCGATGAAGACGATACCGGCTGAACCGCAGAGTTTTGCGAAATCAGCGTTCTCCGACAGAAACCCGAAGCCCGGATGGATGGCCTCGGCGCCCGTCTGTCGACAGGCCTCGATGATCTTGTCGGCCACGAGGTAGGACTGACCGGCCGGCGAGGGGCCGATGGCGACGGCTTCGTCGGCCATCTCCACGGCCAGCGACAGGGCGTCGGCCTCCGAATAGACGGCCACCGTGCCGACGCCCATGCGCCGGCAGGTCTTGATGATCCGGACGGCGATCTCGCCTCGGTTGGCGATGAGGATTTTCGAGAACATCCGTTGGGGCCGCCCCGCTGCGTAGCTATGTGGGGTTAGCCGCGCCGATGGAAGATGACAACCATGACCAACGCCACCATGACCCACACCGCTTTCGACCTCACGCCTCCCGACGCCGCCGAACGGGCGCTGCTGGAGGCCGATCTCTCACGGGAGGAGGCTGAGGTGCTGCTGCGCCATGGCACCGAGGCGCCGTTCTGCGGCGGCCTGTTGGATAACAAGGCGGACGGCGTCTATTGCTGCCGCCTCTGCGGCCTGCCGCTCTTCCGTAGTCTGACCAAGTTCGAGAGCGGCACCGGCTGGCCGAGTTTCTTCGCGCCCTTCGACGAGGCCCATGTGCGAGCGGTGCGCGACGTCAGCCACGGCATGGCGCGCATCGAGACCCGCTGCGCCCGCTGCGACAGCCACCAGGGACATCTGTTCCCCGACGGGCCGCCCCCCACCCGCGAGCGCTATTGCATCAATTCGGTGTCGCTACGGTTCGTGAAGGACGGGACGCCGCTGCCCGATCCGCTCGGGCGGGGGGACAGGATCGGCTGAACCGAACTATCCTCCCCCGCGCCTTGCGGGGGAGGTGGCGCGGCGCCCTTCCTCGCGCCGTGACGAAGGGGGCGCAAAGCCGCGTCAACGAACACTGGGACCCGCGCCTTGCGCCCCTTCCACCACCTCGTCCTTCGGCGAGGCGGTCCCCCTTCCCCGCTGCGCGGGGCAGGAAAGACTCAAATGTTCTCTCCCCCTACAACGGGATATTGTCGTGTTTTTTCCAGGGATTGGAGAGGGATTTTCCTGAGAGGCTGCGGAGCGCCCGGACGATGCGGCGCCGGGTTTCGCGGGGCATGATGACGTCGTCGATGTAGCCGCGCGAGGCGGCGACGAAGGGGTTGGCGAAGTGGGCCTTGTATTCGGCCTCGCGCACGGCGAGCTTGTCGGGGTCGCCGATGTCGCCGCGGAAAATGATCTCCACCGCCTGCTTGGGACCCATGACCGCGATCTCGGCGGTGGGCCAGGCGTAGTTGAGGTCGCCGCGGATGTTCTTGGAACTCATCACGTCGAAGGCCCCGCCATAGGCCTTGCGGGTGATGATGGTGACCTTGGGGACGGTCGCCTCGGCGAAGGCGAAGAGCAGCTTGGCCCCGTGCTTGATGAGGCCACCCTGCTCCTGCTTGGTCCCGGGCATGAAACCAGGGACATCGACGAAGGTGACGATGGGGATGGAGAAGGCATCGCAGAAGCGCACGAAACGGGCCGCCTTGCGCGAGGCGTCGATGTCGAGAACCCCGGCCAGGACCTGCGGCTGATTGGCGACGAAGCCCACGGTGTGGCCATCCACGCAGCCGAAACCGGTGATGATGTTTTTGGCCCAATCTGGTGAAATATCGAAGAAATCTGCCTCGTCCGCGACTTTGAGGATCAGTTCCTTCATGTCGTAGGGCTGGTTCGGATTGGCCGGCACCAAGGTGTCGAGGGAAGCCTCCTCGCGGAAGGGATCGTCGAAGCTGTCGCGGCGGGGCGGCGCGGCGCGGTTGGAGACCGGCAGGAAGTCGATCAGCCGGCGAACCTGGGTCAGGGCCTCGAGGTCGTTGTCGAAAGCCCCGTCGGCGACGCCGGATTTCAGGCAATGGACGCGCCAGCCGCCGAGGTCCTCGTGGCTGACATCCTCGTTGATCACCGTCTTCACCACGTCAGGGCCGGTGACGTACATGTAAGACGTGGATTTCACCATGAAGATGAAATCGGTCATCGCCGGCGAATAGACGTCACCGCCGGCGCAGGGTCCCATGATCACGCTGATCTGCGGGACGACGCCGCTGGAGAGCACGTTCTGGAGGAAGATGTCGGCGTAGCCGGCCAGGGAATCGACGCCTTCCTGAATCCGCGCGCCGCCGGCGTCGAAAAGCCCGATCACCGGCGCCCCGTTGCGCGCCGCCATCTCCTGGACCTTGACGATCTTCTCCGCCTGGGCCTTGGAAAGAGAGCCGCCGAAGACAGTGAAATCCTTGGAGAAGACATAGACGACACGGCCGTTGATGGTCCCCCAGCCGGTGACCACGCCATCGCCCGGGATGCGCTGCTTCTCCATGCCGAAATCATGGCTGCGGTGTTCGACGAACATGTCGAATTCCTCGAAGGACGCCTCGTCGAGAAGCACATCGAGGCGCTCTCGGGCGGTGAGCTTGCCCTTGGCGTGCTGGGCGGCCGTGCGCTTGGGCCCGCCCCCCGCTTCGGCGCCCGCCCGCCGCCGGGCGAGTTCCTCGAGAATGTGCTGCAAAGGCCCGATCCTTCCGCTGTGACGCAGGCGTAACCACGGCGGTGGCTCGGCGCAAGCACCCGGAGCGCGGGGTTTGTCAGCCCGCTCTTGTCCCCCTGGGCTCCGCCGGCGCTCGCAAGTCGGGGACACGAACGAATTCGCCAAGAGGCGAATTCGATCACGTCCCCACTTTCGTCACAGCGCGGAACCAGCGATCGAGCATCACCGCTTCGGCTTCCATCGCCCGCGCGTTCCGCGCCGCCTCCGCATCGACGCCCCAGCGTTCCTCCTGAAAGGTCTCGTCGAGCCTGGCCGCCGCCAGCGCCTCGCATCCGCCGAGCCGACCCGCCATCAGCGCCAGGGCCAGGATCGCCGAGCCGAACAAGGCCGCGGCGAAGGCCAGGGCGGCGAGGGTGAAATCGTCCTCGCCGGCGGCCAGCGCCTCGACGCCGGCCAGGGTGAAGGCCGGCTGTTCGGCGTGGCCGATGCCGGTCGTCCGGCGGAACTCCAGGCCGAGAGCCTCCCGCGCCCAGTCGAGCAGGGGTCGCCACGCCGCGTTCTGCCGCTCGACGAGGCTGCGCGGCCGGTCGGCGAAATAGCAGATGGCGTCGCTGGCGGCGAACGCGGCCACGGACGCGGCGGCCTGCGCGCGCCTGGGCGGCAGGGCGTCGAGCGTGGTGTGCAACAGTCGGGTGGCGGGCATATCGACGAATTTGATCACCTCGACCTGGCCGGCCCACTCCGAACAGATCAGCGCCGCCAGAGCCCGGGTCGGGGCGACGAGCGGGACACCGCCTGGCGAGCGGGCGATCTTGCCGTCGAGGCGCAGGGCGAAACCCTTCGGCACGGCGGCCACGTCGCAGTCGCCGTAGAACCGGCGGGGCAAGGAGGATCTGGCGGTCATGACCTTCCGATCGAGAAGTCGCGCGCCTCCTCCCGACGGAAACGGCTCGTGAACGGCGTTAGACTAGCAGTTCATCGCCCGGGCGCGGAGGATAAGGGTCTTGACCATCGACAGGGATCTCGGCGCGGCGATCGCGGCCACCCGTTTCGGGCTCGGGGCCAAGGCCGGCGAGATCGATGCGGCCAGGCGCGATCCGCGCGGCTACCTGATCGGCCAGATCAGACCCGAGGGCGCCGACCAACCGGAGGCGAACGCCGCCACTTCGGTGCAGCGTTTCGGCGATGTCCGCGCCTACCAGGCCGAGCGCAAGGCGGCCAAACAAGCCGGAGATCCCAAGACCGATCCGGTCAGGCAAGCCGCCCAGTTGCTGCGGCGGGACACCGGGGCGGATTTCATGGCCCGGCTCCAGCTCGCCGCCGCCACCGACGCCGCCTTCCGCGAGCGCTGGACCCTGTTCTGGGCCAATCACTTCACCGTTTCCGCCAACAAGCTGGTCACCGCCACGCTGGTCGGGCCGTTCGAGGTCGAGGCCATCCGGCCGCATGTGTTCGGGCGTTTCGAGGACCTGCTCGTCGCCTCGTCCAGCCATCCGGCCATGCTGCTCTACCTCGATCAGGCGCAGTCGATCGGCCCGGACAGTTTCGTCGCCCAGCGATCGGGCGGCGCGGGCCGCAAGGCCGGCCTCAACGAGAACCTCGCCCGCGAGATCATGGAACTGCACACCGTGGGCGTCGGCGCCGGCTACAGCCAGGCGGACGTCACCGAATTCGCGCGGGCGATGACCGGATGGAGCATCGGGCGTTTCGAAAAGGCGGCAGAGCCAGGCGGCCAGTTCATGTTCCGCCCCTACGCTCATGAACCCGGCGCACGCACGATCATGGGCCGGCGCTACGCCGATGGCGGCGAGGCGCAGGCCCGCTCGGTGATGAAGGACCTCGCCGCCAGCCCGCACACCGCCCATCACCTGGCGGTCAAGATCGCCCGCCACTTCGTCGCCGACGAGCCGCCGCCGGCCCTGGTGGCGCGGCTGGAGCGGTCGTATCAGGAAAGCGGCGGCCGGCTGGACGCGGTGGCCAGGACGCTCGTCGAGGCGCCCGAGGCCTGGGCGCCGACGGCGACGAAGTTCAAGACCCCGTATGAGTTCCTGGTCTCCAGTTGGCGGGCGACGGGCGCGGCGCCCGGTGACATCACGGTCATCGCCCCGACCCTCAACGCCATGGGCCAGAAGGTGTTCAGCGCCCCGTCTCCCAAGGGCTGGCCGGAGGAAGCGCAGATCTGGTGCGCGCCCGACGCGGTCATCAAGCGGATGAGCTGGAGCGAGACCTTCGCGGCCCAGGCCATCGGCGACCGCGACCCCAGCGCTCTGGCCAGCGCCGCCCTGGGCGCGCGGCTCACCGCGCCGGTCGCCACCGCCGTCGCCCGCGCCGAGACCCGGCCCGAGGCCCTGGCCATTCTGCTGATGAGTCCGGAGTTCCAACGCCGATGATCCCTCCCCTCCCCGCCACCCGCCGCGCCGCCCTGATCGGCGCCCTGGGTCTCGGCTTCACGGTCGAATTCATGGGTTCGCGGGCGTGGCCCGCGTCCGACGCCGGCCAGGCGCGAAAGAAACTGGTGGTCGTGGTCTGCCGGGGCGGCCTCGACGGCCTGTCGCTGTCCCCCCCCGTGGGTGACCCATCCTACGCCTCCTTGCGGGGGCCGATCGCCCTGGCGCCGTTCGGCGAGGCGGGCGGAGCGCTGAAGCTGGACGGAACCTTCGGCCTGCATCCCTCGCTCGCCGCGACCCACGCCCTGGCGCTGAAGGGCGAGGCGCGGATCGCCCCGGCCGTGGCCACGCCCGACCGCGAGCGTTCACATTTCGAGGCCCAGGACGTGCTCGAAAGCGGCGCGGCGGTGGTCTACGGCACGTCGTCGGGCTGGCTCAACCGCTCGCTGGAGGCCATGGGACCGCCGGGCAAGGTCAGGGCGATCTCCATCGGCCCGACCGCGCCCCTGATCCTGCGCGGCAAGATCGAGGCCGCGTCCTGGTCGCCCGGCGGCGGCGGCGACCATGACCATCGCCTGCCGGGGATACTGCAGGATCTCTACGCCAAGGACGCGCTGCTCGGTCCGGCGCTGGCCGACGGCCTGACCACCCAGGCCATGGCCAGAATCGCCACCGCCGATGTGGCGGCGGAAAATGCCAGGGGAGCGCCCGACAGCCAGATGGCGGCCGGCGGCGAGACGCTGAAGCCCGTCCTGCGCCAGGGCCTGCCGCAAGCCCGCAAGCTCGGCGAGACCCTGGCCGGGTTCATGACCCAGCCGGACGGCCAGCAGGTCGCGGCCGTCTCCCTCGACGGCTTCGACACCCACGCCAACCAGGGCGCGGCCCAAGGTCAGCTGGCGGTGCGCCTGGCCTATCTCGACGCCTTCCTCGATGGTCTTTCCAGCGGGCTCGGCCCCTCGTGGCGAGACACGGTGGTGGTCGTCGCCACCGAGTTCGGCCGCACCGCCCGGGTCAACGGCACAGGCGGCACCGATCACGGCACCGCCTCCACCGCCCTGCTGCTCGGCGGCGCCCTGAAAAAGGGCGGCATCGTCGGCGACTGGCCGACCCTGGCTCAGGCTCGCCTGTTCGAGAACCGCGATACCGCCCCCACCCTCGACATGCGCGGTCTCTTCAAGAGCGTCCTGCGCGGCCACATGGGCGTGGAGCGCGCGGCGCTGGATGCGACGGTGTTTCCGGGGAGCGGCGCCGTCGCGCCGGTGAGCGGGGTGGTTTAGGCAGGACCGCCAACGCCGGCACGCCCAAATCGGCGACACGAACTCAATTCGAAGAAAGAGGAATTGAGATCATGTCGCCATTTGGGTCGCAGCCACGTTTCTTACGGCAAAATGCCGCCGAGGAGGCCGCCGGCGAACCCGAAGCTACTTTTCAAACGCGCGTTTGTCGGGCTAGTGGCAACTTCTTAAGCCAATGTCCGGAGCCCGACGTGTCCCGTATGAAATTCGGCGCCTTTCTCGCCCCTCACCATCCCATCGGCGAGCATCCGATGCTGCAGTTCCGAAGCGACATCGCCTTCGCCAAGCAGCTCGACGCCTTGGGGTTCGACGAATTCTGGTGCGGGGAGCATCATTCGACCGGCTGGGAGACGATCGCCTCGCCGGAGATGTTCCTGGCCGCGGCCGGCGAGCACACCCACCGGATCAGGCTCGGCACCGGGGTGATCTCGCTGCCCTATCATCACCCGTTCAACGTCGCCCAGCGGATCGTCCAGCTCGACCACATGACCGGCGGCCGGGTGATCTTCGGCTCGGGACCGGGCGCCCTGCCCTCCGACGCCTTTGTCCTCGGCATCGATCCGATGGTCCAGCGCGACCGGCAGGACGAGGCGATCGGGGTGATCAAGCGCCTGTTCGCCGGCGAGCGGGTGACCTGCGAGAGCGAGTGGTTCACCCTGCGCGACGCCCGCCTGCAGCTGCTCCCGCTTCAGGAGGACCTGCCGTTCGCCGTCGCCTCGCAGATCAGTCCCTCGGGAATGACCCTGGCCGGCAAGTACGGGGCGGGCGTGCTCTCGATCGGCTCGATGTCCACCGCCGGCCTGCTGGCCCTGCCGACCCAGTGGAGCTTCGCCGAGGACGCCGCGGCCAAGGCCGGACGCGCGGTCGATCGGGCGAACTGGCGGGTGGTGATGGCCTGGCATATCGCCGAGACCCGCGAGGAGGCGCGCGCCCAAGCCAAGGACGGCCTCTTCCGTTGGCACAACGAATACAATGTCGGCACCCTGATGCGCCCCGGCGCGGTCGCCTTCGCCAGTCCGGAAGAAGGGGTGATGCAGACCTCGGCGGCCGACGGCGCCGCCTCGGTAATCGGCACGCCGGATGATCTGGTGAAAGCGATCCGTTCACTGATGGAAATCTCCGGCGGCTTCGGCACGGTGATCGGCTTCGCCCACGACTGGGCCAACCGCGAGAACACCGCGCGCAGCTGGGACCTCGTCGCCCGCCACGTGATCCCGGAGATCAACGGCTATCTGGAGAGCTATCGCGCCTCCCGCCAGTACGTCATCGACCATCGGGAATCGTTCGAGCGGGCCGGCGCGGCGGTGATGAGCAAGATCATGGGCAACGAACGCGCCGCGGCGGCGCTCCAGGAAACCCTCGCCGGCGCGGCGACCGCCATGCCCGCCGGCCACGCGCCGGACCTGCGGAAAGCGAAGGAGGGGGCGGGCGGCTAAAGAACACCCTTCTCCCCTCGCGGGAGAAGGTGGACGCCGAGAGGCGGCCGGATGAGGGGGCTCCCGCAATTCGGGTAGCGTCTCAGTTTAGAATCCGAGGCCGTTGACAAGCATGGCGCGCGATGGGTCGCCCAGCTATCATCGGGCCATGACTACAGCGAGACAGATGCCGACGTTGCTCCATCGAGCGAGCGAGCTGGCCAACAGTGGCGCCTATTCCGATTGGACCGGCGTCGCAGGGCGCCTTCAGGAAGAAGGGTTTGAGGACGCCGAAGCGGTGCTCCGCGAGCAATCGCTTCGTGTCCAGATCGACCTAGTCGCCCGCCTCAGCTAATTTGATGGGCGCCACTTGCGTTCCGCTGGTGTTCGCGATCACATCGCCTTCGGAGCGCGGGCTTCCAGCCCGCATAC
>Ga0208849_1000379_pt1 | contig 42283 bp, 37 predicted proteins | sample NGESurdeep072012_10_FD_184470 | JGI IMG/M metagenome (GOLD analysis project Ga0208849, IMG submission 184470) | Arctic peat soil microbial communities from Barrow, Alaska - NGEE Surface sample 53-3 deep-072012 (SPAdes) | ecosystem: Environmental > Terrestrial > Soil > Wetlands > Peat ... | reverse complement strand
CCAATGCGCATCGAAGCCGATGTTCGCCGTCTTGACATGGGTGTCCGCCGGCACGCTGGCGAATCGAGCGCCGGGAGGCGCCTCAAGCGAGAGCTCTTCGCTTGCCTGTCCGCTGTAACAGGGAATTTCGGCCTCAGGTTTCAGGCCGCCGGTGGCGAACGCTCCCATAAGTCCGTCGCCCGAGACTCCGAGCAGACGCAAGCCGCCGGGCAGGTAGAAGTCCTGCGATCCCGCGAGCTGGCTGGACCAGCCATCGGCCGAGAAGGTTCCCGTTACGGTGTACGCATCGCCGGCACCCGTCGGCACCGGCGCTTGCAGCGTGCCGGTTGCGTCGGCGCCATAGCCAAGCCCGGCCAGAACCCTCTTGGCCGCGGCATCGGGGCCGAGGGTCTGGATTCCCAGGCCCATGAGTCGCAGCAGGATGGAATAGGGCCCGGTGGCGGTTGTCGTCGTGGTGCCCGACAGGACGCCGTCCTTGCTCAAGCGGCTGACGGTTTTGAATTTCACGCTGGCGACGCCGGGGGGCAGCGGCGGAGTCGTGCCCAGATGCGGCGCCGTTTCGGAGGCATAAACCGCGGGCTTGCCATATTCCTGAAACGGCAGAATCCCGAATGGCCCCACCGCTGCGCTGCTGTCCAGGATGAGGCCCAGACTCGGCACGTAGGTAACGACGTGGTCGAGCCCGACCAATGTGGGCACATCCGTCAGCGTATAGGCGCTCAAGGCATTGAGCAGCACCGCCTCGCTCGCGATGCCCTTTGCCTGCAACAGCGCAGCAAGCAGGGCAACATGATCTTTGCAGTCGCCATAGCCATTGGCGAGAATCGTATCGGCCGGGTGGGGAATGAGCGTGCCCTTGCCGAGTTCGATGGCAACATAGCGAACATGCTCCGCCACCCATTGGTAAATCTTGCGGACTTCCTCGCGGCGGTCGCTGGTTCCTTTGGTGATGCTTTGCGCCAGCGCCTGTATCGTCGGCGTCACCGCCGTCTCGGGCGCAGCCGCGACCGCGTAGGCCCTGCCGAGAGCGGCGTAATCGCGAAAGGTCGTAACGAAGAAGCGCGGAATGTGCGCCAGCGGCGAGATGCCCGATGTATCGGCCGCCGCGGCGGCCTTCGCGCTGTAATGCCAGCGGTAGGTGGCCTGTCCGTTTTTCTGCGTTTTTTCGAATCCAACGCCGTGATTTTCGAAATAGAGCGCAACGCCGACCGGGGCCGTCAGAGTCTCGCGCACCTCGTCGAACGTGATTTCCGTGGGAAAGAGGTCGCCGGACCAGAACTGCCCCGGAAAGATTGCATGTTTCGTTGTCAGGCGTGCGGTGTACACCGCCGTATCGCCGGTCGAAAACTGGGGAAACACAATGTCCTTCACATGCGCGTCCGTGACCATCGGCATTGCGGCGGCGCCGGGGGGCAACTGGTCGTAAATGGCCCCTACATCGACCGGAATTTTGTGCCCGTTTGCCTTGCGCGTGTAGGCATCGAGGATTTCGAGGGACTGGTTCGAAGTATCGAAGGGGAGAACGCTCTGTCCCACCGACATGGCCGCGGCGGCATTTTCTGCCCGGACCTCGGCATGAATCGTTTCGACCGCGCTGCCATCGGCGGCAAGTTTTGTATCGATTGTCAGAAGTTTGACATGGCGGCCGGATGGGGAGGGCGCCGTCGTGTTGGCGAACCCGGGCGCTGAAGCGAGAAGCACGAGCGAGATCAGCGCGCCGCAAGATACCCGCAAATCCTGCCCCACAGAAAATCGACCTTCGCGGAAGGATAGCATCGCGGACGCGAATGAACAGGTCCTTAGGATGGAATCGTTGGATACGCCGCCGCGCCCGCGAAGCCTGACCGGGCCCGCGCGTCTACGCCTCAGTCTTTCGAGCCGTCGCCCGGAACAGGAAGGCTTCGATGGCCAGGAACAGGGCGATCGGCAAAGCGGCGCCCACGAGGCCGCCGACTTCGTAGCCGAACCGGCCGACGACATAGAGAAGCATCAGCATGCCCAGCGCCATCCCCGGTGCGCCCAGGCCGCGCATGGCGGCGCTCTGGTGGTATCCGATCCAGAAGGCGAAACGGGCGAGCACCCAGACGATAGCGGTCGCCACCACCGCGCGCATGCCGGCGCCCCCGGTGGCGTATGCGGCCAGCCCGAACAGGCCGACGAGGAAGACCGCGAGCTGTTCCAGCGTGTTCTGCAGATACTGCTTGTTCACCCGCAGCCGGCGGGTCTCGAAGCCCGCCAAAGGGTCGAAGGCGAGGGAGGCAGGCGTTCGTGCGCGACGTATTATCCTTGACGTTCCCCCTCAATTATGTTCTCTTTATGTTCTTAACGTTCGCCCGGCGCGGCGGCGGCTCTTTGACATCGTGAAACGAGAAGGGGATCGCGGGCGGGGTTCCTGCAGCGCCGGCGCGTTCCAAGAGTGTGTTTTGGTGCCTGACGTGGCGGCCCGTTGTTCAAACTCGCCAACAGCAACGAGGCACACCAGCGAGATTTCTGGTCGGGCGTGTCATTCCGGCTCCGCGGCCCGGCTTCGGGCGCCAACGTGCCGCCCGGGTTCCATGCGCTCGTGCAGCACGCGGACGATTTCGACGAGCTCCGGGCTCACAGAGCGAAAATAGAGAATATGGACGGGGGCTCTTACTTTCGTCTCGGCGCTGTCCGCGCGCGCATGGGCGAATGTGAAAGCTGCGAATTCCCGGCGCGATTGCCGCGCGGTCTTTCGTCAATGGGCCATCGGGATTCGTTGCGACATGCCGCAGCGCGCTTGTCAGGAGGGCGGCATAACGGCGCCGCGCCTTCGTCCCCCATCGCGCGGCACTGGTGGCAAGGATTTGAGCGATGTCTTCCCGCGCGGGCCGCGCCAGGCGAAAGCGTGTCATGGGATCAGCTATGCTTGTCCGGCGCCAGTCCCGTCAGGTAATCTTCGAGATCGGCATCGGCAATTTCCGTGAAATCGCCGCGCTCGAGAGCTTCCATCCCGATGGCGATTTGGGCGCGCAACGCCTCCAGCTTCAGGGCATGTTCCTGGCGGCGTTGCTGCAACGCCCGCAAGGCGTCGCGCATCGCCTCGCTGGCGTTTTGATACTCGCCGGCGTTGACGATCTTCTGCACGAACGCGTCCTGCTCGGCGGTGAGGCTGATGTTCCTGGTCGGCATGGGGAAACCTCTTTGGCGAATTTGATGATCGCCCGATTGGCAAAGTTTGCCAAGTGCCGTCTGCGTACCTCAAAACCCGTGTATCACTGTTTTTTCCCTGTTCCCTTCGCTGGTGGCGCGGTGCGGGCGCGGTGCAAGCCGTTGTAACGTCTCATGAAATCCGCTGCACCCGGCCCGCGCGGTGAATTAATCGCTGTTATTTTCGCTGTTACCAGCGAAGCGGATCGCTGATCGCCGGCGCCGGCCTTGCGCGGGGGGCGCGGCTGCGATAATCCCTCGGCGCTCCAGGGGTTTGCTCGGGAGCCGCTCTCTGAACATCCGCGAAGCGCTGACATTCGACGATGTGCTGCTGGTGCCGGCGGCCTCCGAAGTTCTGCCCGGCCAGGTCGAGACCCGCACCCGGCTCACCAGAACCGTCGAGCTGGGCATTCCGCTGATCTCCGCCGCCATGGATACCGTCACCGAAGCGCCGCTCGCCATCGCCATGGCCCAGGCCGGCGGCATGGGCGTCATCCACCGCAATCTTTCGCGCGAGGAACAGGGCGAACAGGTCCGCCGGGTGAAGAAATTCGAAAGCGGCATGGTGGTGAACCCGGTCACCATCGCGCCCGGCGCCACGCTGGCAGACGCGCTCGCCATCATGGAGCGCTATCGCATTTCCGGCGTGCCGGTGGTGGAAGGCGTGCGCGGCAACGGCGCCGGACGGCTGGTTGGCATTCTCACCAACCGCGACGTGCGCTTCGCCACCGACCGCCGCCAGCCGGTGTCGGAATTGATGACCAAGGACAATCTCGTCACCGTGCGCGAAGGCGTCAATGCCGACGACGCCAAGCGGCTGCTGCATCAGCATCGCATCGAGAAGATCATCGTGGTCGACGATGCCTATCGCTGCGTCGGGCTCATCACCGTCAAGGACATCGAAAAAGCCCAGCAGCATCCCAACGCCTGCAAGGACGAGCGCGGGCGGCTGCGCGTCGCCGCGGCGACCAGCACCGGCGAAGACGGCTTCGCGCGCGCGCTGGCGCTGGTGGAAGCGGAATGCGACGTGGTGGTGGTCGATACCGCGCATGGCCATTCGCGCGGCGTGCTGGAAACCGTGCGCCGCATCAAGCGCGAATCCAACTATACGCAAGTGGCGGCCGGCAATGTGGCGACGGCCGACGGCGCGCGGGCATTGATCGATGCGGGCGCCGACGCGATCAAGGTCGGCATCGGGCCCGGCTCCATCTGCACCACGCGCATCGTCGCCGGCGTCGGCGTGCCGCAATTGACGGCGGTGATGGATGCGGTGTCGGCGGCGCGCGACGCGGGCGTGCCCGTCATCGCCGATGGCGGCATCCGCTATTCCGGCGATCTCGCCAAGGCGATCGCGGCCGGCGCGCATGTGGCGATGATCGGCTCGCTGCTGGCCGGGACCGAGGAAAGCCCCGGCGAAGTGTTTCTCTTCCAGGGCCGCAGCTACAAGGGCTATCGCGGCATGGGGTCGGTTGGGGCGATGGCGCGCGGCTCGGCCGACCGCTACTTCCAGGCCGAAGTGAAGGATACGCTGAAACTGGTGCCCGAAGGCGTCGAAGGGCAGGTGCCCTACAAGGGGCCGGCGGGGCAAGTGGTGCACCAGATCGTCGGCGGCCTGCGCGCAGCGATGGGCTACACCGGCTGCCGCACCATCGAGGAGCTGCACGCGAAGGCGAAATTCGTGCGCATCACCGGCGCCGGCATGCGCGAAAGCCACGTCCACGACGTGGTGGTGACCCGCGAATCCCCGAATTACCCCGGCGGAACATAAGCCGCCTGGGACCGCGGGCTTCCAGCCCGCATCTGGCGATGCCGCACCGTCATGCGGCCAGGATGGCCGCGGTCCGAACAAACCGACTCACAGGGAGGCAGCGAGACAACCAGATACCTCGCGCGTAGAGGCGCGGAAATTCTAGCCGAGCAGACCGCGCAGCCTGTCGAGGAAGCCGCCGGAGCGCAGATGGCGAAGCTGTTTCGCCCAGCGGTCTTCGGCGAGCGCTTTTCGTTCGATGTCGCTTTCTTCCTTCTTCATCAGCTCCAGCACGCGGGCGTCTTCGTCGGCCTCCAGCCAGAAGCCGTGTCCCTCATCGCAGAAATCCATTTCGAGATCGAACAGGCGATAGCGAAACCGCCGCAGCGGTTTTTCGCATTGCGGGCATTTTGCGTCCGTGACGGTGGAATCGAAGACCAGCGTGCCTTTCTTGTCGTCGCCGAAATCGAACACCTTGTCTTCGAGCTGTTCCAGCTCCGCGCGGCTGAGCCACATGCCCTTGCAGGTCGGGCAGAGCTCGACCTCGACCCCGCTGCGCCGGCTTTGCACGAGTTCCGTTCCGCAAATGGGACATTTCATGGCAACGCTTCCTCATCGGTTTCGCGCGCGCGCGCGCGTTGGCGACTTCTGGCCCGATTTGAGCAACGCTTCAAGCGTCTTGTGTCGCACAAGTGCCTGTAGGAGAAGTTCAGGCTATTGGGGGGTACAGGAAGACATGGGCGGAAAAGCTTGGCGTTGGTTCGGCTGGGCCGTTGTCGCGCTGACAATGGTCGTGGACATCATTCGAGCACTGCGCAGCCCATGGACCTGGACGGCGTACCAATGTCTGTTCCTGCTTGTTGTCGTGTCAGCCGTAACGATTGCCACGATGGTGGGTTACGTTTGGATTCGACACGGCCGGGAAGGCTTAAACGTCCGCTGGCGTCTGTTCAGGGAAGCTTCCGCCAAAACCCCACCAAGACGGGTTACCGTGCTAAATCTCTTGTTCTGGATCGCGGTCGCCATCGCACTTGTCGTCTATTTCCAAGTGACGCACCGGTAGCGGAAAAATGCGGGGATGCAGCTACGCGCGATTAAATCCACCAGCAGCCCTTAGAACCGCGCGGTCAATTTGATATATATATGACCAACCAATTGGTCGGGAGCCTGAAATGGGAACGGTCAATCTGGCCGAAGCGAAGGCCCGTTTGAGCGAGTTGGTCGAGCGCGCCGCCGCGGGAGATACGGTCTGCATCGCGCGCAGAGGCAAGCCGGTGGCGCAACTCATGGCCGCCACGTCGCCGCGCAAGCCCGTCGATCTCGGCGCCTTGCAAGCCATGACCCGGAAGATGCCCCGCCAGCGGATGCCCGCCGCCGCCTTCGTGCGGCGGATGCGCGATGCGGAGCGCTATTGACGCAGTATTCAATGGACGACGCTCCGGGATCGCGCCAACGCAAAGCGCGTCTCCTGGGAGCGCGGGCGTCCCGCCCGCCCTTGATGTTGCGGCGTCACCATGCGCGCAGGATGCGCGCGCTCCCAGGGAAATGAATCCGGGCCGTAATTCGCTGAGCCGGGAGGGTTGACCGCCTGGGGAATCAGCACGCTCGCGAACAGCGCCGGAAGGAGATCGATCGCGCCGATCAAGACTGTTCTACATCCACGGTTCCCAAATGTGGAAATTGCTCTTCCATTTTATGGAATTTCCTGCCAGAGTCTCGCCATGCTGGTGATCGGGACGGATGTTGTCGAAGGGTATTTCGCAGCCCGGTCCGGTCATAAGGGAATCAAGGCGGCACGAGCGCAGTATGATGCGTGGCTTGCGATAGCGCAGGCCGCCGATTGGCGGACGGCGGCCGATATCAAAAGGTCGCATCCGAAGGCGAGCATACTGAAAAGCGGCAGGGTCGTCTTCAACATCAAGGCGAACGATTTTCGCCTGATCGCATTGGTACACTACCGGTCGGAAATTCTGGCGATCCGGTTTTTTGGTTCGCACAAGGAATACGACGAAATAGACGCGGAGACCGTGTGATGAAGACAAGATTGATCGTCATAGAAAACGACCGGGATCATGCCGAGGCCAAGGCGTTCGTCGAAAAACTGATGGGGTCGCTGGATGTTGCCGACGGCAAGCGCATGGCAGCGCAGGCGCGGCTGATTCAAGCCTATGAAAGCGTGCGCTGGCCGCGACGAGTGCCCACGCTGCCCGATCTGCTGGCCTATTTGATGGATCAGCATGGTCTGGAACGATCCGACCTTGTCCCGTTGCTGGGAACTGCAAGCCGGGTGAGCGAAGCGTTGAGCGGCAAGCGGGAACTCAGCATGTCGATGGTCAGGAGACTTCGCGAGCACTTTCATGTTTCCGCCGATGTTCTGATCCCGCGGGAACGATCCCGCAAGCGGCTCGCGGCATAGGGCGAGGTCCGGACGATGGCGGGCAGAACAATGTTCCCGCGCTTGGCCCCGCGGCTCCGGGACATAAGCTCCAGGCACCGCATTTCATAACCCTTTGATCACCGCGCCTTGAGGTCGCCGGCCTGCCTGCGGACAATCGCATCCTTGTTTGATGAGCGTACCCAGTGATATCGTCAGCCGTTAAGGGCCGGGTTCCGTTCGCCCGAAGAATCTCGGATTGAGGTTCGCATGCGATCGCTGCTGTTGTTGCTGGGTGCTGCTCTCCTGATCGCTGCCGGCGCCGATGGCGCGGCCGCCTCGAGTCCCGAATACGTGCCGGGCTATCCGCTCTACTGCCAGGGGCCGCTTACCCCTGGCGCGCCCTCGGGCCGCGAAACGACGACGCCCTTCCACTGGGCGTCCACCGGTGCAGGCGCCGCATCCCCGGAGCCGAGGCAGTGCAGCTGGGCCGACCGCACCGGAGAAGGGCCCGAGAGACTGTCGTGGGGCGGCAACGCGATCTGCGACTTCTCCGGAGCGATGAAGAGCGTTCCTGCCGGCGCATACATCGAGGTCGGCGTCGCGCGCGATCCGCTGGCCGGCAACTGCATGCATCTCGTGCGCTATATCGGCGCCGCTTCGCCGCCCTTTTCTGCCGTGCCGGCGCTGGCGCCTTTCGTCAGACAGAGCATCGCCGTTCTGACGTCGTCGCAAATCGCTTCGTTGCGACACGGCATCCAGGTGATGATGGGCCGGCCGAACTTCGACGTGACCAGTTACAGCTTCCAGGCGAACATCCACGCCACCTACGATTCCCCGTTCTGGTCGAACCAAAAGGAGAGCTGGAACCAATGCCAGCACGGGAGCTACTACTTCTTCTCCTGGCATCGCATGTATCTCTATTTCTTCGATCGCATCCTGCGCGCGGCGGCGGGCGACCCGAAGCTCGTGCTGCCCTACTGGAACTGGACCGATCCGGCGCAGCGCACGCTGCCGGTTGCCTTCCGCATACCGGCGAACGTCGGCAATCCGCTCTACATCGCGCCACCGGGGCGTCCGGCCTTGCTGGATGCCGGGATGCAGCTCGGCTCGAGCGCGGTGGAATACAAGACCGAGTTCGCTAATGTGGCCTTCGACTCGCCGGCCGGTACGGTGGACAGCTTCGGCGGCCAGATTGCTTCGCCCACGCAGTTCAACAGCCCGCATGGCGCCTACGAAAGCCAGCCACACGACATTGTGCATACGGCGCTCGGCGGGTTGATGGCCGATCCCGGCACCGCGGCGCAGGACCCTGTCTTCTGGCTGCATCACGCCAATGTCGACCGGATGTGGAACACCTGGCTCGCGCAAGGCGGCGGCCGCCACAATCCGACCGACGCCGCGTGGCTGAACACGCAGTTCACGTTTTATGACGAGGCGGGGCACGCCGTTTATCTCACGGGCGCGGAGATCGTCGATACCGTCGGCCAGCTGAACTATAAGTACGACGACCATCCCGATATTCTTCAGGTGCTCTATCCGCCACCCAACATTACGCGGTTCCTGCCGGAAGCCCGGCAGTTCGCGATGTCCGGCAAGCAGGCGATGCCCGGCAATGAAATCGCCGCACCGCAACGGGCGCGCGAAGAGCTGGCGACGAGCGGCAGCGCGCCCCGCGTCGCTCTGCAACGGATCGAACTGGGGGGAACGGGCGCGCGCCTGGCTGTGCCGCTGACCGATGCAGCAGCCGGCCGGATGCGGGTGCTGGTTGCGAACGCGCCGCACCAAGTGTATCTGCGGTTCGACGATATCCGCGTCGATCAGTCGAGCGGCGTGTACTACGAGGTCTATGTCAACCCGCCCGCAGGCGCGAAGCTCGATATGCATACGCCGGGCTATGTCGGAAACCTCAGCCTGTTCGGATTGAAGCCGCATGCGATGGCAGGCCGGCCTGCGCCGGTCCGAAATGTCTATGCCGAGTACGACATTTCGCGCTTGGTGGGCGAGGCGGTCGCGCGCGATCCGAAAGGTCTCACCGTCGTCCTGGTTCCGCGCGGTCTGTTCGACTTGCGCGGCGAGCCGCTGCCGGTCTCGACGAAGGTGCAAGGAACCCTGGGCACGGTACGCATCATCGGCGGCTGAGCGCGGCGCATTGATTCGGAGTCGGTTCTCCACGAAGGATCCGTTGCCATTGACCCGACTTGGACATCAACCCAGGTGGGCGGATGATCTGCCCATTTGCGCACAATGGGAGACGCTCCGGGATCGCGCTGTTCTGCGCTGACCGCCCGGGGAATCAGCACTCTCGCGAACAGCGCCGGAAGGAGATCGATCGCGCCGATCAAGACCGGATCATTCAAAGGCCCGGTATCGGCGACGACGACCCGCTCGCCGCTTCAAAACCCCAGCCGGTCGATCACCTGCTGCTCGCGATGGAAATCGGCAAGCGTATAAGGCTCGAAAACATTGTGCGCCTTCAGAAATCCGTCGAGCTCCATGCGCGTTCCAAAACCCAAAATCCGGCGCAGCTCCGGCTTCGTGAGACGTTCCAGTTTGAATTCGTCAAGCGCCAGCGCTTCGAGAGCGCGGCGCTCAAGTTCGCCCGCGGTGCCAAGCCGCTCCGCGAGATCATCGGGAATTTGGACAACGAGATTCATGAGGCGAAACTAACATGGATGCGAGGCGGCACGGAAGCGCGACCGGGATTTAAGCTCCAGCACCATATTTCGTGCGGTTGTCTCGTCCTCACTTCGACGCTCGGGTAGCCGCGAGACATTTTGCGGATGGGCTCGGCGATATCGGCAGGCGACACCGCCGCGGTTACCACCTGATACAGCAGGGGCCGAATAGATGATGGTTCTGCCGGTCGATGAGCGTTACGGGCATGCCGGCGCGCCAGCCTTCGCGCCACATCGATCCCGGCCAACCCCGCGCCGATGACGATGGTGCGACCGTGATTGTTCAGACGTTTCTGTACTCCCGCCCATCGGCGACTTTCCAAGGGCGGATATTTGGCACACATTCCGAGCATATTGGGATCGAGCAACGGAATTGTTTGCATATTCAGTGGTTCAAACGTTTGCGCACGTTGGCCTCAGTGTCATGCCATACGGCCTCCTTGTCGTAGCCACCCGCCATCTCTTCCAACAACTTGGCTGTGAACGGATATTTATAAGACACCGCCTTTGCCCAGCCGCGATATTGAGCAGCAAGGGCTCGTTCTTCGTTGCCGTTCGGCCCACGGAAGTGCACTCCGCGCGTATTGTATCGGCCTATTGAAACTCCGAGCGCCATTTTCTCCGATTCGATTCCGTCAAGCACCTGTCGCACGGGTTCGCAGGGCCAAACACCATCCGGATCAGGCGGACATCGCCCGAGCATTTGTCCGATCGCAGAGTCGGTCACAGCTTCCCGCCCATATTGCCGCCCAAGGGCGCGTACGCTGTCTATCCAGCTCCGTAGTTTCGCCTCATCAATTGATCCATCGTCCTGCGTTCCAGGAAATCGAGCCAGACGGTGAAGGATGCCGTATGCGCTCGTCGCCACATTTTGGCGATGCTCTTCATTGGCAATCTTCCACTCAGTCGGATCCTCGCCATCGCCCATTCGGCGATAAACGAGAGCGACCAACTGCATGAATAGTTGCGGGTCTTCGGACAAAACTGTCTGAAGCGTCGGGATGCCATAATCGGAATGCTCAAGAGCCGGTACGTACATAAATTCAAGCTGAGCCAGTTCAGCTTTTGCAACTTCGGGGCGTTTCTTGAGGCTCTTGAATGCCTCTGCGACCTCATATTGTTCGACCTGAAAATGTGCTGCCGGTTCGGCGGATGACGTTGCCACGGATCGCATCAAGTCAATCAACAGTTTGGTCCCGATTTTGTTGAAATCCATATGCACCGCGCTGAATGCGGCACGCGGCCGATTAACCTCTAGCAGGGAAGCGACAAGCGTGTCGAATTCATGCTCGTCTTGTCGTTCCCAGCGTACATAGGCATCGCTCCAATACCGTATTCGCCAGTCCGCCGGCAAGGACTCCAAGTGGTCCCACGTTTCGGCCCGGAATGGTGCACACGTAAGAAGACGAACGGTTTTGTCGATTGCGCCAGCCACAACATAAGTCTGAAGCAGCGTCCGGACGATGTTGCCGCGCGCTTGCGCGTCCAAGCATTGCAGGAACCCCGAGAGCAGGTTGTCGATTTTGATCTCCGCCGGAGGCGCGCTCTGTTCAGCGAGCCTGTCGAGGAAGGACAGCACGTCTTCCTCCGCAACAACGCCGTCCGATAATTCTCGGCCAATAGCACTCTCAGCTTGGCTAAGTTCGGTGAGCCGCAGAATTCCCTCATATCCCAACGCTTGCCAAATTTCGGTCAATGCGCTCTTTCGCAGCAACGAGATACGTGCCCCGCACTTTTCGTAGCCGAGGTCTTCGTCCTCCAGCTCGTCGGCCGACTCGTCAACCCAATGCTTTGTAAACAACCAGAGGTGGCGCATGATTAAGTCTCTGGGTTCGAGCAGCGCATAAGCGTCGCGCGCCCGATCTACGACCGGCGCTGTCACGCCGCGGATGCGGGCGCGACGGGTGAAGGCCGTCTTTCGAATCCGTTCTCGAAGCTGTTGACGCGCTGCATCATCGACGCCTGTTGCGGCCCAATTCTTGATCAACAACCACACCTTCTCATGATCGGTTTCGGGCATGAACTCCAAGCGTCCAACAAGATCGCCGAGCGTGTGTTGGTTATGCGTCGGCCATGAAAGCGCCAATTCTCGAGCTTTGTCGGCAACTCGATAGATTTCGCCGTGCGTCTTGACTGTCTGGCCTGCGCCGGATGCGTCGTTTCGCCAATGCGGGCGCGCGCTGTAATGGCCAATAGCATGGTGACTACCGAACTCGTTGATGATGAGGCGCCACCCCACCGACGGAACGCGACGGCAGATGACTTCCATCGCTTCATTGCGCTCGTCGATGCTTGCTGCGGTCTGGGGCATCCAATTGCGAAAGATAGATTCGAGGCTTGCCTCGGGCTTGTTGCTCCAATTGTCGGTAATATGAACCTCCGCGAGCTTTGCAAGCAGAAGAGAAACGCGGAGCATGCGGTCAGGCCGCCATGCCAGCGTTTCCAAGGCCCACAGCAGTCCAGTGCGCGGACAGCCCCCAAAAGGCATGCTCTCGGCAGGTTCCAGAAGCGCATGCACCTTGGGATCGGTCGACGCGAGGTCCTGCTCAAGAATCTCAAGAAAGACGTCTGGTGCAGCTTCGGCGTAGCGTGGGAGGTCGCTCTTTTGCGACGCCCAGGTGCGACCGTCGAGCGGTAGAAGCAAATCGCCAACGATTTGATCGACGCGAGTCTGCACATCGATGCCAAGGCGCTCGCGGAATAGGGTGTTTCCGTGTGCCGCAAGCAACACCAACGTTTCGCATAGCCCGAGCCGTAACGCCGAGGAGTGCTCGCGCATCTTGCCATAGATATTGGCAGCCCATTGCTTATCTTGAGGAAGATCGAGCGCCGGATCGGATTCAGACAGTACAATTTGAGCCACGACAAAGAAATCTTCGATGTCTTTTTTTGTAACGAGGTTGTGAGTGGCGAACAGAACGTCGATTTTGGACGTGACACCTCGATACCTAGCAATGGACCACATTGGAGCATCGGGGACGGTGCGCAGTTCAGCCACCGTTTGCTCGATCTCGGCATACTCACGACCGGCCAGACAGCGGATGATTTCGCGGTCGGAGGGCGTTTCGGAATCCCAAACGCCCGCGAGGCTGAGGGGTATCAAATTGCGGGCAAGCGTCTTGTTGGACGACCATGCGGGAGCCCGAATCGCGGGTACATTTGACAGGTGCCTCCGCAGGATTGTTGGTGAATTAGCGGTCTCTCGCGCATAGCGCTCGTAGTCGGGTTCGTGCAGCCCCATTGCGGCCAAGGCTTCGCGATAGGTGAGATCATCGACGAGATCGAGATTGATATCTCCTTCACCTGAAATGTCGTTGCGACGACGCACGATCAGTAAGTGGTGTGTCGTTTGCAGACCGGCGCTGGCAGCTTCAACGTCCGGCGAACTTACGATGGCGACAAAATTCGGAGCCAGGGCGGTCGCGCGTTTGAGTGCGGCAACCGTTTTTAAGACAAGGGCACGATCACCAAATGCGCCAGGAAGGCTGCTGATTTGTTCCAGTGCACAAGCGATAAACGCCAATGCCTCGCCCTCAGAATCGGCCGTGATTACAAACGGGGCGGTCGGCGGCCGGGTGAGCCAATTCTCAAGTCGTTCCTTGGAAGCCGCAACGGGGGCTCGGAACAGAATTTTGCTAAGCGGCGGGTCAGATGCGCTAGCCCATTCATTCCAGCATGCTTCTAAGGACAGAACACCTTCCGCTCCGTTTCCGATCTTGTCTCCGAACCACGTCTGCGTGGGGACGGATTGCTCAAGCCACTGCTCTAGGTCGGATGCATCGTAGGCGCGCACGTCTTTCCATTCCGCGCTTGCGCGTTTTGCCCTGGCCCAGGTTTCCTTACCCGGCCAGTTGTGAGGCGTGACGAACACGAATGTAATTGCTCTACGTTCTTCGACAGAGACTGAGGCCGTGCGTGAAGCGAAATCCTCGTTTGCTTTTCGCTCCGGGTTTTGGTTGCAGCCAAATTCCCAGCCCGAGTCACCGCGTGGGATCCAGGGGGTTGCCGCGTCGGTTGAGATAAAGCCGTCCCAGCCGTGGCGTTGGGCGTTGTCGTAGGCTGGGAAATCAACCCTAGAGAATGAACTTCCTGTGGAATGCACGAGCCGACGAAGCAATCCGGGAAGATGTGAGCGGGCTTCAATGTTACCCGCGGCCCAGGCCGAGATTTGTCTAGCCTCAATTCCGAGGAACGTTGGAACATAAATACGAACGGCCATTTCTTTTGCCTGCTCGCGGCCGAGGGATTCGTCGTAGGCGGCCTGCAGCGCCAGAAGATCGTGAATTCTCGCGCCAAAAGCCTTTTCGATCCGCAATGCCATCTCCTGCGTAAGCGCGGCGTTGCCATTGAGCAGGTTTGAAAGAGCGGGCCTCCCCACCCCAAGCAGGGCTGCGGCCTTCTTCACTGAGAGGCCCTTAGGCAGCACAGTTGCTTTGATGTGCTGGCCGGGATGTCGTGCTGAGTGCCCCATCGAGATCACCTGATGCCTGTATCGTTACGAGATACACATTCTTGTGTATCCCGTATCGCTACAAGATACATTCTACACGGTCAAGGCGCAATAATGGCGATATCAATTATCCTTGCGAAGGCTGGCTCTTTGACATCGCAAAGTTAAAGGAAACGGGTTGTTGGAACCGGCGCGATTTTCGGGCCGCAGGGGCGACGGGTCAGATCGCGACGACTCCCATCGGCCGTTCCGCGGACAGATCGAGATCGTCCGGGCCGCAGAGGGCGGCCTTGGCGCGACAACCTTTACGCAGCGATTTTGCGTCTCTTTGCCCAGCGGGCGAGAACGGCGTTGATGCGCGTTTGCCAGCCGGGGCCTTCGGCCTTGAATGCGCGCAGGACTTCGGCATCGAGCCTGAGACTCACCAGCGTTTTCGGATGCTCTGTTTTCGGCCGGCCGCGCGATCGGCGATAACTCGCCACGAGGTCGGGCATGGCTTGCGCCGCCGGACGCATGCGTTCGCGTTGCGCGCGTGTGAGCGGCGGAGAGGCGACCGAGTCCCAATCCATCTTCAAAACGTGCTTTGGCTTACGTCCGCTCATACGGCTTCATCTCGCGTTTGTTGGTGCCGTGCGAGACGCGGGACAGTTCAGCGGCTTTTGAACGGCAGCACGCGCAACCTGGTCCGCTGCGGCTCGACGCTGATCAGGGCTCCGGTCTCCAACTCGGATTCCATGCTGCGCAATGCAGATACAACCGCAGCGCCGATAATTTCGGGCTTCAAGTCGGACGATCGAATCTGGACGACGCTCGGTTTCTCGCCCTGGGTTGCCGCGAGGATCGCGCCGAAATCGAGATCGTAGGTGAGCACGACGTAGTCATGTTCTGCGGCATAGGCCATGATTTCGCGGTCGGTAGCATTCGCCGCGCCGACGCCGGACCAGTGGGTTGCTGGAATGCTTGCATCGGACAGAAACTTCGCCCATGCGGGCGAGAGATTCATGTCGATAAGAATTCTCATGCCTCGCTCAGCGCGACTTCCCGGCCTTCGGCGAGCCACGCCGCATATTTCAACGCTTGCAGGACATCTTCACGTTCCAGGTAGGGATACTCGGCGACGATCTCGTCGATGGTGCGGCCGGCTCCGATCTGGCCCACTACCATGCCCACGGTTACGCGGATGCCGCGAATGCAAGCTTTGCCGCCCATGAGCTCGGGCCTTTGCGCGATGCGATCGAATTCCATAGCCGTTCTATACACCTGCCTGTGCCGACCATGCTTAGGGGATCAGACAAATATCGTCCAATCGGGGCCTTGACCGCAAGCGATTGTTCATGGTACGTTCTTGTCCCCTTTCCGCGGAAGGGTGGCTCTTTGACATTGCGGTGCTGAAGAAACGGCTCCTCGCGGGCATCTTGTCCGCACTACGGAGCCGCACCGTCAGATGCGGGCTGGAAGCCCGCGGTCCCAACGGAGCACATGGTCCCGGCGATCCGGCAGGCCGGTAAGATGTCGGCGCGAACATAGGGCAGGACAATGACTCCCTCCGCGCGGCTTCAGGCGGCGATCGAGATTCTGGGGGCGCTGGAAGAAACCGGCGCGCCGGCGGATCGCTTCATCCGCGAATGGTTTCGCGCCCGGCGTTACGCGGGGTCGAAGGATCGCGCCGCGGTCGGCGAGCGCGTCTTTTCCGTGCTCAGGCATCGGGCTTCTTTTGCGTGGCGGATGCAGAGCGAAGCTCCGCGCGCGCTGGCGATCGCAAGTGTTGCCGCAGAATCGGATGATGCAGCGAACGTCGCCGCGGTTTTTTCCGGCGAAGGTTATGGCGCGGCGGCGCTCAGCGAAGAGGAATGCGCAGCCATCGCGGCGCCGGCGCGCGAGTCCCCGCCACTGCATGTGCAGGGCGAATTCCCCGCCTGGCTGGAGCCGGAACTGGCGCGCAGTCTGGGCGAAAATCTCCTGGCCGAAATGCGCGCCATGGGCGAACGCGCGCCTGTCGATCTGCGCGTGAACACGCTGAAGGCCACGCGTGCCGATGCGCTGCAGGCGTTGCGCGCGGAAGGATTTTCCGCCGAGCCGACTCTTTATGCGTCCATCGGCATCCGCATGACGCGCGACGAAAAGCTGTCGGCGCTGTCGCGCAGTCCGCTGTTCGAACAGGGATGCTTCGAATTCCAGGACGAAGCGGCGCAGATCGCGGCGGCGTTGTGTGCGGCAAAGCCCGGCGAACGCATCCTCGATCTGGCGGCGGGCGCCGGCGGCAAGGCGCTGGCGCTGGCGGCGGCGATGCAGAACGCGGGCGAGATATTGGCCTGTGACATCGACGAGGCGCGGCTGGCGCAACTGGCGCCGCGCGCCGCGCGCGCCGGAGCGAGCATCATCCATCCGCGGCTGCTGACCGGCGAGCCGCCGGCGGGGCCGTTCGAGGCGGTGTTCGTCGATGCGCCCTGCAGCGGCACCGGCACCTGGCGCCGCCAGCCCGAGCTCAAATGGCGGCTGACGCCGGCGCGGCTGGCGGCACTGACGCGGACCCAGGATGGGTTGCTCGATACCGCCGGTGCCCTCGCGCCCGGGCGCATCGTCTATGCCACCTGCTCGCTGCTGAAATGCGAGAACGAAGACCGCATCGCCGCCTTCCTCGAACGCCACCCCGGCTTCGCCCTGCGCGCCGCAAGCGAAATCTGGGCTGCGGAAACGGGAAGCGCTGCGCCCCCCGGCACGGATCGCTGCTTCAACGCCTCGCCGCTGCGCACCGGCACCGACGGATTTTTCGCCGCGGTGCTCGCGAGAAAGGATTGAGCTTTTCTGTTCGGTGCTGTTTCCGGCTTCTGTTATCCGCCTGTTCGCATACCCTTCGATTCCGTCAAGGGGTTGAAGTAAAAGGATTTTCCGGAAAGAGGCGGGCGGGCGCAAATTTTCTCCTGTAAATCGCCTGTTTATCAGGAAGTCCGGCTTTCGCGGCCGCGCCGAATCTGAGACATGTCGCCGTCATGGCCGCCCCCGTTCTCGTCATCGATTTCGGCTCGCAGGTGACGCAGCTGATCGCCCGGCGGGTGCGCGAAGCGGGCGTCTATTGCGAGATCGTGCCGTTCGACCAGGCCGACGCAGCGCTCGCCGCCGGCGTGCCCCGGGCGATCATCCTGTCCGGCGGGCCGGCCAGCGTCACCCGCGCCCATTCCCCGCGCGCGCCGCAAGCCGTGTTCGAGCTGGGCGTGCCGGTGCTCGGCATCTGCTACGGCCACCAGACGATGATGGCGCAGCTGGGCGGCAAGGTGGAACCATCCACCCAGCGCGAGTTCGGCCGCGCCACCATCGAGATCGCGGCGCCAAGTCCGCTGTTCGACGGCGTCTGGGCGCCCGGCGCCGAAGATACCGTGTGGATGAGTCACGGCGACAAGGTGTCGGCGATTCCCGAAGGCTTTCGCGTCGTCGCCCGTTCGGCGCAGGCGCCGTTCGCCATCGTCGCCGACGAGAGGCGCAAATTCTACGGCGTGATGTTTCATCCCGAAGTGGTGCATACCCCGCGCGGCGCGGCGCTGCTGCGCAATTTCGTGCAGACCATCGCCGGCATCGCGCCCGGCTGGAGCATGAAGGCGTTCCGGCACGAAGCGATCGGGCGCATCCGCCGGCAGGTGGGACAGGGCCGCGTCGTCTGCGGGCTCTCGGGCGGCGTGGATTCCTCGGTGGCGGCGGTGCTGCTCCACGAAGCGATCGGCGAGGCGCTGACCTGCATCTTCGTCGATACCGGGCTGATGCGCAGCGGCGAAGCGCACGACGTCGTCTCGCTGTTCCGCGGCCACTACAATATTCCGCTGGTTCACGTGAACGCGGAAGCGCTGTTTCTGTCGCGCCTCGCGGGGCAAAGCGATCCCGAGCGCAAACGCAAAGCGATCGGCGCCGCCTTCATCGATGTGTTCGAGCAGGAAGCCGCGAAAGTGGGCGGCGCGGAATTTCTCGCCCAGGGCACGCTCTATCCCGATGTGATCGAAAGCGTCTCGGCGCTGGGCGGACCATCCGCCACCATCAAGTCGCACCACAATGTGGGCGGCCTGCCCGAGCGCATGAACATGAAGCTGGTTGAGCCGCTGCGCGAATTGTTCAAGGACGAAGTGCGCGCGCTGGGCCGCGAACTGGGGCTGCCGGACGCGTTCGTCGGTCGTCATCCCTTTCCAGGACCCGGCCTCGCCATCCGCATTCCCGGCGCGGTGACGAAGGAAAAGCTCGATATCCTGCGCGAGGCCGATGCGGTTTATCTGGACGAGATTCGCAAGGCGGGTCTGTACGATGCGATCTGGCAAGCCTTCGCGGTGCTGTTGCCGGTCAAAACCGTCGGTGTCATGGGCGACGACCGCACCTACGAGCATGTCTGCGCCCTGCGGGCGGTCACCTCGACCGACGGAATGACGGCGGAGTCCTATCCCTTCGAACACGCCTTCCTCGCGCGCACCGCGACGCGCATCATCAACGAGGTCAAAGGCATCAACCGCGTCGTCTACGATGTGACGTCCAAGCCGCCGGGGACGATCGAGTGGGAGTGAGGGGAGTGCTGAAGCATAGAAGAAGATGGCGCAGCGTAAGCGATGCAAGACTGCCTCGCCGATAGCAGTCGACCGGATCAGCCACCAATGTCACGGCGCAGGATGTAGCGAACCCGAAGTGCATCGCGATCTGCATCAGAAATCCACGGCGCCGGTCGTGCGCCTGAGACGGGTCACCCCGATGTGCTGTATCAAGACAAAGATGTACTGATGCAGTGGAACTCATGTTCAAACCTGATCAGGACCGCACTCCATGCCGCAGAAGACAGCGCTCATATCCGGCGCAGGTATTGCAGGGCCTGCTGCGGCGTTCTGGCTGAACGCGGCAGGCTGGAGGACCACGATCGTCGAGCGTGCGCCCAGTCCGCGCGAAGGCGGGTATGTGATCGACTTCTGGGGACTGGGGTACGAACTTGCGGGGCGCATGGGACTTTTGGACGAGATAGAACGCGTCGGCTATCATGTGCGCGAACTCAGGGTGGTTGGCGATCACGGTGAGCGGCTCGCTGGTTTCGGAACGAACGTCTTTGACGAACTTGCCGGCGGTCGTTACATCACGCTCCCGCGGCGTGACCTTTCGCGGCTGCTTCTCGCCAAGGCTGCGCCTGTAACGGATGTTTTTTTTGGCGATGAGGTCGTCGCCCTGAGCCAGTCTCCCGATGGTGTCAGCGTTCAATTGCGCAGCGGGTCCGCCCGCCGTTTCGATTTGGTCGTCGGGGCAGACGGCTTGCACTCGCAGATACGTCGGCTCGCCTTCGGACCGGACGAACAGTTTGAGAAACCGCTCGGTTACGCCGTGGCCGCATTCGAGGCCCAAGGCTATCAGCCACGCCACCCGGACATTTACATAATATACGGCAAGCCGGGGCGGATGCTCGGCCGATTCACCCTACGCGACGACCAAAGCCTTTTCCTTTTTGTGTTCGCGTTCGAAGGCGCTCTTCCCGCGACGCTGGACGAACAAAAGGCGTTATTGAACTCGCTGTACCGGACCGACGGGTGGGAAGGCGCGAAGATCCTGGGCCGGTTGGAAGAGACCCAACATCTCTACCTCGACCGTGTGAGCCGGATCGTAGTACCTTCCTGGTCCAGTGGCAGGGTCGTGCTTGTGGGCGACGCCGCGTTTTGCCCTTCGCTGCTTGCCGGCCAGGGCTCGGCGATGGCGATGGTCGCCGCATACGTGCTGGCGGGCGAACTGGCGCGCTCGCGCGGGCGCATCGATGAGGCTCTCGCAGCCTACGAACGCTTGCTGCGGCCTTATATCGCGACGAAACAAACCGGCGCCGCGCGCTTCGCGCGAGCCTTCGCGCCGCGCAGCCACTTCGGTCTCTGGTTCCGCAACCTGGTCATCCGATCTCTCGCCATTCCCGGGCTTGCAAAGTTTGCCATCGGCCGCGAGATCACCGACAGGTTCCCGCTCCCCGACTATCCTCTGCGCCCGATACCGAGTGCAGGTTTTCCCCTTGGCTGCGGGTAGTGCGCGGCGGCGCTTGCGCCGTTGACACCGCGGCGGTCCGCGCGTTGAATTCTCACTCCCGAAGCGATCAACAACAAAGGTGAGGCCAGCGGGCTTTATACCGACACGGCCGGCAATCGGCACGGTTTCATCTACGAAATCGCCAAAGGGAAATTCACCGAGCTTACCGTACCCAATTCTACGTTCGTGGAAGTCTGGGGTCTCAACGACAATGGCGTCGTTGCGATGGATGGAGAAAACTCAAGCGGCGTGTTCGTCGGCTATCTCTATTGTCCGACGGCGAAGGTCTGTCCGGGCGGCGGCGCAGCCACATCTCCGCAGGTTCCCGTCCTGCAACACGTACCAGGATCGGCTCCAGCACTTCCCTGACCGAATTCGAATCTGAATTCTCTCGCCCCCTCCTCGCGCAGGAGGGGGTACCCGTTTTTGCCAGTCTCGCGGCTGGCTCATCTCGAATAGGTTTGGATGCCGGCCGCGACTGCATCGGCGACGTGCTCCTTGGTGATGACACCTATCACGTCGGCCGGGCGCGGGACGTGAAAGCGCGGATTGTCGCCACGCACTACGAGCACCATTACGCCATTCTTGCGCCACAGCCGGTTGATCACGTCGAACGCGACGTCGTTCTCGTGCGCGATGGTGAAGCGTCGATTGGCCACGTCGCCGAAGGTGATCCCGCTCCCCAGCTCGGCGGCGCTGCGCAGGCCGGTATTGATCCGCACCGCCCCCCTGATGCGGTCGCCATCGGTGACGATCACGTGGCGCATGCCGTCGCGATGTTCAGGTCGCTGTAAGAAAGCATCGAGTTGCTCGCCAGCCGGGACGAGCAAAAACCGCGTCTCCATAACGTCCTTGGCGGTGCGGACAAGGAACATGTTGGCGTGCAGCGCCTTGGGGATCACATGGCCGCGGCCGACGAGCTTGGCCGTGTAGATATTTTCGCGCGACAATGCCCGTCGCACGCCGAGCCCCGCCGCGACCGCGAGAATCATCGGCAGCACGATCTGATAATCGAGCGTCATCTCGAAGATCATCGTGACGGCGGTCATTGCCGCGCCGGTGCCGGCGCCGACCATTGCTCCCATGCCGACCATTGCAAAGGCGGGGACGTCGATCCCGAGACCCGGCAGCAACAGCGTTGCAAACGTCGCGAAGGCGGCGCCCAGAGTCGAGCCCAAGAACAGCGACGGCGAGAAGATGCCGCCCGACGAGCCGGCGCCGAGGCTGGTTGAGGTCGCGAATAGCTTGCAGACGAAGAGCAGCGTTAGCAGCCAGCCGGCCGTGCCCCATCCGTTGAGTATCTTCTGGATTGTCGAGTAGCCGACCCCCTCGACGAAATAGTGGCCAAATTCCTCGTGCAATCCGTAGATGACGCCGCCGACAAGCAGCATGCCGACGACGTGCCTTGTATAACGGCCGGGCAACTTCTCGAACGCATCCTCCGCAAAGTGCAGCGTCTTTATGAACAGGGCGCCGGCGACACCGCAGATCGCGCCAAGCAGCACGTAGAGGCACAGCGTCGCCAGCGCCAGCGCCGGGTGCGTAAGCGGCAGCGCGTCGATCGCCGGCACGCTGAACGCAGGCTGCGGGCCGAAGACGAGACGGCCGATAAAGGTCGCGGTGCCGGTTGCGGCAGCGACCGGCAGAAAGGTGTTGACGCTGACTTCGGGCAGCATCAGCTCGATCGCGAACATGACGCCGCCGATCGGCGTGTTGAATGTCGCGGCGATGCCCGCCCCGGCACCGGCGGCGACCAGTGTGATGCGCTGGCCGGCCGGCATTCTGACGAACTGCCCGATCGTCGAGCCGAGCGCCGAGCCGATTTGAATGATCGGCCCTTCACGGCCGACCGCGGCGCCGCTGCCGATCGCCAGCGCCGAGGCGAGCGATTTGGCGACAGCGACGATCGGGCGGATGCGCCCCCCATTGTAGTAGATCGCGTCCATGACCTCGGGGACACCGTGACCCTTCGCCTCGGGCGCGAAGTTTGCGATGATGAAGGTGACGCCGATCGCACCGATGGCCGGCACCAGGATCACCCATAGCCCCCATGGGTTGAACGGCGTGAAGAGGCCGCTGTCATATGCGAACGAGAATTGCCGCAAGAAAAAAAGGTTGTGGACGAGGCCGATTAACTCACGGAAGAGATAGGCGCCGATCCCGGTGATGACGCCGACGCCGACCGCGAACAGGGTCATCGTAATAAGACCGAACGATGCCACGCCGACCTCCCACCCTGGTAGGGCGGGCGCCGGCGCCAGGGGCTCGGCGGTAGCGGCGACCAGCCCGTCGATGGAGCCGGCGGCTGACCTCGTGGAAGTATTGCGAATGATTTCAGTCACCTGTGTTTCTAACATCTCCTATGCGACGAAGCACCCTACAGCTCGAATGGTTCGCTCGCATCAGAAGGTTGCACTCGACCGATTGCGCGGCTGCCGCAGCCCAGCGACGCCAGTCTGCTTTAGCGAATAATATGCAGCTTGGCAGCCGATTGCACGGCTACGCAATCCGAGTTGCGTCGCGTTCGCTGACGGCATTTTGTCGCCGCTGATTTCAGACGCCTCCGGAAAGGCTATGGTGAATCGAAGATGGCTTGCGCCCGAGACATTTGGGTTGTGAAGATTCGGAATGTATCAGGTTGACATCGTAACGGTAGGGCTTCTGCTGTTAGTCGCTTGCCTTGTGGCGATCGTCACGCGGCGAGTCGGATTCCCTTATGCAGTTGGGCTAGTGATCGCGGGCATTGGTCTGAACCTCGCTGGCTATAGGAGCGGGATCGAACTGACGCGTGACCTGATATTCACCCTGTTCCTGCCACCGCTGGTGTTTGAGGCGGCGCTGCATCTCAGATGGAATCAGTTCTGCCGCGAGGCTCCGCTTGTCCTGAATCTGGCCTTCGTTGGCACGATTGTGTCCGCTGCGGTGGTGGCAGGCGGGATGCACTGGCTGATCGGCTGGGGCTGGCAGGCTGCGCTTCTGTTTGGATCTCTGATCGCCGCCACCGACCCGGTGTCCGTGATCGCGATGATGAAGGAGCAGAGGGCCGAGCAGAGGCTTCGCTTCATCATGGAGGCGGAGAGTCTCGTGAACGACGGGGCTGCGGCTGTTCTCTTTTCCTTGTGTGTTGCCGTCATCAGCGGCGCGAATGTTACGCCGGGCGAGATGGCACTGACGCTGATCCTGACCGTCTTCGGTGGCATTCTCTGTGGTGTGGTAATCGCTGCTGCCATGCTCCTGCTCGCGGGCCGGTCCGATGACCATCTTGTGGAACTGACGTTAACAGTTGTGGCTGCCTATGGTTCGTTCACGGTGGCTGAGCAGTTCAAAGTGTCCAGCGTTTTGGCGACGCTGGCTGCAGGGATGGTGGTTGGCAACTGGGGGCGCCCCCGAAGTTTCAGTGAGCGTGGCGGAGAGGCTGTAACTCGATTCTGGGATTTCGCGGCGTTTCTCGCGAACTCCGTCATTTTTCTTCTTATCGGAGGGCGGGAAGCGAAGCTGCCATTCGCCGCTTACGTGCTCCCCGCGCTGGTCGGTACAGCCCTTGCGCTTGCTGGCCGAGCTGCTTCGATCTACCCGCTATCAGCAATCTATTCTCGGACGAAGTTGGCTATGACCGGCATGACGCGTCACATATTGTTCTGGGGCGGATTGCGGGGTGCCTTGGCGTTGGCGCTGGCGCTTGCGGCCCCATCAAGTCTGCCGGAACACGATGCCCTGGTCGGCGTCGCCTTTGCGGTGGTTGCTTTTTCAATCTTCATCCAAGGGCTGACTGTACCGCGCCTGCTTCGCCGCTCACGGATGCTGACAACGGATGGATGACTACCAGAACTTACGCGTCGAGGTGTGGTCAGCCTCTCCAAACACGCGCGCGTCTTCACGACGAAAGGTTTCGTTCCAGTCAAGATGGATAACACCGTCTTTGAGGGTTTCTACCTGGAAGCCGACTCCTTCTGGAACATCATCGATCGCAAGATCTGAGAGCACCGACGCTGGCAACTCAACAAGTTCTTCGGTTTCAGCGCCGCCAAGCCACCGGCATGCGTCTTCAACACCCATGCTCGGAATATCCCATGACACGCACTCAGGCGCTTGCAGTCGCATCGCAAAGTTGCCGCCGCGATAACATTAACGGTCGATATTCGAAACTGGCATCGCCGTAGCCTCCCATCAAGCGGCCGATGCGACCGGCATTCTCCAAGCGCGTGCGCCAGCCCTGTCGTGGTTTTCGATTTCACGAGCAGGCATGCCCCTTTGGTTTCCTGCCCAAGGTCAGCGCGCAACGCGAAATGGATTGACGATGCGCAGACCTTCTTCGAGCGCCATGCCGTGCTGCATGTCCTCCGACCACAGCGTATCGCAGCCCGCGTGAAGCGCCGAGGCGGCGATCATGGCATCGTAGGTCGAAAAGCCGTACCGCTTCGCGAGTTCCAGTCCCGTTTCGTGCATCTCGAGGGTAAAAGGATGAACCGTCAGCAAGCCGCGCAGCATGTTCAGAAATGCATGCGTATCGGTCCAGGACATCTGCATCTTCCGGCGCGCGACGTTGGTGAGTTCGTTGAGAACCTGAACGCTGATCGCACCGCCGGCGGCGACAGCCGCTTCCGCCCGATCGGCCTTTGTTGCATCGCCTGACGCGATATAGACGAGGACATTGGTGTCAAAAAAATTAGCGGGCATTGGCCTCGTCTCTGTCGAACTTGAAATCGGGAGGAAGACGTCCACGGAAGGCGCGAAGACGCTTTAAGAGCTCGTCACGACCGGGCTTACGCGCGACGCCAAGCTGCCGGGCGTCAGCGACATGGATTTCGATCTCGTCGCCTTCCTTGAGCTTGAGCACTTCGACCACCGCGGCAGGAAGGCGGACGGCAAGGCTGTTTCCCCATTTGGCGATCTGCATGTGAGCCTCTCCACTGGATATACTTCGGAATATATGTATATCCAAAAGCAGGCGAGCTCAAGAGACACCGGAACCAATTTCTCCGATCGGATTTTTCGAGTTATCTTGAGGTTCGTTCGGCGGAGGAGGTCGGATTGCTGACACGGCTGCTCAATACGGTCATTCGGGAAGGGTCGCTGGTCCTTATCAAGCATGACGGATCCAGGCTGACCTTTGGCGCCGGCAGTCCGACGGTTTGCGTCAAGCTGCACGATCATCGGGCTTTTTGGGAGCTCGCGCTGAATCCCGATCTCAAGGTTGGCGAGCTTTACATGGACGGCAGGCTGACCGTCGAACAGGGCGATATCGCCGATGTTCTGGATCTCCTGCTGACGAACCTCGCGGCCCACCCCCCGGGCGGTCTGTTCGCGTTCGCGCGGCGCGTGCGACGCCTGTTGAAACCCTTATCGCAATACAACCCCGCTCCCCGCGCGAAGAAAAACGTCGCGCATCACTACGATCTTTCCGCGAGGCTGTACGATCTCTTCCTCGGCGCCGATCGCCAATATTCCTGCGGCTACTTCACCGCACCCGGCGAAAGTCTGGAAGAAGCCCAGATTGCCAAGAAGAGGCACATCGCTGCGAAGCTCCATCTCGACCGGCCCGATCTGCGCGTGCTCGATATCGGATCGGGCTGGGGTGGGCTGGCGCTCGACCTCGCGCGCGATTGCGGCGCCGAGGTGCTGGGAGTGACACTGTCGGAAGAGCAGCTTTCGCTCTCGCGCCAGCGTGCACTCAAGGCCGGCGTCGCCGAACGTTGCCGATTCGAACTGAAAGATTATCGCAACGTAACCGGACCTTTCGATCGCATCGTATCGGTGGGAATGTTCGAACATGTCGGCGTGGGCTTCTACGCCGCCTATTTTCAGAAAATCCGCGAGCTTCTGACGGACGATGGCGTAGCACTTCTGCATACGATCGGGCGCAGCGACGGGCCCGGCGCCACCAATCCCTGGATCGCCAAATATATTTTCCCGGGCGGCTATGTCCCGTCGCTGAGCGAAATCCTGCCGGTCATCGAACGATCGGGCCTGTTGGTTACCGACATTGAAGTTTTGCGGCTTCACTATGCCGAGACGCTCAAGGAGTGGCGCCGGCGCTTCAAGGCGCATTGGCGCGAAGCCGCCCAGCTTTACGACGAGCGATTTTGCAGGATGTGGGAATTTTACCTGGCGGGCGCCGAGATGGCCTTCCGGCGCGAAGCCCAGGTCGTTTTCCAGATTCAGCTGGCCAAGCGGGCCGACGCGCTTCCCCTGACCCGCGACTACATGCTCGAAGCGGAGCGCACGATGCGATTTGCCGGGATCGAGCATATGCCGCGCGCCGTTCGCGCGGCTTGAGGCTTCGCGCCCGTCGCATTATTCCAATTTAGCTGTGGGCAAGCGATAATCCGCCTTGCGGTGCGGGAAGTACACCGCTTGATTCGCCTCCCTCTTTCCCCACTGGGCGGCCATGGAACAGGAAGTCTATCGTCACGTCCCCTATGACATCGACATCGAGCAGGCCCTGCTCGGCGCGATTCTCGTGGACAATCAGGCGATCGAACGGGTTTCGATGCTGCTCAAGGCGGAGCATTTCTACGATCCGCTGCACCAGCGTCTCTACGACGCGATGCAATCGAGTTTCGAGAAGGGTGGCATGGTCATCACGCCGCTGACCCTTCATGCCGCGATGAAGGCCGATCCCGGTCTTCTGGAAGTCGGCGGCCTTGTCTACCTCGCCAACCTGGCGCAGGCCGCGCCCGCGCTCCCCAATGTGCGCGATTATGCACGCATCCTGCAGGATTTGTCGGTTCGCCGCGCGCTGATCCATATTGGCGAGGAGATCGTCAATACCGCTTATGAAGCTCCGCGCGAAAATCCGCCACAGGCGCAGATTGAGGAAGCCGAAAAGGCGCTTTACCGCATTGCAGAGACATCGCGCTACGGCGAAGGACCGATCGACTTCGCCGAGAGCCTGCGCCGCACGGTGGAAAGTGCAGAGCGCGCGCAGGCGCGCGGGGGGCGCATTTCCGGCATCGCGACCGGCTTTACCGATCTCGATTCGCTGCTTGGCGGGTTGCAGCCTTCCGATCTGATCATCGTCGCCGGACGGCCGGGAATGGGCAAGACATCGCTGGCCACCAACATGGCGTTTAACGCCGCCCGCTACTACGTGCAGGACATGGCCAACGGCGTAGCGGTTTCGAAAGGCGCCCCGATTCTCTTTTTCTCTCTCGAAATGGCGGCGCAGCAGCTTTCCGCCCGTATTCTGTCGGAGCAGACCGAAATCGAGATGTGGAAGATCCGCAACGGCAAGTTTTCTGAAAGCGAGTGGGAAACCTTCGTTCTCAAGATGCAGGATCTGAGCACGCTGCCGCTTTACATCGACGACACGGGCGGCATCTCGATCGCGCAAATAGCCGCGCGCGCACGGCGCATGAAACGGGAAAAGAACATCGGCGCGGTCATCATCGACCATATTCAACTCGTGGCGCCCTCGCGCCGCGTCGAGAACCGGGTGCAGGAAATCACCGAGATCAGCAAGGGCCTGAAGGTGCTGGCCAAGGAGCTTAACGTGCCGGTGATAGCCTTGTCCCAGCTTTCGCGCGGTGTGGATTCGCGCGACGACAAGCGCCCCGTTTTGTCGGACCTGCGGGAGTCCGGTTCCATCGAGCAGGACGCCGATGTGGTCATGTTCGTCTATCGCGAAGCCTACTACCTCAAGACCCGCAAGCCCGACGAAAGCGACCCCGAGCACAGCAAATGGCTTGAGAAGATGGAACGGGTAAACCACCTGGCCGATGTTCTTGTCGAAAAACACCGCCACGGGCCGACAACGCGCATCGAACTTTTCTTCGACGACCGCTTCACGCGGTTCAAGGATCTGGCCGAGCGGGTGAATTAAGTTTAGCGCTGGATCATGGTGAGAAGCTTTGACGGGTTGTACCGCGGTCTGCATTGTCCTCGCATGAGTATCTGCGCTAACGAAGTCGCCTGCCTCACCGTCCGTCTGGGCGCTGCACAGGAGAATTACCGCACCTGCCGGCGGCTGGCAGGTTCTGCCGGCGTCGCTGGTGTGCTGAAGGCCGATGCGTATGGGCTCGGCATGGCGCCGATATCGCGCGCTTTGCTCGCAGCGCATTGCGACACGTTCTTCGTGGCTCGCCTTGCCGAAGGCGTGAGCCTGCGGCCGCTGGTCTGCGACGCGCGCATTTTCGTGCTGGACGGTGTGCAACGGGAAACGGCCCCCGCACTGATCTCATCGCAGTTGACCCCGGTTCTGAATTCGCTCGCGCAGATCGAAGTGTGGTCTTTGGCGGCGCGCGAACGACACACAACGCTCGACGCAGCCCTGCAAGTCGATACCGGCATGAACCGGCTGGGCCTGGCAGCCGACGAACTGGCAATTCTCTCCGCGACGGCATCAACACAATTACAGGCCATCAATGTTACGCTGATCATGAGTCATCTTGCCTGTGCGGACGATCCGCTCGGGCCGATGAATGCCATGCAGCTCCAACGATTTCGCGACGCACTGGCTTGCTTGCCTCCGGCGCCTGCGAGCCTTTCCTCCTCGGGCGGGATCCTGTTGGGAAAGCAATACGCCTTCGACATCGTGCGGCCGGGGCTTGCGGTGTATGGCGGCAATCCGCAACCCGGGAACCCCAATCCCTTCAAGCCTGTCGCCATCCTTACGGCCCGTGTCCTTCAGCTTCGTCGCGTTGACAAGGGAGAAAGCGTTGGCTACGCAGCGACGTTTCGCGCCGAGCGTCCTTCGACGCTTGCGACAGCAGCCCTGGGATACGCAGACGGTCTCATGCGATCGATCGGGAACAGAGGATTTGCCGCGATTGATGGAGTGCGCGTACCGATCGTCGGCCGTGTTTCAATGGATCTGGTGACTCTCGACGTGACGGACGCACCGGCATCGGCGCTGGCTGTGGGGCAGGAAGTCGAATTTCTCGGTGATACGATCTCCCTCGAAGATTTTGCGTTCGCCGCGCGAAGCGCGAACTACGAAGTTCTGACGTCGCTCGGCGCGCGCGTGCCGCGCCGCTACATCGAAGCGTCATGAACGTTTTTGCCGCCATTGGCCGCTTCTTTCTTGCTTTCCTGACGCAGACGGGCCGGCTGACGCTTTTCACGATCGACAGCGTGACCAGCATTCTGCGACCGCCAGTTTATTGGACGCTGATCGGCCAGCAGATGTTGCGGATCGGCTATTTCTCGCTGCCGGTTGTCGGGCTGACCGCTTTCTTTACCGGCGGCGCGCTTGCCCTGCAGATTTACGTGGGCAGCGATCGCTTCGGTGCCGAATCGTTTGTTCCCAACATCGTGGTACTGGGGATTACCCGCGAGCTCGGACCGGTGATCGCGGGCCTCATGGTGGCGGGTCGTGTCGCAGCGGCCATCGCGGCCGAGATCGGAACCATGCGCGTCACAGAGCAGATCGATGCGTTGACGACGCTGTCCACCAATCCCGTCAAATATCTCGTGGTGCCGCGGCTTGTGGCTGCGGTGGTGACATTGCCGCTGCTGGTGCTTGTCGCGGATGCGATCGGTGTTTTCGGCGGCTATGTGGTTGCGACCGCGGGTCTGGACTTCAACGGTTCGATCTACATCAAGAACACAGTCGATTTCGTGACGAGCGACGATGTGACGTCCGGCGTGATCAAGGTCGCCGTGTTCGGGTTCATCATCGCGCTGATGGGGTGCTACAATGGATTTCACTCGAAGGGAGGGGCGCAGGGCGTCGGCAATGCGACCACCAATGCCGTGGTGTCCTCCTCCATTCTGATCCTGGCGTCCAATTATTTCCTGACCTCCATTCTGTTTTCGCGGTGACGAGGGATGGCGCAGACGACCGGTACTCCGAAGATCGAGCTCAAGGGCGTGAAGAAACGCTTTGGCTCAAAGGTCGTCCTGGACGGAATCGACCTTGTCCTCGAGGCAGGCCACTCGCTGGTCGTGATCGGCGGTTCGGGTACGGGCAAGTCCGTGATGATCAAATGTGTCCTCGGAATCCTGACGCCCGACGACGGCAGGATTTTTGTAGACGGCCTGGACGTGACGCGGCTTCGTGGGCGTGCGCGCGAAGCCGTGTTGCGGAAATTCGGCATGCTGTTCCAGGGATCGGCGCTGTTCGACAGTTTGCCGGTTTGGGAAAACGTCGCCTTCGGCCTTATTCAGGGCCGCGGCATGGCGCGGAAACGAGCGCGCGAGATTGCGGTCGAAAAGCTTGCCGATGTGGGCCTGGGCCCGGAAGTGGCGACGCTGTGGCCATCCGAATTGTCCGGCGGGATGCAGAAACGCGTCGGTCTGGCCCGCGCCATCGCCGCCGATCCGGAGATCATATTCTTCGACGAACCGACAACGGGCCTCGATCCCATCATGGCCGACGTCATCAACGAACTGATCGTATCGACCGTGAAGAACCTGGGCGTAACGACGCTTTCCATCACCCACGACATGGCGAGCGCACGAAAAATCTCGAGCCGGATAGCCATGCTCTATAAAGGCAAGATCGTCTGGAACGGTCCCACCGCCGAAATCGACACGAGCGGCAATCCCTTCGTGGATCAGTTCATTCACGGCCGCGCCGAAGGTCCGATCAAGATGGAAGTCCGCAGCTGAGCGCGCGCGCAGAGATTTTTGTCTGATGGCGCGCGCGGGCGCCAATTTTGTCTGTCAAAGCTGCGGCGCGGTCCATGCCAAGTGGTCGGGCAAATGCGACGCCTGCGGGGCCTGGAATTCCATCGTCGAGGAGGGAGCCAGCGCTCCGGCCGGCGCCAGCGCGCGCAGACCGGCAAAAGGCCGGCGGTTCGCACTGGAAGATTTGCGCACCAGCGACGAAGCGCCACCGCGTCGTGCCACCGGCATCGCGGAGTTCGACCGGGTTTGCGGCGGCGGTCTGGTGGCGGGGTCGGCGCTGCTGGTGGGTGGCGATCCAGGTGTCGGCAAGTCGACGCTGATTCTGCAGGCGCTCGCGGCGTATGCGAGGCGTGGCGGCAAGGCTGTCTACATCTCGGGCGAAGAGGCGATGGCGCAGGTGCGCCTGCGCGCGGCGCGCATGGAACTTTCCGACGCGCCGGTGGAATTGGGCTCCGCAACATGCGTCGAAGACATTCTGAGCACGCTGGAATCGGCAGCGCCACCGGGAATCGTTGCCATCGACTCCATCCAGACGATCTGGACATCGGCGCTCGAAGCCGCGCCAGGCACCATTGCGCAGGTGCGCACGGCCTCGTTCGATCTCGTTCGCTACGCGAAAGCGTCCGGCGCCGCGGTTCTTTTCGTCGGGCACGTGACCAAAGACGGCCAGATCGCCGGCCCCAAGGCGGTCGAACATCTTGTGGACGCCGTCCTCTATTTCGAAGGCGAACGGGGCCATCACTTCAGGGTATTGCGAGCCGTAAAGAACCGGTTTGGGCCGACGGATGAAATCGGTGTTTTCGAAATGACCGGCAAGGGCCTTGCCGAGGTCGCCAATCCTTCGGCGCTGTTTCTGGGAGATCGCAACAGTTCCGCGCCCGGTGCGGCCATCTTCGCCGGCCTCGAAGGCACACGTCCGCTGCTCGTGGAAGTCCAGGCGCTTGTGGCGCAGCCGGCCTTTGGCACCCCGAGGCGCGCAGTGGTCGGCTGGGACAGCGGCCGCCTTGCGATGATCCTTGCCGTGCTCGATGCGCGCGCGGGGCTTGGTCTCAGCGGTCACGATGTCTATTTGAATGTGGCCGGCGGGCTGGAAATCGGCGAACCGGCAGCCGATCTTGCCGCTGCGGCCGCTTTGGTCTCTTCCTTTACCGGACATTCCCTGCCGAGAGACTGCGTGTTTTTCGGCGAGATCAGCCTTTCCGGAGACGTGCGGCCGGCGCCGCAGCCGGAACTGAGGCTGAAGGAGGCGGCGAAGCTGGGATTTACCTCCGCCGTAGTGCCTGGCGGCGCCAGGATGGAAGGTTTGGGCCTCGATCTGAAAATGGTGCGGGACGTGGGCGAAGTTGCCGTCCTTGCCGGGGCCAACCAGGCGCGCGCAAAGCGTCGCGGCGTGTTAGAATAGAATCAAATGCAGGATGTCAGTTTCTCGACTGTCGATGTCCTCGTCGTCCTGACAGTCCTTGTCTCGACGGCGCTGGCGATGTGGCGCGGTTTCGTCCGCGAAACATTGTCGATCTTTGCCTGGGCGGCGGCGGCGTTTGCCACTCTCTATTTTGGTCCCGCGGCAGCGGCGCTCCTGCGCGAGAGAATTGCCATTCCCTATTTGGGGTCGCTTATTGGCTATGGCGCGGTGTTTTTTCTGGTGCTGATTCCGCTGTCGTTCGTCGGCTTCCGGTTCTCGCAAGGCGTGAAACAATCTCCGGTGGGCGCCCTGGACCGCTCGCTCGGCGCGGGTTTCGGCGTGCTCAGAGGTCTGGCGATTACCGGTCTGTCCTATCTGCTGTTCTCGATGATTGTTCCTGTCCCCAGTCAACCGGCATGGGTCACACAGGCCCGTCTGCTTCCCGTTGTTCAAAATTCGAGCGATGTGCTGCTGTCGCTGCTGCCGACACACGAAACCGCCAAAATCGCGACGACCGGCGAAGCGGTACCATCCGATGCGCCCGTTCCGAGGCCGCGACCGGGCGCCACCACGAACGGAAACAAAACCTATGGTACCGACCAGCGTCGCGCGCTAGACAGGCTCATCCAATCGATGGGGGGCGGCGGAAACAACAGGCGATGACCGATCCAGCCCCCGAGACGCCGTTCGACGACAAATTGCACGAAGAATGTGCGGTGTTCGGAATCTTCAATCATCTCGATGCCGGGGCGCTCACGGTTTTGGGACTGCACGCCCTGCAGCATCGCGGCCAGGAAGCGGCGGGTATCGTCACCTATGACGGCACCCAGTTCATCGCCGAGCGGCATCCGGGGCTCGTGGGCGATATTTTCGGCAAGAACAGTCTTCACGCGCAGAAACTCAAGGGCAACCAGGCTGTCGGGCACACCCGCTATTCGACGACCGGGGGTTCGACCATACGCAACATCCAGCCCATGTTCGCGGATCTGTCCGGCGGAGGTATTGCCATCGCCCATAACGGCAATCTCACCAATGCCCGTATCCTGCGCACCGAACTCGTGCGCAATGGCGCCATCTTCCAGTCCACGTCCGACACCGAGACAATCATTCATCTGATCGCGCGCAGTGGGTTCGTTCCGGTCGTGGACCGGCTGGTCGACGCGCTGAAACAGGTTGAAGGCGCATATTCGCTGGTTGCGATGACCTCCAGAAAACTGATCGGTGCGCGCGATCCCTGGGGTGTGCGCCCGCTTGTGCTGGGCGATTTGGAAGGTGCTCCGATCCTGGCATCGGAAACCTGTGCGCTCGACATCATCGGCGCGCAATTCGTGCGCGATGTGGAACCCGGCGAAATCGTCGTTGCCACGAAGGACGGCATTGAATCCTACCACCCGTTCGCCGTACAGCCGAGACGTTTCTGCGTTTTCGAATATGTGTATTTCTCGCGGCCCGATTCCACCGTTGAAGGACGAAACGTCTACGAAGCGAGAAAACGCATTGGCGAAGAACTCGCCCATGAAGCGCCGGCGGTGGCAGACATGGTGATTCCCGTGCCGGACTCGGGTGTGCCGGCGGCGCTTGGCTATGCGGCCGCCTCCGGAATGCCGTTCGAACTGGGCATCATCCGCAACCATTATGTGGGCCGTACGTTCATCGAGCCTTCGGAGCGAATCCGTCATCTGGGCGTGCGGCTCAAGCATAATCCCAACCGCGCCAGGCTTGCCGGGAAACGCGTGGTGCTGGTCGATGATTCCATCGTGCGCGGCACCACTTCGAAGAAGATCGTGGAAATGGTCCGCGATGCCGGCGCCGCCGAAGTCCATTTCCGCATCGCGAGTCCGCCTACGACTCATTCCTGCTTTTACGGGGTGGATACGCCGAACGAAGAGGAACTGCTCGCCCACCGCATGGATGTTGAGGAAATGCGCCGGTACATTCAGGCGGACTCGCTCGCATTCGTCTCCATCGATGGTCTTTATCGCGCCATGGGCGAGGCGGGACGCAGCTCGACGAAGCCGCAATTCTGCGATGCCTGCTTTTCGGGCAATTATCCCATCGAGCTCACCGACATCACCGGCGGCCGCAACGAAATTCAGCTTTCGCTTCTGGCCGAAGTGGCGTGAAGGTTTTCGTTTCATGACAAGCACGCTCAACGGGCGTGTGATGCTGGTGACAGGCGCGTCGCGCGGCATCGGCCGCGCCGCGGCCAGATCGCTCGCCACCGAAGGCGCGCACGTTATTCTCGTAGCGCGTACGGTGGGCGGACTGGAAGAGGTGGATGACGAGATACGCGGCTCGGGCGGCTCGGCAACGCTTGTGCCTCTCGATCTGAGGGATTTCCCGGCGCTCGACCGTCTCGGTGCGTCCATCTTCGAACGCTGGGGAAAGCTCGACGGGTTTCTAGGAAACGCCGGCGTGCTTGGACAACTGACGCCGCTGGCGCATATGCAGCCAAAGGTCTTCCAGGAACTGCTCGACGTCAACGTCACGGCAAACTGGCGTCTCATCCGTTCATTGGATCCGCTGCTCCGGCGTTCCGACGCCGGGCGCGCGTTGTTCGTGACGTCGGGAGCGGCGCACAATCGCACGACCTATTGGGGCGGATATGCGATGAGCAAGTCGGCGCTCGAATCCGTCGTGTTCACCTACGCTTCGGAGTGCGAGGGTACGGACATAAAGGTCAATGTGTTGAGTCCGGGACCCTTGCGCACGCGAATGCGGGCGCAGGCGATGCCGGGAGAAGACCCGGCGGAACTGCGCCCGCCCGAAGCGATTTGTCCCCTGATTGTCGAGCTGTTATCGCCGCATTGCACGCGAAACGGCGAGCTGGTTCAATTCCGGTAAAGCGGACCGCGCTTACCTGGCGCCACGTGTCCGACTCCATTCTTGCCCGCTCGTCCTCGTCCGAATCCAATCGCGGGGATAATTTGTGAGAGTCACGACGGAAGGGTTGCTTTCACAATCCCGTCGAGAAAGATATTGGCCGCCAGTTCCGCGATCTGTGACGGTTTCGCGCGCCCGTGCGCGTCGAGCCAGGTGTGCATCCAGTTGATCATTCCGAAATAGAGCATGGCGGAAGGCGTGCTCAACGGATTTCGCCCTGCCAGCGCGGGCCTGATCTCGCCCAGGATTTGTTCCACACTTCCGATGAGCCGGTGCTGAATGCCGATGACGATACGGCGTTGGGCTTCGGGCAGATTGTCGAGCTCATTGAGCAGCACTCTCTGACGGTAGGCCGCGCCCAGATAAAGCTGCATGAACGCACGCGTTGTCTTTCTCAGTTTCTCGGCCGGATTGACAGGCGCCGCTGCAATGTTTTCGGCCGCGTCCAGCAGATCCTTGACGTGGGAGTGCATCACATCGAAGAGGATGTCCTCCTTGGACGCATAATAGTGATAAATGAGCGATTTTGAGGTACGGCAGGCTTGCGCCAGATCGGCGATCGAAGCTCCCAGGAAGCCGCGTTCCGCGAACAGCTGCGCGGCGCTGTCCACAATCCGTTCGCGACGCTTTTCATAATCGGCCGCCTGGGTCCTCGCCATGTCTGTTCCGCCGGGTGCGGCGAATCTCCCGAATGCCAGCGCACAATCTAGTCTGTTGATAATTGACCGTCCATTCGGTTAATGAACTGACGCAACTTCGCGCAAGGGCAGCGCATATGTCAGCAAGGGCGGACGCCGGGCCGTTTGCAGCAAGGAATGTCCCAGGGGCGACGCCCGACTGGAAGCGCGCGGCTTACCTTACGCATGTCTCCCGTGCTCTGGACGAGCTGGAGGAGACGCAGCTCGTTCCGGCGCGCGCGATGTTTTACCAGTTTTCGGCGCGCGGCCATGACGTGGCGCAGATTCTCCTTGGGCTGAAACTGACGAGGTCGGAAGACGCCGTTTGCGGCTATTACCGCTCGAGGCCGGTGTTGCTGGCGATGGGCCTTTCCCTCGACGATGCGCTCGGCTCCTCGATGGCGCGCTCCGGGGGCTATTCCGACGGCCGCGACATCGGGGCGGTGTTCAACTTTCCCAACCCTCAAGGCGCATCGGCGTTGCCGATGTGCGGCGGTGTCGGCGCGCAATTCACCCCCGCCGCCGGCTGGGCGCAGGCGCTGCGCTATCGTTTCGAGGTATTGAAAGAGACGGCATGTCGCGACGCCATCGCCGTTGCTCTTGGTGGCGATGCGGCGGTCGCTACCAACGGCTTCTGGTCGGCGTTGACGATGGCCACGACGCTGGGTTTGCCGATGCTGTTCTATATCGAGGACAACGGCTATGGAATCTCCGTTCCTTCGACGATGCAGACACCCGGCGCGAACATCGCCGCCAATCTGGCGAGCTTCAACGGTCTTTGCGTTCTCGACGGCGATGGAACCGAGCCGATAACAGCGGCTCGTTTGATCGACGAGGCGGTCGACCATGTCCGGCAACAGCGAACCCCCGCGCTTCTGAGACTGACCGTTCCGCGGCTCGAAGGTCACTCGTTCCAGGATACGCAGACCTACAAGTCGCAAGGCACGGTCGATGCGGAGCGCGCGCGCGATCCTCTGCCCAGACTGCGGAATCATCTCGTACCCGGCGCTTTCGGCGCGGAAGAATGGGAGCGCATTGGACGAGAAGCGCGAAGCGCCGTGGAGCAGGCGCATCGCAGCGCGGAAGCGCGCCCGGTGGCCGAACTTGCACGGACCGCGCGGCATGTGTTTTTCGAAGGCGAGCAGCAAACGCGCGGCGGGCAATGGCAAACGGGCTATGTGCCGCCAGCCGGAAACAACCTGCCGGCTACCGACGGACAGCGCATCAATATGGTGACAGCCATCCGGCGCACACTCGAACGCGAGCTCGCGGTCAATCCTCGCGTTCTTCTGTTTGGCGAAGACATAGGACCGAAGGGCGGCGTGCATGCCGTCACACTTGGTTTGCAGGAGAAATTCGGGGAGTCGCGTGTGTTCGACACGAGCCTGTCCGAAGAAGGGATCGTCGGTCGTGCCGTAGGAATGGCGCTGGCCGGACTTATGCCCGTTCCCGAAATTCAGTTCCGCAAATATGCCGAACCGGCAACGGAACAGTTAAGCGATTGCGGCACGATGAGATGGCGGACCAACAACCGGTTCGCGGCGCCCATGGTCGTTCGCATGCCCGTGGGTTTCTTCAAATGCGGCGATCCCTGGCACAGCCAGACCAACGAAGTGCAGTTCGTCCATTCTCCGGGCTGGATGGTGGCGGCGCCGTGCAACGCCGAGGATGCGGTTGGCCTGCTGCGCACGGCCCTGCGCGGTAACGATCCGGTCATTTTCTTCGAGCACCGCGCCATGCTCGACGCGCCGTCTGCGCGGCGCCCTTGGCCTGGCGACGATTTTGTGCTCCCGTTCGGGAAGGCGCGCGTCGTTGCGAGCGGCAATGAACTGACCGTCGTGAGTTGGGGCGCAATGATCGAGCGCTGCGCCGAAGCGGCGACCGGTCATTCGGTAGAAATCCTCGATCTGCGCACCCTGATGCCCTGGGACCGGGAAGCCGTGCTTGCTTCCGTCAGGCGCACCCGGCGCTGCCTGATCGTGCACGAGGACCTGATCAGCGGCGGTTTCGGCGCGGAGATTGCAGCGGTCGTCGCCGAACAAGTGTTTCTCGACCTCGACGCGCCTGTCTCGCGTCTGGCCATGCCGGACATTCCCAGTCCCCACAATCCGGCGCTGCTGGAATGGGCATTGCCGAGCGTTGAAAGCATCCGTTCCAAAATCGACGAACTGATCGGATTCTGAAGCATGGCGAGCGAGATCATCGTTCCGGCCGAGCAGGAAGGCACCACAGCCATCGTCAAAATGTGGCTCAAACAGGTGGGTGACGCGGTTCGCATCAACGATCCCGTCGTCGAACTGGAGACCGACAAGGTCGCCGTTGAAATTGCCGCGCAGTCCGACGGCGTTTTGTCAGAGATCCTCGTTGGGGAGGGTGCGGACGTTAAGCCCGGCGCCGTGCTCGGCCGCATCGCAGATGACCATGATCATACATCCGTCGTGGAAGCGGGAGCGACAGCAACGCCGGTCCAGCAACGCGCTGCTGCGGCCGCGGAGTCTCGCCTGTCCCCTGGCATCCGCCGATTGCTGGCGGAGCATGGTCTCGATACGAACGACGTTCCTTTGCGTGGTGAGAAGCTGACGCGCGAAGACATTCTGATGGAAGCAGAACGGCGCGCGAAAGGAACATCGCCGCCCGCCGGTGTCACCCGCTTGCCGCATGATTCCATGCGCCGGCGCATCGCCGAGCACCTGGCGCATTCCATCCGTACGGCGCCGCATGTGACGGCGGTGTTCGAGGCGGATTTCGGAGCGATCGTTGCGCATCGCAACAAACACAGGCCTGAATTCGACCGCGCCGGCGCGAACCTCACCTTCACGGCCTATTTCATCGCGGCATCCGCAGCGGCCATGAAGGCCGCGCCCGCGGTCAACGCCCGCTGGTTCGACGACCGGGTGGAAATCTACGCGGACGTCAACATCGGGATTGGTACCGCATTGGGCGACAAAGGCCTGATCGTGCCGGTGATACACGGCGCGCAGACGCTGTCGTTGCTCGAAATCGCCGGGAGGCTGACCGATCTGACGGAGAGGGCACGCGCCGGAAAGCTTGCGCCGCCGGATGTGCAGAATGGAACCTTCTCGATCTCGAATCACGGCGTTTCCGGTTCGCTGGTCGCTTCGCCGATCATCATCAACCAACCGCAATCTGCGATCCTCGGCATCGGCAAGCTGCAAAAACGCGCGGTCGTGCGCGAGAGCAACGGCGAGGATGCAATCGAGATTCGCCCGATGGCTTACGTGACGCTGACCATCGATCATCGCGTCATCGACGCTTACCAGACGAATGCGTGGCTATCGCGATTTGTGGACGCGCTGGAGACATGGCCGAATTCGTAGCAGCGGAGACGTCTCGCGCTGGAACGCTTTTCCTGCCGGAAAGTGAAAAAAAGCTGTCATGGCCCGCGACGGCGGACCACCCTGGTTATGCAGGTTCGGACGCAACATGGTTGGAAAACGATGGCGCAACAATTTCGAAATTTGCGAAACCCAAGCTGGGTGGCCCGCAATCGCGGGTCATGACATTGTTGGTTGAAAGCGCGCCGTGCGATACGCATGGGCGCTTCACCTGTTCTGCGGGAATACTCTATCGGAACGTGCTTCGAACGCCCGCGTCATTCGCGCCCTTCCACGCCGACGCCATAGACATGCACCATCTGACCGCCAAGCCAGCCCGAGACAAAGATAAGCGCGACGCCGATGAGCGAAAGCACGACGGGGGTGCTCAGGCTTATGCCGACGCTGGCCGGGTTGCTGACGCGCAGCCAGAGATTGATCGCATACAGCACGACGGCGGTGAGATTGATCGCCATGTGGGTGAGAGCTATTTTTTTTACCGGTGGAGCGCCGCCTTTGTAAAAAAGCAGGTCGATAAATCCCGGTACCGCCGCGCACAGCGCGCCGATCAGGCCACCCGCCATGCTGTAAAGCGCGACGACAGACCACGCATCTCCGGAAACCCCGGCGACGCGAAGAAGATCGCAGACCAGCGAAAATATCCAAAGCCCGATGGGAAAGACGACCAGCATCGGGTGAACGGGATGATTGGAAATGCTTGCGGGCGTACGCATTGGGTTATCCTCCTTTGATTGCCAAACATCGTGAAAGCGATGCGCGGAGCCAGTCGGAAAACGCCTCGATTGGCGTGACGAGTGTTGCGCTCCCCATTCTGTGCGTCAAATCGGCATGCGGTATCCATAAAACTCGTGATCTTCGTTGTAGCCGCCCTGGCCGGCGCCCAGATCGGCGAAGTCGCGGACAAACTCTATTGCCGCGATCCACTTGACCATCTTGAAGCCTAATTCGTTCTCGCAGCGCAACCGCAGCGGCGCTCCATGAAGAATGCTGACCGGCGCTCCGTTCATCTCATAGGCGAGGATGGTCAACCGATGCCGCATATTATGAATCTCATGAACGTCGTAGTAACCGCCGCCTGCGGAACCCTCGGAGAACGAGTAGAACACCGCGTAACGCGCCTCGGGCGTCGGCTTCACGATATCGAGAATATCGCGCATCGGAACGCCGCCCCATTTGGCGACGCCCGACCATCCCTGGATACAAAAATGCGTGGTGATCTGTTCCTGCTTCGGCAGAGCTTTGAGATCGGCGAAGGAGAACTCGCGCGGGCTCTCCACCAACCCGCCGACGCGCAGGCGGTACTGAGCAAACTCATCCGCCACCAGCGCCTCGAACTCGGCGGAGTCCGGCATGGTGCCGTTGGGCCAAAAGTGCGGCGAGATATCCTTCTCCGTCAGCTGGGCGTTCGGCTCCCACCACTCCGCCAGTCCCTTGATCCAGCCGACCATGAACGCTCCCGTCCGCTGCACCAGGCGGGCGTGCCGGATGGTGAATGGCGAGGCGACCCACCACGCCAGCCCGACAAGGACCAGGGCGACGACAAAGAGCGGGAAACCGGGCCAACCGCTGCTCTGTACGCCGATGAACATATTGTTGGTGTTCTGTCTGAGGCCGGTGACGAACACCATGATGCCGTGCGCCAGGATGAACAGCACGAACCAGGAAAACGAGATGAAGTGGATGGAGCGGGCCGCTTGCCGGTTCAGCACCGTCCCGAGCAAGCCCAGCCTGTTCGAGATGGCCGGGCTCTGCATAAGGCCGGTCAGAATCGAAACCGGCGCGGCGACAAACACGGTGATGAAATAAGTGAGCTGTTGCAGCCCGTTGTAGCGGGTCCAGCTTTCGTCGACGGGAAAATTCAGCGAAGCATACTGGAGGGCGGTCGAAAGCGCGGCAGGGAACACGCCCCACGTCACGGGCACCAAACGAAGCCACTGACCGGTGGCGAAGATCAGCACGTAAAACGCAATGCCATTGATCGTCCATAGCATCACGACCGAGAAATGCCACCAGCGGGCAAGCCCTATCGAATGCCGAACGCCGGGGATGCCAAGCCAGCCCGGCAGGGTTACCGAATCGTCTTTCGATGTCCAAATCCGACCCTTAGGGACCGGATGCTGGAACCGGAACCACTCCGTGCCGGGCGTGCAGTCCCGGGTCCAATAAAGCCGCGGGTGATCGGCCAGGATCTGGATCCCGGCGCGGATGATAAACATCATGAAGAGCATGTTCAGGAAATGCTGCAGTTGCAGCCACCACGGAAAGCCGGAATCGACCGAGGGTGCGGATTGCGCGATACCGGGGTATTCCTTGATGAAGACCTGCACGCTTTGAAGCTCTCGCAAGCTCTGTGCGAGGGCAATCGCGAGAACGAGCGCCGCGGCTCCGATCGGCAGCGTCCACAAGATGCTGATCCAGCGCCGTCCTATGCGGATGCGGGGAATGATCCCCTCCTGCGGCGGCAACCATTCGCTCATGACGATACGGTCGTCCGCCATGCTCAAGGCCGGCGTGCCGGGGCCGTGCGGCGGCAACGTGATCCTGACTGAGTCCGTCATAAGCTTCGTTTTCCTCGAGACGCTCATCGATGAGTCGCCTCGGCCTTCCGCTTCGTGTTTCGCCCCAAAAGAAAATCTCGCAGTGCAACCGCGTCGTTATGGAGTTCGTCGTGAGCGGCCAGGAGCGGACGCTCAACGCGTGAGTCAAGCGACGCGCGCCTTTTCGCGCGCCTGCTTAAGCCTGGGAGACAGAAACCGCTCGCCGCGAGCGCAAGGCGGCAACTCATGCGCGACTGAGTGCTTTGCCTGAGTGATGCACGATAGCTGGTTCGCCCGGGTGGTGGTCAGTCTCGCGCACGCTGTACATTGTGTTATCTGCGTTGGTGCCCATCTCGGACACACCAGTGATCGTGCCATGGCCGATGGCGCTCCGATAATGCCATGACACTTTGGTACCAACGGG
>Ga0208849_1000378_pt1 | contig 42315 bp, 33 predicted proteins | sample NGESurdeep072012_10_FD_184470 | JGI IMG/M metagenome (GOLD analysis project Ga0208849, IMG submission 184470) | Arctic peat soil microbial communities from Barrow, Alaska - NGEE Surface sample 53-3 deep-072012 (SPAdes) | ecosystem: Environmental > Terrestrial > Soil > Wetlands > Peat ... | reverse complement strand
GGGGTTTCGTTCACGGTGGACGACCTCGTGGTGGCGGTGACCCCGAACCCCCGGTTGATCCCGGGGGGCCGGGCCTCGTTGATGAAGACAGAGCCAGATCCACAGTGTCGCCACAGGATCGAGGCGTACCTTCGCCTCGAGAACGGCCCCCCTGCCGACACGAGACGGAGAGGCTGCGCCATGCACGAGATGCCAGGTACGCCACCCGTGGCCGGGGTTCCCCCCTGGGCCTCCGCCCCCGAGACCCGACCGAGCCGCACGCCGCGCTGGCTCAAGCTGGCCGTGGGCGTCGGCGCCGCCGCCGGTGTGGCGGTGGGGGCCACCGCCCTGGCCCAGGCGGCCACCGCTCCGGGTAGCCCTTCGTCGGACAACGCCGCCAGTGTGGCGGCGTCGACGTCGACCACCACGACCATGCCGGGTGGGCCCCGCGGCTTCAGCGGCCCCGGGCGAATGCGGGGCGGCATCGGCTTCGGCGGCCTCGGCGGCCTCGGCGGCGGTGCGTTCGGAGGTGGGCCGTTGATCGACGGCCAGTTCACGATCAAGGGCCCCAATGGCTACGAGACCCTGGCCGAGCGCACGGGGACCGTCTCGTCGGCCACCGACACGTCGGGGAGCACGTGGTCGCTCACGGTGAAGAGCGCGGACGGCACCTCGGGCACCTTCACCGTCGACTCGGGCACCAGTGTGAACGGCGGCGAGATGGGCATCGGCAGCGTCAAGACCGGGGACACCGTGCTCGTCACGGCGGTGGTGTCGGGCGACACCGACACCGCCAAGCAGGTCACGGACCAGACCGTGCTCAAGGCCAACGGCGGCACGTGGCGGCCCATGGGTCCGTCGGCGGGCTCCAACACCGGGTCGGGCACGCCCTCGGCGTCGCTGACACCCCCCGTCTGAGGGCCCCCGGTCAGAGGCCCCGCAGGTCCCAGCCCCGCGCTCTACGAAGAGCGGCGTCCTCGGCGCCGACCGCGTTGGTGGTGCTCGAGGCGACGCCGTATGAGCTCGCGTCGTTCCTGGAGCTCGCGGTAGGTGATGGCGTCGACCGTTTCACCGACACCCAGTGAGGCCCGGATGCCGGCCACGTCGAGGGCGGGGATGGTCCCAGGCTCGACCCCCATCTCCATGGCGATGCGATCACCGTGGCGCTCGTGGAAGTACAGCACGACCTTGACGATCTCGCCGATTACGTCCACGTTGGGCGCCATCACCGCCAGCGCGCCGTCGAGGAAGAGCATGTCCTTCACGTAGAGCATGAGCTCCTTGGGCATACGGGCCCCGTAGCCGAGGAGGCCTTTGGTGAGGTTGCGGATCTCGGCGGTGAGCTCCTCGGCGGTGAGGGTGGTGGGGTCGATGGGCGGGCGATCGAGTCCGAGGTCGCGGATCACGGCGTCGATGTCCACGCCGACGGGCAGGGCCCCGAGGTCGCGCATGGCCGCGATCTGTCCGGGGACGTCGTTGGCCGAGGCCGTCATCACGAGGCGGAGGAAGGCCAGTCGTCGCGGCTCGTCGAACCGGCCCGTGATGCCGAAGTCGAGGAGGGCCACACGGCCGTCGGATTGCACGAGGAGGTTGCCGCCGTGCAGGTCCCCGTGGAACACGCCGTAGAGCAACGCCCCCTCGAGGAAGGCGATCAACGCCGCGTGCAGGACCGCCTCGGTGTCGATGCCCGCGTCGCGCATGGCTTCGGCGTCGCCCCAGGCGAAACCGTCGAGGCGCTCCATGACGAGCACCCGGCGGGTGACGAGCGACGGGTGCGGTCGGGGGACGACGATGGCGTGCTGATCGGTGTCGGCGAGCACGCGCGCCACGTCGAGCATGTTCTGGGCCTCGAGGCGGAAGTCGAGCTCCTCCACGATGGTCTCGCCGAACAGCTCCACCAGCGCGGGAGGGTTGGCCAGGGCGGCCACTGGGATGCGTCCCACCAAGAGCGGTGCGATCCAACTCATGGCGGCGAGGTCACGGCGCACCAGCGTGGCCACGTCGGGACGCTGCACCTTGACGACGACGGCTTCTCCGCTCTGGAGGCGCGCGGCGTGGACCTGGGCCACCGACGCCGCCGCGATGGGGGTGCGGTCGAATTCGCTGAACTGCTGCTCCAGGGGCATGCCGAGGTCGGCTTCGACGATGCGGCGGACCACGGCGAAGGGCTCGGCGGGCACCCGGTCGCGGCACAGGCGGAACTCGGCGACGAGCTCCTCGGGGAAGAGGCCCTCGCCCGAGGACAGGATCTGGCCCAACTTGATGTAGGTGGGCCCCAGGCGTTCGAAGGCCACGCGCAAGCGGCGCGACAGCCCGGCCCGTGACCGGTGCTGTCCGTGCCGGCGGTCGCCGAGATACCAGCCCGCTAACGCGGTGCCCAGGATGGCCCCCACCCGGACGACGCGTGACCCCGGGGGGAGCCGGCGCTTGCGGGTGAGTCGCGGCGCCTCGGCCCGGGTCCGCTCCCGGAGCCCGTCGATCCCCGCGTTCCACGACAGCCGGTCGAGGTCGAGGACCCAGGGCGGATGCGAGGAGAAGGCCCCGAAGGCCAGGTCCGCAGGGTCAGGCCCCGCGGTCGACCCGCCGGCGGGAATGGTCATCGTGTCGACCGTACCGTGCCCCAGGGGGCATTCGGTCCGCTCAGGCGGGGGGAGGGCCGATGACGAGGCAGCCGTTGTGACCGCCGAACCCGAAGGAGTTCGACAGCGCCGGAGCCGGTTCCCAGGGCCGTGCCTGGCCGTGGACCACGTCGAGATGGATCTCGGGGTCGGGCTGCTCGTAGCCGGCGGTGGGCGGGATGAGACGGCGGTCGATGCTGAGTGTGGTGGCCACGGCCTCGATCGCCCCGGCTCCACCCAACGCGTGCCCGGTGACACCCTTGATGGAGGTGACGGGAGGCGCCGTTGCGCCGAAAACCTTCTCGATGGCCTGGGACTCGGCCAGGTCGTTGAGGGGGGTGGAGGTGCCGTGGGCGTTGATGTGGCCGACGTCGGCGGCCGACACCCCGGCGTCGGCGAGCGCCAGCTCCATGCAGGCCGCGGCCCCGTTTCCCCCGGGGGCGGGCGCGGTGATGTGGTGGGCGTCGGCGGTCGATCCCGCCCCCAAGAGCTCGGCGTAGATGCGCGCCCCGCGGCGGCGGGCGTGGTCGAGGTCCTCGAGCACGAGGGCGGCCCCACCTTCGGCACACACGAAACCGTCCCGTCGGACATCGAAAGGTCGGGACATCCCCGCGCTCGACAGCGCCGTCATGTTCCCGAAGGCCGCCATGCCGATCCCCACCATGGCGGCCTCGGCCCCTCCGCCGATGGTGACGTCACAGCGGCCCGTCGCCACCAGACGAGCCGCGGCCGCGATGGCGTGAGTTCCCGCCGCGCACGCCGTGGCGATGGTCTCGCACGGGCCGTGGAATCCGGCGTGCATCGAGACGTGGGCCGCCCCCGCGTTCACCATCATCATGGGGATCAGAAACGGCGACACCCGGCGCGGCCCCTTCTCGTGGAACACGCCGATCTGCTCCTGCAGCGTCTCGAGGCCGCCCACGCCTGTGGCGAAGACGACACCGGAGCGATCCGGATCTGCACCGATCTCGCCCGCGTCGACAAGGGCCATGTCGGCGGCCGCCACCGAGAACTGGGCGAAGCGGTCGACGCGACGGACCTCTTTGGGGCCGAACCAGGCGGTGGGGTCGAATCCCTCCACCCGGCGTTCCCCGTCGGGCGCCGGCTTCTGCAGGCCGTCCCAAAAAGCGTCGAGGCCGATCCCGCAGCACGAGACCACGCCCATGCCGGTGACGACGACCCGCCGCCCCTCGACGGGCCCGTCGGGCCCGACGCCCAAGAGCATCAGAGCTTGGCGGAGATCAGATCGTAGGCTTGGCCGACGGTCTCGATGCCTTCGAGCTCGGACTCGTCGACGGTGACGTCGAAGGCCTCCTCGAGAGCCATGACGAGCTCCACGAGGTCGAGGCTGTCGGCATCGAGGTCGTCGCCGAAGCGGGCCTCGGGCACGACTTTGTCCGCCGGTACCTGCAACACGTCGATCGCACACGCCTTGAACTTGTCGAAGCTGGCGGCGTCGGGCACTGCTTCCTCCTAATCGCGTCGCGTCCCGGTCGCCCGGGCCTTGTCGGTCGTTTCCATGATCTGGGGGCTCCCGTCACGACGGTGCCGTCCGTGAGCCCATGAGCACCTCACATCACATCCCCATGGCCAGGCCACCGTCCACCGGGAGGACCGCCCCGGTGATGTAGGCGGCGTCCTCGGAGGCGAGAAAAGCCACTGCCCCCGCAACATCGGCGGGGCTCGCCCTGCGGCCCAACGGCACCAACGCCAGGAGCTGCTCCACGCGCTCTTCTCCCAGGCTGGCGATCATATCCGTGTCGACCACACCGGGCGCGACAACGTTCACCGTGATCCCGCGACTCCCGACCTCGCGCGCCAGGGAACGGGCCAGGCCCACGAGCCCCGCTTTGGCGGCGCCGTAGTTGACCTGGCCGGGGGATCCGAAGAAGGCGACGATCGACGACACCAGGACGATCCGACCCCGATGGGCCCGCACCATGGGCCCGATGGCTCGGCGCACGACCCGGTAGACACCCGAAAGATTGGTGTCGAGGACCTCGTCCCACGCCTCCTCCTTCATGCGCAGGAGCAAGGTGTCCTTGGTCACCCCGGCGTTGGCCACGAGGACCTCGACGGGGCCGAAGGCCTGTTCCACGGCCACGAAGGCCGATTCGACCTGGGCGGGGTCGCGGACGTCGCACGGCACGGCCAAGAGGTCGGTGCAATGGGCCGCGGGCCCCGTCGGGTCCGGAGGGGGCGAGGTCTTGTAGGTGATCACCACCTGGTCGCCGAGTGCCTGGAAGCGCCGTGCGCACCCGAGGCCGATGCCTCGTGAACCACCGGTGACCAAGACCACCCGTCCGGGAGCCGCCTGGGCCGGCGTGGCCGTGGTGCTCATCGTCCGCCGGTGTCGACGGTCCAGCGCACCAGCGTGCTGGCCCACGCCATCCCAGCCCCGAAGCCCGACATGAGGACGCGGTCTCCCGGGCCCAGGCGTCCGGCGTCGGCAGCATCAGCGAGGGCGAGAGGGATCGAGGCGCTCGAGGTGTTGCCCATCCGGTCCACGACGACGGCCACGCGCTCCATGGGGATGCCCAGACGCGACGCGGCGGCCTCGATGATGCGCAGGTTGGCTTGATGGGGGACGAACAGGGCGACGTCATCGGGGGTGAGCTTGGCGCGCTCGAGCGCGTTGGTGGCCGAGTCGACGGTGATCCGCACGGCGCGACGGAAGACCTCCTTGCCCTCCATCTGCATGTACCCGCCGTGGGCACACGTCAGAAGATCGTGGGCGCTCCCGTCGACTCCGAGGTCGACCGCCAGCAGACCGTCGAGGTCGCTGGCCTCGAGCACCACCGCTGCGGCCCCGTCGGCGAAGAGCACGGCCGTGGCCCGGTCATCGGGATCGGTGAGCAGCGAGACGCAATCCGCACCGACGAGCAGCACCCGATGGGCCGCTCCGGAGCTGACGGCTCCGTGGGCGGCCACCAGCGCGTACACGAACCCGGCGCACGCGGCGTTGACATCGAAGGCCCCGCCCGACAGGCCCAGGGCGTAGTGCACCGCCGCCGACGTGGCCGGCACGGCCAGGTCGGGGGTGCAGGTGGCGAGCACGAGCAGGTCGACCTGGTCTGGCGCCAACCCTGCGCACTCGAGGGCCCGGCGTCCGGCGTCGGTGGCCAAAGACGACACCGTGCCCCCGATGCGTCGCTCGCGAATGCCCGAACGCGTGACGATCCATTCGTCGGTGGTGTCGAGGCGCGCTTCGAGCTGGGCGTTGGTGACGACGGTGTCGGGCAGGGCACTGCCCCACCCGGTGATCACCGCCCCGGTGGGGCTCACGCGCCGCCGGCCTGCACGCGTAGCCAGGCGATGGGCTCGCCCGCGGCGACGCGCTCGCCGGGATGGGCCAGGAAGCCGACCACCATCCCCGCGAAGGGGGTGCGGACCTCGACGGCACCCACCGTGCCCAGCAGATCGCCCACCGACACCGGAGCGCCGTCGGTGCCCGGGACGTCGCTGCCGTCGGGAGCGAGCCCGCCCGGTCCTGGCGCGGCCAGACCGGCGACGGGCTCGAACACACCGGCCGCGGGCGAGATGACCACCCGCTCAGAGGTGTAGAGGTGCTCCCCCTGATGGGCGGCGGCATAGGCGTTCCACGTCTCGCTCCCGGCGATGGCGTTGACGAGGGTGTCGAGATCGTCGGGGGTGGCCACCGAGCTGGCCAGGGCGTCGGGGAGGGTGCGCCGGGCGAGGCCCGTGAGCACCCCGCCGGTCCCGACTTCGACGAACCGGGTGGCACCGAGCCCCTCGAGGGTCTCGAGGCTCTGACGCCAGCGCACCGGGCTGCACAGCTGCGCCGACAACAATCCGGGCCACTCCTCCGCCGTAGTGTGGGCGCGGGCGTCGACGTTGGCAACGACGGGGATCTCGGGCACGGTGAAGGCCGCGCTGGCCAGGGACTTCCGGAGCCACGATCGTGCCGGGGCCATCAGCGTGGTGTGGAAGGCCCCGGCCACGGGGATGGCGATCACTTTGCGGGCGCCGAGCTCCTTGGCGATGGCGCCGGCGCGCGCTACGGCTTCGGCCGTGCCGGCGATTACGACCTGGCCGGGCGCGTTGTAGTTGGCCACCCACACCTCGCCTTCGGCCCGCTGGCACGCGGCCTCGACGGCGTCGTCGTCCGCGCCCATCACCGCCGCCATCGTCCCGGGGTGCTCCTCCGCCGCGTTGTGCATGGCTTCGCCCCGTTCGATCACGAGGCGCACGCCTTCCTCGAAGCCCAGGGCGCCGCTGGCGGCCAGGGCGGTGTACTCGCCCAGGCTGTGGCCCGCGCACAAGCGGGGCTCGATACCGACCCGCTCGATGGCGTCGAGGACCACGAGGCTGAGGACGAACGTGGCCAGCTGCGCGTTGGCGCTGAGGGTGAGCTCGTCCTGATCGACCTCGAGCAGCAGACGGGCGACGTCGCGGCCGGCGATGGCCGAGGCCTCTTCGACGACCTCCCACGAGGGGTGTTCCCGCCAGGCGCGACCCATGCCGGGTCGCTGGGATCCCTGACCCGGGAAGGTGAACGCCAGCACTCGGACTCCTCTTCTTCGCGTACCGATCGAACGGGGGTGGCCCCAGGGTGACACGATCGGAGCGCCAGGTCACGTTACCGGCAGGTCATGACGAGTCCGCTCGCGCCCAGCTAACACTTGGGACCGATGATCGATCGAGGGTCTGCGCAACAGGCGACGAGCGACCGAGACGCGGCGTCACACGTGATCGTCGACCGTGAGAGACCCTATGCGAGAGATACGCCCGCTCCCTTCTGCCCGGTAGCATCCAAAGACGCGCCCGAGTGGGGGAATAGGCAGACCCGAAGGCCTCAAAAGCCTTTGTTCGCAAGGACGTGCGGGTTCGAGTCCCGCCTCGGGCACGATGGGCGGGGCTGGCGCACCGTAGCGAACAGGTGTTTGGGCACGGGCCGCACTCGACAGGGCCGCGGGTCACCTAGAATTCCCGGTACATGCGCCGCTCCTTGGTCGAACGATCCCTTCGGGATGTCCACGGACGCCTCGTGCGGGTCCGCGAGGAACTGGCGGTCCTGGACGAGCAGCTGGCCGTGCTCAACGATGCCGCCGATGACGCCCGCATCCGGTCGCTCGTGTCGGAGACGCCGATCGCCGGGCACGACTACGCCGACGCACAACGCTCCGCCGACGCCGCCAACCGGGGCCGGACCGCGCTGTCGGCCATGATCACCGAGTTGGAGCGTCGTCAGGACGAGCTGCTCGGCAAGCTGGTCGTCGAGCCCAGGTAGCCGGGCACCGGACCGCGCACCCAGAAGAAGAGAGAGACCCCCCGCATGGGCAAACGCGTCGTCATCGCTGAGGACGAGGCCATCATCCGTCTGGACCTGAAAGAGATCCTCGAAGCCGAGGGATACTCGGTCGTGGGGGAGACCGGCCGCGGCGACGAGGCTGTGGATCTGGTGGCGACGCACCAGCCTGATATCGCCATCCTCGATATCAAGATGCCCGGTATCGACGGCATCGAGGCCGCCCGACGGATCTCGGCCAACCACCGTGTGGCGGTGCTGATCCTCACCGCCTTCAGCCAGCGAAACCTGATCGAGGAGGCGCGTGACGCCGGGGTGGCCGCGTATCTGGTGAAGCCGTTCCAGCGCGGTGAGCTGGTCCCTGCCATCGCTGTCGCCACGGCCCGCTTCGAGGAGTACCGGGCCATCGAGGACGAGCACACCCGCCTGTCGGAGGACGTGCCCACCCACGAGGACAAGCTCCGCACCCGCCAGATGGTGGACCGGGCCAAGGCCGTGCTGATGGACGGCCACGGCATGGCCGAGGAGGTCGCGTTCGCCTTCATCCAGCGCACGGCGATGGACCGCCGTGTCCGGATGGAGCGGGTGGCCCAAGAGATCATCGACGGGGACCTCACCCCCTGAACCGGGCCTCGACGGCCTGACGAGGGCGACCACCGGGCCGGGTCGGGACGCGCCGGCGCCACATAGGATCCGGGGCGGTGCCAACCTCGAAGCCCGACACCGGCGATCTGTACCTGCTGGACGGCAATTCCCTCGTCTTCCGGGCGTTCTTCGCCCTCCCCATCGACCTGGCCACCAAAGCCGGTCAGGTCACCAACGCCGTGCACGGGTTCACCTCGATGCTGGTGATGCTGCTGCGTGACAGCGAGCCCGGCGGCATGGCCGTCGCTTTCGACCGCCCGGAGCCGACCTTCCGTGACGACATCGTCGAGGACTACAAGGGCAACCGCCCCGACACCCCCGACCTCCTCATCCCCCAGTTCTCGCTGGTGCGCCACGTGCTGGGCGCCCTTGGCATCGTGATGGTGGAGAAGGCCGGGTACGAGGCCGACGACATCCTCGCCACCCTCGCCACCCAGGCGCGTGACGCAGGGCGCAACGTGGTGGTGGTGAGCGGCGACCGAGACACCTTCCAACTCGTCGAAGACCCGCTCGTCAAGGTCATGTACACGCGCCGGGGTATCTCCGACACCGTGGTCTACGACGAGGCCGGCATCATGGAGCGCCACGGCGTCTCCCCCCGGGCGTACCCCACGCTGGCGGCGTTGCGCGGCGATACCTCCGACAACCTGCTGGGCGTGCCCGGGGTGGGGGAGAAGACCGCCGCCAAGCTGGTGAGCACCTACGGCGACCTCGACAGCATCTTCGAGCACGTCGCGGACCAGACACCCAAGCTGCGCCAGAACCTGGCTGAGCACGAGGAGCAGGTGCGGCGCAACGCCGCGGTGATCCCGCTGGTGCGCGACGTGGGGCTCGACGTGACACTCGACGACCTCGCCCTGGGGAAATGGGACCCGGCCGAGGTCAAGCGGGTGTTCGGCGAGCTCGAGATGCGCTCGGCCTGGCAGCGCCTGGCGCCGTTGTTGGGCGGGGACGCCGACGAGGCGCTGCCACGCGCCGCGGGCACCCGGGGGCCGCCCGCCATCGACCTGGGATCGATTACCGCCACCGTCCCCGCCGATGCCGATGCCGCGGCCACCGCCCTCCTGGCCGCGGCCAGGGCCAAGGACCCCGTCGCCGTGGCCCCGGTGTGGTCGGGGGATGCGGGCCGGAGCCCCTTGGTGGGCATGGCCGTCGTGGCCGCCCCGCCGGGGGGTGACCAGGAGCCGGTGAGCGACCCGGGTGCGTCGCCGATGTGGCTGGACGAGGGGTTGCTGGGCTCCCCTGGCGTCCTGGCGGCGCTCGGCGCCCTGATGGGCCCGGGCGGTGCTCCGCTGGTGGCGCACGGGTCGAAAGAGCTCATGCGGAGCCTGCTCCCGCTCGGGATCGACATCACCTCGCTGGCACTCGACACCGCCGTGGTGGCATACCTGCTCGACCCGTCCTCGGGTCGCTACCGACTCGAGGACGTGGTCGAAGTGCAGCTGGGTCTGGCCCTCGACGCCGACGTGGAGGCAGAGGCGGCGGGCCAGCTCGCGCTCGACGGCCCCCCGGACCTCGAGGTGTCCACCCTGGCGGCGCGCAACGCCGTGGCGCTGGGCCTCCTGTTCGCCCCCATGCGCGAGGCGCTCGTGCGGGCCGGACTCGAGCGGCTCCATGACGAGGTGGAGCGTCCCCTCGTACGCGTCCTGGCCCGCATGGAGGTCGCCGGGGTGCGCGTCGACACCCAGGAGCTGCGCCGCATCGCCGACGGGCTCGTGGCCGAGTGCGCCCGCCTCGAAGCCGAGATCCACGAGCTGGCGGGGGAGAGCTTCAACGTCAACTCCACACCGCAGCTCCGCACCGTGCTCTACGACCGTCTGGGTCTCACACCGGGTCGCAAGACCAAGACGGGGTTCTCCACCGACGCATCCACCCTCGAGAAGCTGCGCGGCCAGCACCCCATCATCGACACCTTGCTCCGGTACCGGGAAGTGGAGAAGCTGCGCTCGACCTACGGCGAGACCCTCCTGGCCGAGGTCGGCGCCGACGGGCGCATCCATGCCACCTTCGGCCAGACCGTGGCGCGTACGGGGCGACTGTCGTCGGACCGGCCCAACCTCCACAACATCCCCGTCCGCAGCGAGGAGGGTCGGCGTCTGCGCAAGGCCTTCATCCCGGCCGAGGGATGTCGCCTGCTGGTGGCCGACTACGACCAGATCGAACTGCGGGTCATCGCGCACCTGTCTCATGACCCGGGGCTCGTGGCCGCCTTCGCCGAGGGACGCGACATCCACCGTGCCACCGCCTCCAGCGTGTTCGGGGTGGCACCCGAGGACGTGACCTCGGCGCAGCGCAACCGGGCCAAGATGGTCTCGTACGGCCTCGCCTACGGCATGGAGGCCTACGGCCTCGCCCAACGCCTGTCGATCGAGCCGCCCGAGGCGGCGCAGATCCTCGACGCCTATTTCGTGGCCTTTCCCGCCGTGCGGGCCTACATGGACCGGACCGTGGTCGAAGCCCGGTCCCGGGGCTACACCGAGACGCTCTTCGGCCGGCGCCGCCCGCTGCCGGACCTGCACTCGCCCAATCACAACCTGCGCATGGCGGCCGAGCGCCAAGCCATGAACGCCGGCATCCAGGGCCTCGCCGCCGATCTGTTCAAGGTGGCTCTGGTCCGCCTCGACGCCGCGCTCGAGGAGAAACAGCTCGCCTCCCGGGTGGTCCTCCAGGTCCACGACGAGGTGCTGGTGGAGGTGCCGGGAAACGAGGAGGCGCTCACCGGGGACCTCGTCTCGACCGTCATGGGGAGCGTGGCCGACGCCGTCCACCTCGCCGTGCCGCTGGAAGTCTCCGCCGCGTGGGGTGACACCTGGGCCGACGCCAAGGGATAGAAACACCCCCCAGGGCAGCTCACAGGAGGCGTTTGCTACCATTGTGCACCGGTCGTCACCGACGACCGCGCCGTGCTCACTCTCGATGAGCTCGGTGCCCAATCCCGAAAGCGAGTTCTGAAGTTCATGCCCGACGAAGCAGCCGGTTCCTCCGGCGTAGCTGACCCGGCGGCTAGTCCCGCCGCGGCGGCCGGTGAAGTCCCCGGCGCCCTCGCCCTTCTCTCCAATGCCCCCATGGGCACCTTCGACGAGACGGGGAAGTACGTCCCCCGTGCCATCGTCGAGGACGACCTGGGCGGCGCCTCACTCGAAGATGCCATCGACGCCACCATCGTCGAGTTCGACGACGGTGACATCGTCGAGGGCACGGTCGTCAAGATCGACAAGGACGAGGTCCTCCTCGACATCGGGTTCAAATCAGAAGGTGTCATCCCTTCCCGCGAGCTCTCGATCCGCAACGACATCGACCCTTCGGAGATCGTCAGCCTGGGAGACCAGATCGAAGCGTTGGTGCTCCAGAAGGAAGACAAAGAGGGCCGGCTGGTCCTGTCGAAGAAGCGGGCGCAGTATGAACGCGCCTGGGGCACCATCGAGAAGATCAAGGACTCCGACGGCATCGTCAAGGGGCCGGTCATCGAAGTGGTCAAGGGCGGCCTGATCGTCGACATCGGATTGCGGGGCTTCCTACCCGCTTCGCTGGTGGAGCTGCGGCGGGTGCGGGAGCTGCAGCCCTATGTCGGGCGCAGCATCGAGGCCAAGATCATCGAGCTCGACCGCAACCGCAACAACGTGGTGCTGTCTCGCCGGGCCTGGCTCGAGGAGACCCAGAAGGAACAGCGCGGCGAATTCCTCGTCAACCTGAAGCCCGGCGAGCGCCGTCGTGGCGTGGTGTCCTCGGTGGTGAACTTCGGTGCCTTCGTCGACCTCGGGGGTATGGACGGGCTCATCCACGTGTCGGAGCTCTCGTGGAAGCACGTCGACCATCCCTCGTCGGTCGTCTCGGTGGGGGACGAGGTGGAGGTCGAGGTGCTCGACGTCGACCTCGACAAAGAGCGCATCAGCCTGTCGCTCAAAGCCACCCAGACCGATCCCTGGCAGGAGTTCGCCAACTCCCACCAGGTGGGAGAGCTGGTCTACGGCCGCATCACGAAACTGGTGCCCTTCGGGTCCTTCGTCCAGGTGGGCGACGGCATCGAGGGCCTGGTGCACATCTCGGAGATGGCCGGCCACCACGTCGATCTCCCCGAGCAGGTCGTCACCCCGGGTGAGGAGCTGTGGGTGAAGATCATCGACATCGACCTCCAACGGCGCCGCATCAGCCTCTCGATCAAGCAGGCCGCCGAGGGCGGCGAAGTCTCCGAGGAGTACCGCGAGGCCTTCGGCGAGCACGCCTACGACGAGCAGGGCAACTACATCGGCTTCGACTACGGCGGCACCGAGTTCACCCCCGAGACCGAGGCCCAGGCGGCCTGGGCCGAGTACGTGGCCGAGCACGGCACCCCGCCCGAAGGGGCCGAGGGCGGTCCTCCTCCCGCTCCTCCTACGGGAGACGGCAACGGCAGTGTTCCCGAGGCGTCAGCTCCCGAGGCGTCAGCTCCCGAGGCGTCAGCACCCGAGGCGCCCGCGGCGGAGCCACCCCCACCAGACGTTCCCGCGCCAGAGGGGGCCGGTGCCGATGCGCCGGTGGCGGCCGACGCATCGACCGAGACCGAAGCTCCCGACAGCGCCGCGCCGGCCGGGAGCTGAGCCCTGGCGTCGTGATCCGGCGCCCGGGAACCCTGCGTCTTCAGAGTCCGTCGTTCGGCTTGCGGTCAGTCCTTGGGGTCGACCCACAACGGCGACCGCTGGGTCGTTGGGCCCGGGGATGACACCGGCGGGGCCGTGGGTGTCGGCGCGGCTGGGATCGGTGGGGAGGTCATCGACGGCGGGTCGGGCGCCTGCACGCTCCACGCCGGCGGTTGGTCCGACCCGGGGTCCGGCCCCGGGCTCGTGACCGATGCCGCAAAGGCGGCGGCCGGATGCGAGCCGAGCGGGAAGTGACAAGCCACGAAGTGATCGGGAGCGATGGCGCGCATCTGCGGCTCTTCCTCGGCGCATATCTCTTGCGCGAAGGGACAGCGCGTCCGGAACCGGCACCCCGACGGGGGGTTGATGGGCGACGGGAGGTCACCGGCCAGCGCCGCCTTGCCGTTGCGCGAGGCACCGGGGTCGGGTTCGGGGATCGACGTGAGCAAGGCCTCGGTATAGGGGTGCTCGGGCCGGTGGTACAGGTCGTCAGGGCGCGCCACCTCGCACAGCTTCCCGAGGTACATGACTGCCACCCGGTCGCTCACGTTCTTCACCACGGCGAGGTCGTGGGCGATGAACACCATGGTGAGACCGCGATCGCGCTTGAGGTCGTCGAGGAGATTGAGGATCTGGGCCTGGACCGACACGTCGAGGGCGGAGACGGGCTCGTCGCAGACGAGCACCGTGGGCTCGAGCATGAGGGCGCGGGCGATGCTCACCCGCTGGCACTGGCCGCCTGACATCTCGGTGGGTCGACGGCCCCCGGCGTCGCCGGGGTCGATCCCCACGGACTCGAGGGTCGCTCGGGCCTTGGCCTTGCGTTCGTCCTTGGTGCCGATGCCCCACACCGACAGCGGCTCGACCACGGCGTCGAGCACCCGTCGGCGCGGGTTGAGCGACGAGATGGGGTCCTGGAAGACCATCTGGATCTTGGTGCGGGCCCGGCGCATCTCCGAACGTGACAGGGAGGTGAGCTCGGTCCCATCGAATTTCACCGACCCGGAGTTGGGGGTGTTCACGAGGGCGACGGCCCGCCCCGTCGTCGACTTCCCGCACCCCGACTCACCGACGAGACCGAGGGTCTCGCCCGCGGCGACGTCGAAGCTCACGTCGGACACGGCGCGGACCCGGTGATGTCCGGACCCGAACTCGACCACGAGATGCTCGACGCGCAGCAGCACGTCTTCGGTGCGCATATGGGCGGTGCCGCTCCCGGCCATCAGCGTGTCCCAGCGCCGTTGGGAGCCACCATGGCGGCGTCGCGTACCGGGGTGCCGGTGAACGCCAGCGCGGCGGGGACCCGGGTGGCCACGTTGTAGGCCAGCGCCGCGTCGCCTTCGGCGGAGCCCACCGGGTACCAACACCGGAACAAGTGACCCTGGCCGGCGGTGCGCAGCGGAGGCTCCTCCTTGCGACAGGCGTCCTGGGCGTAGGGACAGCGTGGCGCGAAGCGACATCCCTGGAGATCCGCGGCCAGGTCCGGCGGCCGGCCCGGGATGGCGCGCAGGCGGGTGTGCGACGCCTCGTCCAGGCGGGGGATCGAGCGCATCAGCGCTTCGGTGTACGGCATGCGGGTGTGGGCGAAGAGCTCGGCCGTGGGTGCCTGCTCGACGATGCGACCGGCGTACATCACGACGATGTCGTCGGTGCGGTTGGCGACCACCCCGAGGTCGTGGGTGACGAGGATCATGCCCATGTGGCGCTCGCGCTGCTGGGCGGCCAACAAGTCGAGGATCTGGGCTTGGACAGTCACGTCGAGGCCCGTGGTCGGCTCATCGGCCAGGAGGAGCTTGGGGCCGCAGGCCAGGGCGATGGCGATCATGACCCGCTGGCGCATCCCACCTGACAGTTCGTGGGGATAGTTGTCCAGACGCATTTCGGGAGCGGGAATGCCCACCGACTTCAGCAGGGCCACCGCCGTCTCGGAGGCGCCTTTGCGATCGAGCCCGACCCGCAGGCGCAGGGACTCGGTGATCTGGCGCCCGACCTTGACCACCGGGTTGAGCGCGGTCATGGGGTCCTGGAATACCAGCGCCACCTGCATGCCCCACACCTCGCGCAACTCGTCGAGGGACATGGCGGTGAGGTCGTGACCCGAGAACCGCACGATCCCGGAGCGTTCGACGTTGGTCCCCGGGACCAGCCCCATGATGGAGCGGCTCAAGACGGTCTTGCCCGAGCCCGACTCGCCCACCACACCCAGGGTGCGACCCCGTCCCAGGCTCAGCGACACCCCGTCGACGGCGCGCACGAGCCCCCGGCCCGTCCGGAACGACGTGTGGAGGTCGATTACCTCGAGGAGCGGGCCCTCGATCGACCCCACATCGGGAAAGCTGATCTGCGGACGTCGGTTCCACCGGCTCACAGGCTCACCTCGCGGAGGTCGAAGTACGACCGCAGGCGGTCGGCCATGAGGTTGAGGGCGGTGAGGAGCAGGAAGATGTACAGCGACGGCCACAGGGCGATGTAGGGGTTGACGCTCAGGTTGTTGCTGTTGACGCCGTCGTTGATGATGTTCCCCAGCGACGACGTGGGGAGGCCGATGGACAGGCCCAGGTAGGCGAGCGACCCCTCCAGCACGATGGCGAGCGCCACCCCGATGAGCGCGAACGACACCGCCGCGGGGACCACGTTGGGGAGCAGCTCTCGCAGCAGCAGGCGCGAGGTCTTGGCCCCTGTGGCCCGCGCCGCCACCACGAATTCACGGCTGGAGAAGGACAGGGTCGTGGCTCGGATCACGCGGAACAAGAGGGGGGAGGAGACGAAGGCGAACATGATCGTGAGCTTGAACAGCGACACCGGCTTCCAGAAGGTCTCGATCACCATGATGGCCAGCAGGGCCGGGAAGGCCAGGAGCACGAAGGACACGGCGTTGAGGACGGTGTCGGCCACACCGCTGCGGTAGCCGGCCAGGAGCCCGGTGGCCCCGCCGATGACGAGGCCGATGAGGATGGGCACGAAGCCGATGACCAGTGACACACGCGACCCGAAGATGACGCGCGACAGTAGGTCGCGACCGAGGTCGTCGGTCCCCAGGAGATGGTGGGTCGAGGGCCCGACGTTGACGGCCGAGTAGTCCTGGAAGTTGGGTGCCTTGAGCGGGAGCGTCGAGGCCAGGACGGCCAGCAGGATCATGAAGACCACCCACCCCAGGCACACCCAAAACGTGATGCCGAGGCCCTTGTTCTTGGAGAGGAAGCCGCTGCCAGGGACAGCCGACATGACGACCTCGGGACCCCCCAGCCCCAGGGCCACCGTGCCGTGCGTCTCGAACCCACCCGACGTCGCCGAGACCACGGCGGGGCCCTCAGGCACGACGCACCCGCGGGTCGAGGATGGTGAGGAGGAAGTCGACCCCGAAGTTCACGACCACGAAGGCTACGGCCGCCACCAGGGCCATGCCCTGGACCACCAGGTAGTCGCGCGAGTAGATCGCCTGCACCAGTTGGTATCCGATGCCGGGCAGCTGGAACAGGACCTCCACCACGAAGGCGCCGGTAAACAGGGTCCCGATGCTGATGCCCGCTCCGGCCAGCAGCGAGAACGACGACGGGCGCATCACGTGGCGCATCAGGATGTAGCGCGTGGACAGGCCCTTCGAACGCGCCATGGTCACGAAGTCCTCTTGCAAGGTGGCGATGAGATCGGCGCGCAGGAGCCGGTAGTAGACGGTGATGGACCCGATGGCGAGCGCCACCGAGGGCAGGATCACCGACTTGAGGTTGGGCCCGAGGCCCTGGGAGATCCGGTTGAACCCGGTGGCCGGCACCCATTTGAGCGTCACCGCGAACACGAGCACCAGCAGCGGGCCGGCCACGAAGGTGGGGAGCGACAACATGGCGAAGGTCGAGGTGGTGGCCACGCGGTCGAAGATGCGGTTGGGGCGCAGGGCGGCGACGAGCGCCATGGGGATGGCGACGATGAGGGCGAGCACCTGCGAGACGACGATGAGCTCGAGGTCGATGGGCACGGCCACGCCCAGGGCGTTGGTCACGGTCTGCTTGGTCAGGAACGAGGCGCCCAGGTTGCCGTGGAAGATGTTGACGATCCACGTGCCGTACTGCGCCACGAGACCCTTGTTGAGACCCAGCTGGTGCAGCAGCACGGCCCGGGAGGCGGGGGTGTCGTTGGGCCCGAGGATGGCGAGGGTGGGGTCCCCGGGCAGGAGGTGGACGAGCAGGAAGGCGAAGACCGAAATCAGAAAGCAGATGACGACCAGCTGCACGAGCCGGGTTGCGATGAACCGGAGCATGGGGAAGGTGGTACTCAGTCCTTGCGCCAGATGGGCGTGGGGTCGAGGACTCCGTTGGTGAACCCGAGGGCCTTGGAGCCGTCGGGGAGTGTGAGGTTGTTGAAGTTCTGCACCACGTTGCTTCCTATCGAGCACCACGTCGCCAGGGATGCCCACAGGTAGGGCAGGTCCTGGGCGAGACGTTTGTCCACGTCCTGATAGGCCGAGGCGCGATCCGACTGGCTGGACTTGGTGCGGCCCTGTTGCAGCGCTGTCTCTAGCGCATCGTCCTTGTTGCGGGCGAAGTTGAGCGCGATGGGCCCGTTGGCGGTGGTGGGGCTGAGCCACACGTAGTTGAGGTCGGGGTCCGTAGCCCCGAACATCTCGTCGGTGTAGGCCTGGAACTGCCCGGTGACCAGGTTGTCGATGAAAGTGACCTGCTCGATCTCACTCACCGTGGTCTGAATCCCGGCCTGTCCCCACATGCTGGCGATGGCCTGGACCTCGTTGAGCAGGCGGGGGTCGGTGATGGTGGCCAGAGAGATCTTGATGGTGCCGCCGTGGTTGGGCGCGGCCTGGGCCACGAGCTGCTTGGCCTTGGCCAGGTCGTAGGTGGGGTAGCCGTTGTCGGTGGGGCGGTAGGGGGACCCCGGCGGGAACAGGCTGAGGTTCGGCTTGGCGATGCCCGCCCCGAACAGTTTGACCAGTTCGTCCACGTTGATGGCATGGGCCAGGGCCTGGCGCACCAGGATGTCGTTGGTGGGGTCGACCGTGGTGTTGAGGATGACGAAGTCCATGTCGCCCTGGCCCACCGACGGGTTCAGGACGAGTTGGTAGGCCGCGTTGTCACGCAGGTCCTTGATGGCGTTGGGGTCGCGCGAGATCATGAGGTCGATGGTCCCTGACTTGAGCGAGTTCTCCCGGGACTCGTCCTGGCTGATGGGCCGGTAGGTCAGGCCGTCGAGGTAGGGGAGCCCGGCGCGCCAGTAGTGAGGGTTGCGCTGCACCGTCATGTGGTCGTTGGGTACCCATTCCACCAGGGAGAAGGGCCCGGTGCCGACGGGCTTGGTCGAGCTCTGGCTCTGGAGCTGCGACATGGCGATGACATAGCCGACCTGGGTGGCGAGGTAGTGGGGGAAGGCCACGATGGGCTCGGCGCATTGCACCTCCACGGCGAGGTCGCTCACCTTGGAGAAGGTGTTCACCACGCCTCGCAGCGCCTGGCCCGTGAGCGCCGAGGTCTGCAGCGCCTGCATGTTGGCCAGCAGGACATCCGCGTTCAACGGCGAGCCGTCATGGAACAACACTCCGGGGCGAAGCGTGATGGTCCAGACGGTCATGTCGTTGTTGGGGACGACCGACTGCGCCAGGTAGGGCTTGGCCGATCCGTCGGCGGCCACCACGGTCAAGGTGTCGAAGAGGGTGTTGGCATAGGTCAGGCCGGAGTTGTCGAAGTGGCTGGCCGAGGGCAAGAAGCCGTCGATCTCGGAGTTCAGGCCGATCGTGACCGTTCCCCCCCGCTTGGGTGTGCCGATCCCGATCCCCGGCGTGGACGACGTGCGAGGTGCGGCGGTGGGGGTGCTGCTCCCGCAGGCCGACAGCAGCGTCGGCAATCCGACCCCCGCCAGTCCCATCGCCGCGGCGGTGGTCGCGCCTCGGGCGAGAAACGCCCGCCGGTCGTATCGGTCCGCGGAGTCAGCCATCGGTCCCCCTCGCCCTCGCCCCTGCTTGGACGCGCAGCCCCCTGGCGCCGTTGGCGCGCCATGGCAGACGTCACGCCGCCGAACAGCCGGGAAAGGCCGTCCAGGGCGGCGCCAGGGTAGTTCCCGAAGCCCTTGGCCGTCGGTCACCGCCGTCGAAGGGTCGCGGCGCGATGCCCGGGTGGGGTTCAGGCGCGTCGTTAGCATGCGGAGATGCGGACCCCGATCCGGCGCCAGGCCATGGCCGCCCCCGTCGTGACCCCGCGCCCCTCGCCGCCGCCTCCGACCCCGGCCACGGCCTCGACAACCCACGCACCACCGAGCCCACGCGCCCCCGGTGACCCTCCCCTTCGCGGGGCGGTGTCTCGGCTCCGGCGCGCCGTGACCGGTCAGGGGGACCTGTCGTGGGGGCTGCGCAACGCCGTGGTGCCGTGGGTGGTGGCCCGTGTCGTGGTGGCCGGAGCGCTCGTCGCCGCCCACGAGTTCGTCAACCAGGCCCGGCCCTCGGCCGCGGTGGCGACGCGTGTGCACGAGGGCTTGTTGGGGTGGGACGCGGGGTGGTACGCGTCCATCGCCCAGCACGGGTACGCCGGGATAGGCCACCTGTCGTTGCGGTTCTTCCCGCTCGTGCCCCTGCTCACGCGGGCCGTGTCGTATGTGCCGGGGATCGGGTTCAACGCTGCACTGGTGGTGGTGGCGAACGCCTCGTCATTCGTCGGCGTGGTGCTCCTGGCCGTGTTGGCTCGACGCGAGACCGGGGATGACGACCTGGCGCGGCGCGCCGCCTGGCTGGTGTGTCTCGCTCCGGCCGCCTTCACCCAGGTGATGGGGTACGCCGAGGGGACGCTGTTGGCCTTGAGCGTGGGGACCATGGTGGCCCTGCGGGCCCGGGCGTGGTGGTGGGCCGGCGCCCTCGGCCTCGCCGCCGCGACGACCCGGCCCCTCGGGGTGTTGCTGGTGGTCCCCGCCCTCATCGAGGTACTGCGGGGATGGCGCCGCGCACCGATGGAGCGGCTGGGGGCACGTGCCGCAGCGGTATTGGGGCCGGCGGTCGGATTCGGGGCCTTTCTGGGATGGGTGGGTTGGCGCTACGGCGACGCCTTGGCCCCGTTGCGGGTCCAGGAGCAGGGGACACTGCGCGGCGGCGTCGCTGATCCGCTGCGCACGTTGGCGCACGACGCCTCGCTGTTGTTGCACGGCCGGCATCTCGGATCCGCCATGCACCTGCCGTGGGCGCTGCTGGCGCTGGCGCTGGTCGTGGTGGCCCTGCGCCGCTGGCCTCTGTCCTACGGGGCATTCGCGGCGGCGGTCCTGGTCGTGGCGCTCACGGCGTCGAACCTCGACGGTTTCGAGCGCTATGCGCTGTCGGCCTTCCCGCTGGTGCTCGCCGGGGCCACCCTGACCTCGGGGCCGCGCTCGGAGCGGGTCGTCCTGAGCCTGGCCGCGGCGGGGCTGGCGGTCTACGCGTTGCTTGCCTTTACCAACCTCTACGTCCCGTGACCTGGTCGTAGGGTGGTCGCAAGGGTCGCGTTGGCTGGGGTCGGGGGGGTGGCACCCGGTAGCCTTGCGGGGGGCCGGAGGCCGAACGGGGGATTCGAGGCGAGGTGACGCAGACGGCAACGGCATGGCGAGGCGATCGCCCTGTGGTGGTGATCGGGGCCGGGCCGGCCGGGTTGACCGCCGCCTACGAGCTCTCCAAAGCAGGGCGCGACACCGTGGTGCTCGAGGCCGATGACGTGGTGGGTGGCATCAGCCGGACGGTGGCGCGCGACGGGTGGCGTTTCGACATCGGCGGCCACCGGTTCTTCACCAAGGTCCAGCCCGTCGACGATCTGTGGCACGAGATCCTGGCCCCGGGGGACTTCCTCCTGCGGCCCCGCATGAGCCGGATCTACTACGAGGGCAAGTTCTACGACTACCCCATCAACGTCCTCAACGCCCTGCGGAACCTGGGCCTGGTCGAGGCCACGCTGTGCGGGTTGTCCTATCTGAAGGTGCGGGTGTTCCCGCCCAAGGACCAGAGCTCGCTCGAGGGCTACGTGGTCGCCAACTACGGGTGGCGCCTCTACGAGCACTTCTTCAAGACCTACAGCGAGAAGGTGTGGGGGGTGCCTCCGTCGGAGGTCTCGGCGGACTGGGGTGCCCAGCGCATCAAGGGGATGTCGCTGTTCAAAGCGGTGTGGGAGCCCCTGCGGTCGCGCCTGGCCGGGGGGCGTCGCAATCGGGCCAAGCAGATCACGAGCCTCATCGGAGAGTTCCAGTACCCGAAGCTCGGGCCCGGGATGATGTGGGAGACGTGTCGCGACGTCGTGGAGAAGGCCGGGGTCGAGGTGCTGTTGCAGAGCCCGGTGGTCGGGGTGGAGCGGGGGCCGGGGGGTGCCACCGCCGTGGTCTTCGAGCACGACGGCCGGCGACAGCGGGTGGAGACCGAGCACGTGATCAGCTCCATGCCCTTCTCGGAGCTGCTACGGGCCATGGACCCACCGCCTCCCCCCGATGTCCTCGCCGCCGCTGACGCCCTGCACTACCGCGACTTTCTGACCGTGGCCCTGGTCGTGCCCGCCGCCGAAGGCTTCCCTGACAACTGGATCTACATCCACTCGCCCAAGGTGAAGGTGGGCCGCATCCAGAATTTCGGGGCCTGGTCCCCGTTCATGGTGCGCGAGGGCACCACCTGCCTGGGCATGGAGTACTTCGTCTTCGAAGGCGACGACCTGTGGGACACCGACGACGAAGAGCTGGTGGCGCTGGCCACCGCAGAGCTGGCCACCATCGGGCTGATCGAACCGACCCAGGTCGAGCGCGGCTACGTCGTGCGCATGCCCAAGGCCTATCCGGTCTACGACGACACCTATCGGGGTGCGGTCGACACCATGCGCCATTGGCTGGCGGCCGAGGTTCCCAATGTCCATCCCGTCGGCCGCAACGGGATGCACAAGTACAACAATCAGGACCACTCGATGTACACGGCCATGCTCACCGTCGAGAACATCGTGGTCGACGCGGGCCACGACATCTGGTCGGTGAACGTCGACGAGGAGTACCACGAGGAGAAGTCGGGGGGGAGCGGCACCACGGGGACGGGCCGCGACGCACCGATCGTCCCTCGGCGCGTGGCGGCGATCACGGGTAGCGGCGCGCCGTAGTGACCCCGCTCGCCGAGGAAGGTCCCGCCCGCAGCGCCGGGCGCGTGTCCCGGGTCGGACGCGTGCAGGAGGAGGCATCGGAGCTCCGGCACGCCATCCCCCTGGCCGTCGCCGCCGCGCTCGTGGGTGTCGTCAGCCTCCTGACCACGGTCTTCGTCGCCCATGTGCTCAGCACCCGCGGCTACGGGACGCTCATCGTCTTGCTGGGGCTGTTCCTGGTGGTGTCCCAGCCCGGCACGGCTCTGCTCGTCAGCGTGGTGCGACGGGTGTCGTCGTGGCGGGCGGCGGGACTCGACGCCCAGGTGCGGCCCTGGGTGGCGCGCGTCCACCGCATCGGTGAGACCGGGGTGGTGGTGCTCGCCGTGGCCATGTTCCTCATCCGGGTGCCCGTGGCGCACGCCTTGAGCCTTCCCAGTCCCAGTGGCGTCACCGAGATCCTCACCGCCGCCGGTGTCTGGGTCGTGCTCTCGATCGACCGCGGCCTGCTCCAGGTGAGCCGGGACTACACCGATCTTTCGGTCAACCTCGTCATCGAAGCCGTCATGCGGTGTGCGCTGACCGTGGGCATGGCCGCCGAGCTCGGGGTCGAGGGCGCCGCCCTGGGCCTGCTCATCGCCGAGGTGGTCACCGCCACGCACGCCCGATTCAGCGCCACCCGGGCCATGGTGCGCAATGCGCCCCCGCTGGGAACCGAGGGCGTGGGCGCCGGCTCGTCGTCGGCGGGCGTGCAGGGGTCTCCGGCCCAGGCGGCCGTGGTTGTCGAGGAGCCGACGGTCTTCGAGCGCGAGGTGGTGGCCGAGGCGACAGAGTCGGTGGTGGCCACGGCCGTGCACGGGAGCAAGGACCTGGTCGCCGACGTGCTCACCGCCCTCGGAAGCCTGTTGCTCCTGGCCCTGCTCCAGAACCTGGACGTGATCATCCTGGGCAGCAAGTCGCATGGACATCACTCCGGGGCCTACGCGGCGATCTCGGTCCCGGCCAAGGCGCTCGTGTTCGTCGCCCTCGTCCTGGTGAACTACCTGCTGCCCGAGGCCACGATCCGACATCAAGCCGGCTCGCACGCGCTGAAACAGCTGGCGCAGACCTTCGCCGTGCTGGCCATCCCGTGTCTAGTCCTGCTGGGCATGGCCGTGGTGGCGGCGCACGGCGTGCTGGGTTTGGTTTTCGGGCACCACCTCACCGCCGCCTCGCACGCCTTCTCGACCATCGTGCTCGCCATGATCTTCATGGCTGTGACCGTTGTCCTGGCCATCTATCTCTTGGGCATCGGATGGCGTTGGGTGGTCGTCATCCTGGCCGCCGGCGCCGGCGCCCTGGCGGCGGCCACGGCCGCGGCCCACGGGGAGTACCTCGCCACGGCCCGTGCCGACCTCGCAGTCCAGGTGGGGTTGTGCGCCGTCACGTCGGTCTGCTTCGTGAGCGTGCACCGACGGAGCGTCCGCCGCCGGGCCGTCGTCGACGATGCTTCGTCGGAGGTCGACCAGTCACTAGCGTGACCGGGGTGCTCAGCAGAAGAGGGCGATCGTGAGCGAGGTCCACGATCGACGGGGTAGTGCGGTGACCGCGTCCGAGCCGGTGACGCGCGCCCCGCATCAGGGTCTGGTCCTGCTTCCCGGCGCCGGGTCCGTGACGCTCGACGACGTCGTGGCCCGGTCTCTCGACCTCGGCCTGCGCCGTATCCAGATGCTGGCGTGGCGGGACCTCGACGATCCCGAGGCGGGAGGGTCCGAGCGTCACGCCGACCACGTCGCCGCGCGGTGGGCCGACGCCGGGCTCGACGTCACGGTGCGGACGTCGGCGGCCGCGGGACACCCGGCGCACGTCGAGCGCGACGGCTACCACGTGCTGCGCAGGGGCCGGCGCTACAGCGTGTTCCCGCGCAGTGCCTTCAGCGGGCTCCTGGGGCGGGGCAGGCCGGACGGCTTGGTGGAGATCTGGAACGGCATGCCGTTCTTCTCGCCCCTGTGGGCCCGCGTCCCGCGCGTCGTGTTCCTCCATCATGTGCACGCCGAGATGTGGCGGATGGTGCTGCGGCCGGGGCGGGCGCGCGCCGGGGAGCTCGTAGAGAGCAGGGTGGCACCGTTGTTGTACCGGGGGACGCGCGTCGTCACGCTGTCGGAGTCGTCGCGCCGGGAGATCCTGTCCATGCTCGGCTTGCGGCCGGCACGGGTCAGTGTGGTCAGCCCCGGCGTCGAGGTCCGCTTCTCGCCCGCTGGAGACCGCAGCCGCCATCCCCTGGTGGTGGCGGTCGGTCGTCTGGTCCCGGTCAAGCGCTTCGACGTGCTCATGGACGTGCTGGGCCAGGTGCGCCGGCGCGTCCCCAACCTGCGCGCTGTGATCGTCGGGGAGGGCTACGAGCGGGCACGCCTCGAAGCGCACCGGGCCGCCCTCGGTGCCCAGGAGTGGATCGACCTGCCCGGGCACATGGACGACGACGAGTTGCTCGGCCTGTACCGGCGGGCCTGGGCGTTGGCGAGCACGTCTCAGCGCGAGGGTTGGGGGATGACCGTCAGCGAAGCCGCCGCCTGTGGCACCCCGGCGGTGGTGTCGCGCATCGCTGGCCACGTCGACGCGGTGGAGGACGGGGTGAGCGGATTGGTGGTGAGCCTCGACGCTGCCGATCGCCGCCGCCGGGCCTCGACGGCGACCCACACTCCCTCACCCAGCCAGGCGACGTCGTTCGCCGACGCGCTGGAGACCGTACTGGTCGACCCGGCCCTACGGGCCCGCCTGGGCCAGGCCGCGTCGCGCCGGGCCCAGGCGCTCACGTGGGAGAGCACGGCCGCAGGGACCCTCGACGCCCTCGTGGACGAGGCCGTCGCCAGGAAGCGCCCCGGCAGGTAGCGCGGTGCTGGCGGTCGGGCTGACCGGAGGGATCGGGTCGGGGAAGTCGACGGTGGGGGATCTCCTGGTCGAACGCGGCGCCGTGCTCATCGACGCCGATCGCATCGCCCGGGAGGTGGTGGTGCCCGGAGGCCCCGCCTACCAGCCCCTCGTGGACCGCTTCGGTGCCGGCATCCTGGCCCCGGACCGCACCATCGACCGGGCTGCGCTGGCTGTCCTCGCCTTCGCCGACGCCGAATCGGTGGCGGCCCTCAACGCCATCACCCACCCCGCCATCAGCGCCGTCATGGCACAACGGCGCGCTGCGGAGGAGGAGGGGGATCGGGTGGTGGTCCTCGACGTGCCCCTGCTGAAGCCGGCACACCGCGACCTCCTGTCGTTGTCGGTCGTCGTTGTGGTCGACTGTCCCGTCGAGATCGCCGTCGACCGCCTGATGGGACAGCGGGGGTTCTCGCGCCACGACGCCGAGGCCCGGATCGCGGCCCAGGTCAATAGGGACGAGCGCCGCGAGGGGGCCGACTTCGTCATCGACAACTCCGGGGACCGGATCCAGCTCGTGGCCGAGGTGGACCGGGTGTGGGAGGCGCTCGAATCCCGGCCGCAGGCCTCCCCTGATCAGGACACGCACCGAGGCCCGGGCCCGGCCCCCGGGGCCGCCACCCCCTGACCGGCCTCGCCTGAGCGCCCGAAACACCTGCGGCGACCCCGACCGCGGCCCGGTCGGGGCTGTGACACCCCCCCGATACCATCGGAAGGTGCCCGGTTTCGAGGTGGTGACCCCGCTACGCCCCGCGGGTGACCAGCCGCGTGCCATCGAATTGTTGACCGAGGGGATCGAGCGCGGCGATCGCTACCAGACCCTGCTCGGCATCACCGGCAGCGGCAAGACCGCCACCATCGCCTGGACCATCGAACGGGCGCAGCGGCCCACGCTCATCATCGAGCCCAACAAGTCTCTGGCCGCCCAATTGGCGGCCGAGCTCCACGAGTTCTTCCCCAACAACCGCGTCGAGTATTTCGTGTCGTACTACGACTACTACCAGCCCGAGGCGTATCTCCCCACCTCCGACACCTACATCGAGAAGGACTCGTCCATCAACGACGAGATCGACCGGCTGCGTCATGCCACCACCTCGAGCCTGCTGCTCCGTCGCGACGTCATCGTGGTGGCGTCGGTGTCGTGTATCTACGGCCTGGGGTCGCCCGACGAGTACCGCCAACGCATCATGGCCGTGCGTCCCGGCGACACGGTCAACCAGCGCGACCTGCTGCGCAAGCTGGTGGACCTCCACTACGACCGCAACGACGCCGTGCTCACCCGCGGCCATTTCCGGGTCCGGGGCGACACCGTCGAGCTGCATCCCGTGTACGAGCAGCAGGCCGTGCGCATCGAGCTGTTCGGGGACCAGGTGGAACGCATCCGGCGCTTCGACGCCTTGACCGGCGACACGGGCGAGGACATCGACGAGCTGGTGGTGTTCTCCGCCACGCACTACGGGGCCGGCGACGAGACGATGCGGCGGGCCATCGCCTCGATCGAGGCCGAGCTGCGCCAGCGCCTGGCCGAGCTGCAGGCGGCGGGCAAGCTCCTCGAGGCCCAGCGACTGCGCCTGCGCACCGAACACGACCTCGAGATGCTGGCCGAGGTCGGGGTGTGCAACGGCATCGAGAACTACAGCCGGCACCTCGACGGGCGCAGCGCCGGGGAGCCGTCGCACACGCTCTTGGACTTCTTCCCCCCCGACTTCCTCACCGTGATCGACGAGAGCCATGTGGCGGTCCCCCAGATCCACGGCCAGTACGAGGGTGACCGGTCCCGCAAGGACACACTGGTCGAACACGGGTTCCGGCTTCCCTCGGCGCTGGACAACCGCCCTCTCACCTTCGACGAGTTCACCGAGCGGGTGGGCCAGGTGATGTTCCTGTCGGCGACTCCGGGGACCTACGAGCTCGATATCTCGAGCCAGGTGGTGGACCAGGTCATCCGACCCACGGGCCTCGTCGACCCCGAGGTGGTGATCCAGCCCACCACGGGGCAGATCGACGACCTCATGGAGCGGATCCACAAGGCGTCGGAGGCAGGGGGGCGCTCCCTCGTGACCACCCTGACCAAGAAGATGGCCGAGGACCTCACCGACTACCTCGTCGAGCTCGGGGTGCGCGTGCGCTACCTACATTCCGACATCGACACCATCACCCGCATCGAATTGCTGCGCGACCTGCGTCTGGGCGAGTACGACGTGTTGGTGGGGATCAACCTCCTGCGCGAGGGCCTCGACCTCCCCGAGGTCCAGCTCGTCGCCATCCTCGACGCCGACAAGACCGGGTTCCTTCGCTCGGCGTCGTCGTTGATCCAGACCATGGGGCGCGCCGCACGCAACGTGGACGGCCTGGTGGTGCTGTACGCCGACACCATCACCGACGCCATGCGCTCGGCCATCTCCGAGACCCAACGCCGGCGGGCCCTGCAACAGGCTTACAACACCGAGCACGGCATCGACCCCACCACCATCCGCAAGGCGGTGACCGACATCCTGGCCAGCATCCGCCCCGCCGGCACCGTCACCGGGAACGGGCCCGGCCGGGGGAGCCGCGGGGGCCGGGTCCGCCCCGGGCACGCCCCGGTTCGGGCGCCGCGGGTGCCCCGGCGCGACGGGGTGGGGGGAAGGCGTCTGGCCGGGTCGGGCTCGGCCGGCACCGGCGACGACACCAGGGCGGTCGACGAGATGGCCGAGCTCAGTGCGCTTCCCATCGACGAGTTGCAGCGCCTGGTGATCCGGCTCGAACAGGAGATGCGTCTGGCCGCCACCGAGCTGCGCTACGAGGAGGCGGCGCTGCTGCGCGACGACATCGCCGAGCTGCGCCTGGCCCTGGTCGAGGCCGGGGACGCGCCCGGCGCACCGGGGGCACCGGGCTCCCCCGGTCTGGCTGTGCCCGTGCCCACGGCGTGACGCGGCGCGCCTCGGCGACCCCGACAGCGGCTTCGACACCGGTGCCCCGCCGCGCCGGTAGCCTCGCTCCGGTGTCGGACCGGCTGGTGATTCGCGGAGCGCGAGAGCACAACCTGCGAGACGTCTCGCTCGACCTGCCCCGTGACCGGCTCATCGTCTTCACGGGCCTTTCAGGGTCGGGCAAGTCGTCGCTGGCATTCGACACCATCTATGCCGAGGGTCAGCGCCGTTACGTCGAGTCGCTGTCGTCGTATGCACGGCAATTCCTGGGGCAGATGGACAAGCCCGACGTCGACTTCATCGAGGGGCTGTCTCCCGCCATCTCCATCGACCAGAAGTCCGCCAGTCGCAACCCGCGCTCGACGGTGGGCACGGTGACCGAGATCTATGACTACCTGCGGCTGCTGTACGCCCGGGTGGGTCATCCCCACTGCCCCACGTGCGGGCGTCCCGTGGCCCGCCAGACGCCGCAGCAGATCGTGGACCGCATCCTCGACCTGCCCGAGGGAACCCGCTTCCAGGTGCTCGCCCCGGTGGTGCGGGGACGCAAGGGGGAGTACGAGGCGTTTCTCGACGACCTGGCCAAGCAGGGGTTCGCCCGAGCCCGGGTGGACGGGGAGACCGTCGAGCTCTCCGATCGGGCCACGCTCACCCTGGCGCGCTACGAGCAGCACACCATCGAAGTGGTGGTGGACCGCCTGGTGCGAAGGGGCGACATCCGCCAGCGGCTCACCGAGTCGATGGAGACCGCGCTCCGCCTCACCGACGGCATCGCCGAGATCGGGATCATCGCCGACGACGGGACCGAGGAGCTGATCACGTTCTCCGAGCACCTGGCCTGTACGCACTGCGGTCTCTCGTTCGAGGAGCCCGCTCCCCGCAATTTCTCGTTCAACTCCCCCTACGGCGCCTGTACGGCGTGTGACGGGCTCGGCACCCAGTTCGAGGTGGACCCCGACCTGGTGGTGCCCGACCCCACGCGCTCGCTCGAGGACGGGGCCATCTCGCCGTGGACGGGGGGCCACAGCCGGTGGTTCGACCGCATCGTCGAGGCCGTGGCCGGCGAGTTCGGATTCGACACCGACACGAGCTGGGAGAAGCTGCGGGCCAAGGACAAGAAGGTGCTCCTGTACGGCTCGGGCAGCCGGCAGGTGCACGTGCGCTACCGCAACCGCTACGGCCGGCAACGCTCGTTCACGTCGCAGTTCGAGGGGATCGTGCCCTGGCTCAAGCGCCGGCACCGTGACTCGGACTCCGACTCGGTGCGGCAGTGGACCGAGACCTTCATGCGCGAGGTCCCGTGCCCCACCTGCCACGGGGCGCGCCTCAAGCCCGAGTCCTTGGCGGTCACGGTGGGGGGCCGCAACATCTTCGAGCTGTGCAGCCTGTCCATCACGCGCGCCTCGGCCGAGGTCGACGCCCTCGAGCTCAGCGAGCGTGAGCACCTCATCGCCGACCGGGTACTGCGAGAGGTGCGGGCCCGGCTGCGGTTCCTGCTCGACGTGGGCCTCGATTATCTGTCGCTGGCGCGCGGGACCTCCACCTTGTCGGGCGGCGAGGCCCAGCGCATCCGGCTGGCGAGCCAGATCGGCTCGGGCCTGGTGGGCGTGCTGTACGTCCTCGACGAGCCGTCCATCGGGCTCCATCAACGGGACAACCGCCGCTTGCTCGACACCCTGGTACGCCTGCGTGACCTGGGCAACACCGTCATCGTGGTCGAGCACGACGAGGAGACCATCCGCCAGGCCGACCACGTGGTCGACATCGGGCCCGGTGCGGGGGAGCACGGCGGCGAGGTGGTCTACAGCGGCGCCGTCCCGGGACTGCTCAAGGCCACGGCGTCGGTGACGGGGAGCTACCTGACCGGGGCGCGGTCCATCCCCGTTCCCGACAAGCGCCGCCCGGGCTCGGGCGAGTGTCTGGTGGTGCGGGGGGCGCGCGAACACAACCTCCAGGCCATCGACGTCTCGTTCCCTCTGGGTTGCCTGGTGGCGGTGACCGGGGTGTCGGGCTCGGGGAAGTCCACCCTCGTCAACGACATCCTGCTGCAGTCGATGCTGGCGCAGGTGCACCGGGCCCGCACCACGCCCGGGCAGCACAAGGCCATCGACGGCGTCGAGTACGTCGACAAGGTGGTCGACATCGACCAGTCGCCTATCGGGCGCACGCCGCGCTCGAACCCGGCCACCTACACCGGGCTGTTCGACCACGTGCGCAAGCTCTTCAGCCAGACCAACGAAGCCAAGGTGCGCGGCTACCTGCCGGGTCGGTTCTCGTTCAACGTGCGGGGAGGCCGGTGCGAGGCTTGTGCCGGTGACGGGACCATCAAGATCGAGATGCATTTCCTCCCCGACGTGTACGTGCCGTGCGAGGTGTGCGGGGGGGCGCGCTACAACCGCGAGACCCTCGAGGTCACCTTCAAGGGGAAGAACATCGGTGACGTCCTCGACATGTCGTGCGAGGAGGCGCTGTCGTTCTTCGCCAACCAGCCCACCATCGCCCGACACCTCCAGACCCTGGTCGACGTCGGGCTCGGCTACATCCGCCTCGGCCAACCCGCCCCCACGCTGTCGGGGGGCGAGGCCCAGCGCGTGAAGCTGTCCTCGGAATTGTCGAGGCGATCGACGGGCCACACCCTGTACGTGCTCGACGAGCCGACCACAGGGCTGCATTTCGACGACGTGCGGAAGCTCCTCGAGGTACTGAGCCGCCTGGTGGACCAGGGCAACACCGTGATCGTCATCGAACACAACCTCGACGTGATCAAGACCTCGGACTGGATCGTGGACCTCGGGCCCGAGGGGGGCGAGCGCGGCGGCAAGGTCATCGCCGAAGGCACCCCCGAGGACGTGGCCGCCACGTCGACGAGCTATACCGGCGAAGTGCTCGCCCCCGTGCTGGCTCGTGCCGGTCGTGCCCGTCCGGAACGTCTCGGTCCCGCCGGTGCCAAGCGGGCACCGGCCACCAGCCGTGCCCCGGCGAAACGGCGCAAAGGCGACGCCGCCCCACCCCGGGCGGCGCGTGCCGTGAAGTCCGCCGCGGCGGCCAAGCGCGCCAAGGCCCCGACCCGGGCCGCCGCCCCGCGGCGCCGCAAGGCGGGCTGATGGCCGTCGTCCGGCGCGATCATGTGGCCCGCTGGCTCGAGGGGTACGAGGAGGCGTGGCGCACCCCCGGCACCGACCGCCTGGCCGAGCTGTTCACCCCCGACGTCACCTACGCGTCGTCACCGTGGGCCGAGCCGGTGCGGGGCCTCGACGAGCTGGCGTTGTTCTGGGACGCCGAGCGCGACGAGGCCGACGAGGTGTTCTCGATGTCGAGCGAGATCATCGCCGTGGACGCCGAGACGGCGGTGGTCCGGGTATGGGTGGAGTACGGCAACGACCCCGACACGCCGTGGCGTGACCTGTGGGTGCTGCGCTTCGCCGCCGGCGGCCGCTGCGCGTCGTTCGAGGAATGGCCCTTCGCCCCCGACTCCGAAGACGGGCACTCCGACACCGACTGATCCCGGCCCGGGCGGTGCCGGCGTGCAGGTACCGGCGTGCAGGTACCCGCGTTCAGGTGATGGCCAGCATGCGCTCGAGCGCCAGGCGGGCCCAATGGGCGGTCTCGTCGTCGACGGTGATGCGGTTCACCACTTCGCCCGCCACCAAGCGCTCGAGCACCCAGCACAGATGGGCGGCGTCGATGCGGAACATGGTCGAGCACGGGCACACCAGGGGGTCGAGCGACACCACGGTCTTGTCAGGGTGCTCGTCGTCGAGCCGCTTCACGAGGTGGATCTCGGTCCCCACGCCGATGACCGAGCCCGGTGGTGCCTCGTCGACGGACCGGATGATGAAGTCGGTCGACCCCACCTTGTCGGCCATCTCCACCACGTCGTGGGAGCACTCGGGGTGGATGAGCACGAGGCCGCCGGGGTGCTCGGTGCGAAAGGCCTCGACGTGTTCGGGGCGGAAGCGCTGATGCACCGAGCAGTGTCCCTTCCACAGCAACAAGGTGGCATCTTTGACGTCGGCGTCGTCGAGGCCGCCCATCTCGAGCAGGGGGTTCCATACCCGCATGTCCTGCGCACCCCAGCCGAGCTGGAAGCCCGTGTTGCGCCCCAGATGCTGGTCCGGGAAGAACAGGACCTTGTCGCCCTGGGCGACGCCGGTCCCGGCCGGGTCGAGGGCCCAGGTGAGCACGGCCCGGGCATTCGACGACGTGCACACCGCCCCGTTGTGGCGGCCCACAAAGGCCTTGAGGGCGGCCGAGGAATTCATGTAGGTGACGGGGACGACACGCTCGACGTCGGTCACCGTGGCCAGGGACTCCCACGCTTCCTCGACGGCGTCGATGTCGGCCATGTCGGCCATCGAGCACCCCGCATTGAGGTCGGGGAGGATCACCTGCTGGTTGGCGGCGGTGAGGATGTCAGCCGACTCGGCCATGAAGTGCACCCCGCAGAACACGATGTAGTCGGCGTCGCGCCGCTGCGCCGCGGTGCGCGACAGGCCGAAGGAGTCGCCCCGGGCATCGGCCCAGCGCATCACCTCGTCGCGTTGGTAATGGTGCCCCACGATCAACACCTTGGGACCGAGTGCTGCTTTGGCCTCGGCGATCCACGTCGTGAGTTGGTCGGGTGTCGCGTAGACGTAGCGCTCGGGGAGCGCCCGCTGCAACCGGAACATGGTGAACCCCCTTCGGGGAGCACTCCGATGGTGGCCGGCGGGGACAGCCTGGTCGCCCATCCGCGGGGTTGTCGGCCTCGGAGTGTTATGTACGCCGGGATACCAGGCCGGCGCTTGGACTCAGTCTACGTCCCTTCGGGCCCCGACGTGCGGCCCGGCTCGGTGCACGGGGGCCCGGCTCGGTGCACGGGGGCCCGGTTCGGTACGGCACAGTAAGAGCGTGCGTACGCGTCCGGCCGCCGGAACGATCCCCGACACCCCGGGGTCGTATCAATTCCTCGATGCGGGGGGACGGGTCCTGTACGTGGGCAAGGCCAAGTCGCTGCGCAGCCGGCTCGCCAACTACTTTGCCGATCCCGCCACCCTGGCGCCCCGGACGGCCCAGATGGTGGGCCTGGCCGACCACGTGGAGTGGATCCAGGTCGACAACGAGGTGGAGGCGATCCTCCTCGAATACGCGCTCATCAAGCGCCACCGGCCTCGCTTCAACATCCGGCTCAACGATGACAAGTCCTATCCCTCCATGGCCGTGACCCTGGCCGACGAGTGGCCCCGGGCCGCGGTGGTGCGGGGCAGGCGCCGTCCCGAGGTCCGCTACTTCGGCCCCTACGCGCACGTGGGGGCCATCCGCGACACCCTGGACCTCCTCCTGCGCACCTTCCAGGTGCGCACCTGCTCGGACCGCAAGCTCGACCGCCACACCAAGCTGGGCAAGCCCTGTCTGTTGTTCCACATCGAGCGGTGCTCGGGCCCGTGCATCGGGGCGGTGGACCACGAGCGCTACGACACCATGCTGGCCGACCTCATGGCGTTCCTGGCCGGGGACACCGATGACGTGGAACGGCGGCTGGACGCCGAGATGCACGAGGCCGCCACCGCCCTCGACTTCGAGCGTGCCGCCCGGCTGCGCGACCGCCTGCACACCCTGCGCATGGCGTGCGAGCGCCAGCAGGTGGTGACCGATCGCCCCGAGGACCTGGACGTGGTGGGCATCGACGAGGATCCCCTCGAAGCGGCGGTGTGCGTCTTCCACGTGCGTCGGGGCCGCATCGTGGGTCGACGGGCCTTCGTGGTGGACAAGGTGGAGGACCTCACGAGGCCCCAGCTGGTGGGCCGGGTCCTGGAAGAGCTCTACGGCGACGCCGAGCCCCTGGCCCCCGCCCCCCGCCAGGTGGCCCGCGTCCGGGGCGGGGACAGCTCGGGCTGGACCTCGGGCGCCGGCGACCCCCGGTCGTGGGGCACCGAGGGCACCGCCGCTCCCGGTGTCCCGCGCCAGGTCCTGGTCCCGGATCTCCCCGACACCCCCGAGGTCTACGAGCAGTTCCTGGCCGACCGGCGCGGCGCTCCGGTGGCCCTGCGCGTGCCCCGGCGCGGCGGCAAGCGCACCCTGATCCAGACCGTGACCCGCAACGCCGGGGAGGAGCTGGCCCGACACCGCCTGCGCCGGGCCTCGGACCACGACAGCCGGGCCCGGGCCCTCGAGTCCCTCCGGGAGGTGCTGGGCCTGGCCCAGGCCCCCCTGCGCATCGAGTGCTACGACATGAGCCACCTCCAGGGCACCGACTACGTGGGGTCGATGGTGGTCCTCGAGGACGGGCTGCCCCGGAAATCGGAGTACCGACGCTTCCGCATCCGCGACGTGCCCGGCAACGACGACTACGCAGCCATGGAAGAGGTCCTCACCCGCCGTCTGAGCGCGCTGCTGGAGGCCCGGGCCGAGACGCGGGGTGAGGACGCCACGGCCGGGAGCGCCCGGGCCCGGCGCTTCGCCTACCCGCCCCAGCTGCTCCTCCTCGACGGGGGCAAGGGTCAGCTGGGTGTGGGGGTGCGCGTGCTCGAGCGACTGGGCCTGTCCGAGGAGATCCCGGTGGCCGCCCTGGCCAAGAGCTTCGAGGAGGTCTTCGTCCCCGGGCGCTCGGACCCGGTCCCCATCCCCCGGGGGTCCGACGCGTTGTTCCTGTTGCAGCGGGTCCGGGACGAGGCGCACCGCTTCGCGGTGTCGTATCACCGCGACCTCCGGGGGCGGCGCATGACCCGCAGCGCCCTCGAGGGGGTGGCGGGCCTGGGCCCGGCCCGGCGCACCCGGCTGCTCCGCCACTTCGGCAGCGTCAAGGCGGTGCGAGGAAGCTCGCTCGACGATCTGCGGGCTCTGCCGTGGCTCCCCGACGCCGTGGCCGAGGCCGTGCACGCGCACCTGCATTCGATGCCTCCCCGGGCACGAATCCCGGGCGCTGTCACCCGGTTGGACCCCGGGCTGGGCCAGGATGGGAGCGGGACCGCCGCCGACCCCGAGCCCGGGAACGGCGCCGTCGGGCCCCGGGGCTGAGGACGGGCCACATGTGAGCGACTACCTGGTGATCACCGGCATGTCGGGGGCGGGGCGGTCGACGGCCGCGGCCGCCCTCGAGGACTCGGGCTGGTACGTCATCGACAACATGCCCCCGTCGCTGCTGAGCGAGGTGGCCGAGGTGGTGGGCCAGCCCGGTTCCAAACAGGACCGCGTCGCCCTCGTCCTGGGCCGGGGTGGTGGCGCCCGCGTCGAAGAGGCCCTCCCCGCCATCGACGCCCTGCGCGCCCAGGGCCATCGGGTCCAGCTCGTCTATCTCGATGCCCCCCAGGACGTCCTGGTGCGGCGGTTCGAGGGCACCCGGCGACGCCATCCCATCCTGGAGCGCCAGGTGGCCGAGGCCATCACCGACGAGCGCCGGCTCCTCGAGCCCGTGCGGGCCCGCGCCGACGTGGTGGTGGACACCGCCGAGCTCAACGTCAACCAGCTGCGCCAGCGCGTCACCGACCTCTTCGGCGACGACCAGGAGTCGGGGATGCGCATGTCGGTGGTGTCGTTCGGGTACAAACACGGCCTGCCCCTCGATGCCGATCTGGTGTTCGACTGCCGTTTCCTGCCCAACCCCCACTGGGTGGAGGACCTCCGCCCTTTGTCGGGGCTCGACGCCCCCGTGCGCGACTTCGTGATGGGACAAGAGGCGACGGGGCCGTTCCTGGGCCGGGTCGACGACCTCGTGGGTGCGCTGCTGCCCGCCTTCGTCGAGGAGGGCAAGTCGTACCTGACCATTGCCCTGGGCTGCACGGGGGGACGGCACCGCTCGGTGGCCCTGGCCGAGGAGCTCGGCGTCCGCCTGCGGGCCCGGGGGGCTTCGCCCATCGTGATCCATCGGGACATCGACCGATGAGGAAGGGGCCCGGGCCGCGTGTGGTCGCCGTCGGCGGGGGCCACGGGCTCGCCGCCACCCTGCGGGCCGTGCGCCTCTATGCCGGGGAGATCACCGCCGTGGTGTCGGTCGCCGACGACGGGGGGTCGTCGGGTCGGCTGCGACGCCAGCTCAACATCATGCCCCCCGGGGACCTGCGCAAATGTCTGGTGGCGCTGTCGGAGGAGGGCTCGCCCCTGGCGGCCGCCTTCGAGCAGCGCTTCGAGGCCGAGGAGCTCGTGGGCCACGCCCTCGGCAACCTGGTCATCGCCGGGCTCATGGGGGCCCTGGGCGACCCCCAGAAGGGCCTCGACGAGGCGGCCCGACTGCTGGGTGCGTCGGGCCGGGTGGTCCCCGCCGCCTCGGAGCCGGTGGTGCTCAAGGCCGAATCCCCCACAGGCGAGATCCAGGGCCAGACCGAGGTCATGCGCACCGCCCATATCCGCCGGGTGTCACTGGTGCCTGGCGACCCGCCCGCCTCGCCCGTGGCGCTGCACGCCCTGGGCCACGCCGCCCAGGTCGTGATCGGCCCGGGATCGCTGTTCACGAGCGTGCTCGCCGCGGTGGTGGTGCCGGGGCTGGCCGAGGCCATCCGCCGGTCTCCGGGGCGCCGGGTCTACGTCGCCAACCTCCGCCCCGAGGGCAAGGAGACCGCAGGCTTCGACGTCGCCGATCACGTCGCCGCCTTGGCCGCCCACGGTGTCGAGGTGGACGTGGTGGTGGCCGACCCCGCCTTCATCGCCTTGGGCACGCTCGACGTCGAGGTCGTGGAAGTGCCGCTGGCCAAGGCGAACGGGCTGGCGCATGATCCCACGAGACTGGCGGCCGCCCTCGGCCGTCTGGTCGGATAGAGCCTGATGACCGTACGGGTAGGGATCAACGGGTTCGGTCGCATCGGGAGGAATTTCCTGCGTGCGGCGCGCGCCCAGGGCGCCGATGTCGAGGTGGTGGCCCTCAACGACCTCACCGACGCCGCCACCAACGCGCATCTGCTGCGCTACGACACCACCCACGGCCGTTTCGGGGCCGAGGTGCGGGCCGAGGACGACCACATCGTGGTGGCGGGCCGGCCCATCGCGGTCCTGGCCGAGCGTGAGCCCAAGGCCCTGCCCTGGGGGGATCACGGCGTCAACGTCGTGATCGAGTCGACGGGGCGCTTCACCTCCCGCGCCGCCGCCGCCGCCCATCTCGAGGGTGGGGCCGAGCGGGTGGTGATCTCGGCACCGTCCAAGGACGCCGATGCCACCTTCGTGATCGGCGTCAACGACGACACCTTCGACCCCGATCGCCACGTGGTGGTGTCCAACGCCTCGTGCACCACCAACTGCTTCGTCCCCATGGTCAGGGTCCTCGACGACGCCTTCGGGGTCCGCAGTGGGCTCATGACCACCGTCCACGCCTACACCAATGACCAGAACCTTCTCGACCTCCCCCACGAGGACCTGCGCCGGGCCCGGGCCGCGGCCCAGAACATCGTGCCGGCGTCGAGCGGCGCGGCCCGCGCCACGGGGCTCGTGCTCCCGTCCATGCAGGGCCGGCTCGACGGTGCCGCCTTGCGGGTCCCGGTGGTCGACGGCTCGATCACCGACTTCACCGCCATCGTGGCCGGCGCGCTGAGCGTCGACGACGTGAACGGGGCGTTCCGCCATGCCGCGGCGAGCGGCCCGCTGGCGCGCGTGCTTGAGTACACCGAGGACCCCATCGTGTCGTCGGACATTGTGGGCAGTGCCGCCTCGTGCACGTTCGACTCGGGGCTCACCATGGTCATGGCGGTGGACACAGACACCACCCTCGTCAAGGTCCAGGGTTGGTACGACAACGAGTGGGGGTACGCCAACCGGCTCGTGGACCTGGTGGTGTTGCTGGGCTCGGCCGGCCCCCCGCCGTCCTGAGCCCGGCCCCGGCACGCAGAGCGAGCACGATGACCGAGGGGTCGCTCTCCGGCGAGTCGCGGCCCGATCGCGGGCCCTTGGTGGGCCTGCCCCTGCTCGAGGACCTTCCCGCTGTCGACGGGCGCAGGGTCCTAGTGCGTGTCGACTTCAACGTCCCCCTGGGCCATGGGGCGAAGGGGGAGGTCGTCGTGGAGGACGACTTCCGCATTCGGGCTGCGCTCCCCACCCTGTCATGGCTCACGGACCGAGGGGCCGAGGTGACGGTGTGCGCCCATCTGGGGCGACCCAAGGGGACCGTCGACGCCCGGTTCGACGTGGCCCCGGTGCGGGCCCGGCTGGCCGAGCTCGCTCCGGGCGTGGCCATGCTCGACAACCTCCGGTTCGACCCGGGCGAGGAGGCCAACGACTGCGGGTTCGTGGCGCGCCTGGTGCAGGGATTCGACGCCTACGTCAACGACGCCTTCGGCGCCTCGCACCGGTCCCACGCCTCGATCGTGGGACCTCCAGCCCGCCTGCCTTCGGCCGCCGGCATGCTCCTGGCCCGTGAGGTGGGGACCCTGGGGGGGCTCCTGGTGGACCCCGACCGTCCCTTCGTGGCGGTCGTGGGCGGAGCCAAGGTGGGAGAGAAGCTGGGGGTGTTACGGGCCCTGCTGGGCCGGGTGGACCGGCTGATCGTGGGCGGGGGCATGGCGTTCACGTTCCTCGCCGCCCGGGGGCACCACGTGGGCGCCTCGCTGCTCGACGCCGGGCGGATCGACGGCTGCGCCACACTGTTGGAGGAGGCCGGGGACCGCATCATGCTCCCCACCGACTTCGTGGCCCTCGGCCCCGGGGGCACCCTCGGGGAAGGCGACAGCGGTCGGGGCGAGGTGCGCATGGCCGGGGCCGACCTCCCCCGGGGCTGGCGCGGGCTCGACATCGGGCCCGAGAGTGCGGGGGAGTTCGCCGAGGTGGTGGTGAAAGCCAGGACGGTGTTCTGGAACGGCCCTATGGGAGTCTTCGAGGACGAGCGCTTCGCGGCGGGGACGCGCACCATGGCGATGGCCGTCGCCGATTCGAAAGGATTCAGCATCGTGGGAGGAGGCGATTCGGTGTCGGCACTCGACCATCTCGGTCTCGCCCCACGCGTCAGCTTCGTCTCGACCGGAGGGGGGGCCTCGCTCGAGTTGCTCGAGCACGGCGACCTCCCCGGGCTCGAGGCGCTGCGGGACGCGTCCAACGCGCCCTCGGCGGGGGACTGACATGGCCAAGACCGGGACATCGGCGGGGACGGCGCGGCGGCGGCCGCTCGTAAGCGGGAACTGGAAGATGCACCACGACCACCTGCAATCCATCCGGACCGTGCAGGACCTGGGGTTGCGCATCGGTGCGCACGACGTGGCGTCGCTCGACGTGTCGGTGCACCCCTCGTTCACGAGTCTGCGTTCGGTACAGACGGTCATCGAGGACCGGGCCATCCCCGTGGCACTGGGCGCCCAGCACTGCTACCACGAGGACCAGGGAGCCTTCACGGGGGAGGTGGCGCCGCCCATGCTGGCGCGCCTCGGGGTGTCGTTGGTGATCGTCGGGCACTCCGAGCGCCGGCAGTTCTTCGCCCAGACCGACGAGGTGGTGGCGGCCACGGTGCGAGCCGTCCTGCGCCACGCCATGACCCCGATCGTGTGCGTGGGGGAGACCGAGGAAGAGCGTGAGGACGGCGAGACCGAGGCCCGGCTTTCTACCCAGGTCTCCGCCGCGTTGAAGGGCCTCCCCGGCGAGCAGGTGGCCGGGCTCGTCATCGCCTACGAGCCCATCTGGGCCATCGGGACCGGCAAGACGGCCACCGCCGAGGACGTCCAGGCCGCCTGTGCCCATATCCGGGGCGTGGTGGGAGAGCTGGCCGGGGCCGACGCGGCGAGTGCCGTGCGGATCCAGTACGGGGGCTCGGTACGGCCCGAGAACGCCGCCGAGCTGCTGGGACAACCCGACGTCGATGGGGCGCTGGTAGGCGGGGCCAGCCTCGACGCCGGCACCTTCGCCGCCATCGTGCAGGCGGCGGCCTCCGTGGCGCCCGGCGCCCGGTGAGCCCCCGAGGGTCGGGCCGGGAACGCCCTTTGGTAGCGTTGCGGGGTCCGGACCGCCCGAGGAGGACGTCGTGCTGACCATTGCGCTCGTGGTACTGCACCTCTTGGTGACGCTGGCGCTCATCTTCCTCATCCTCATGCACTCGGGGAAGGGCGGCGGCCTGTCGGATATGTTCGGTGGCTCGGTGGGGCAGGCCGCGGCCGGCTCGACCGTGGTCGAGAAGAACCTCGACCGCATCACGATCACCGTGGCGGTCATCTTCAGCTTCACCACTGTCACCTTGGCCCTGCGCCTGCAGTGACCGCCGGCGACGCCGGTGCGAGGGGTTGTGTCCCGGCACGGGCGACACGTCGCCCTCATTGGCGCTGCGCACGGCGTCGTCCCGGCCCGGGGGGCGCGGTCCTGGCGGTGCTGTGCGTGATGGTCTCGGCGTGCGGCTCCGGTACCGGCGGCACCGGCCCGGTGGTGGCGGCGAAGGCCCACTCGCACACCGCACCGCTCCTGGTCCCCATCGCCGGTGGCACGGCCACGGTGGCCCTGGACCAGATACCGACGACGCTCAACGACCACACCGTGGCGGGCGACACCGCCGCAGGGCGGATGCTGGGGAGCGCCATCTGGGCGCAGGTGTTCCGCGTGGGGCCCGATCTCACCCCGCAGCTCGACACCAACGTCGTGGACAGCGCCGAGGTCATCAGCCTCACGCCGCAGACCGTCGTGTACCAGATCGACCCGCGGGCGGTGTGGTCCGACGGCGTCCCCATCAACGCCGACGACTTCACCTACGCCTGGGAGTCGCAGAAAGGCGGTGCCACCGACGTCGACGGGACCCCTGACTCGGTGGCGTCCACGTTGGGATACAGCGACATCGCCTCGCTCACGGGGTCGAACGGCGGGAAAACGGTGACCGTGGTGTTCCGCACGCCCTTCGCCGACTGGTCGTCGTTGTTCGACGACCTGCTCCCGGCCCACATCGCCGCTCGGGTGGGGTGGAATCAAGGGTTCGACCAGTTCGCCACCGGGGTGTTCGTGTCGGGCGGACCGTGGGAGGTGGTGTCGTGGCAGCCGGGCTCTGAGATCGTCCTCGGCCGCAATCCGCGCTGGTGGGCGAGCCCCCCCACCCTGGATCGCGTCGTCGTGCGGGCGATCACCGGCGACGGGGCGTTGACATCGGCGTTGGGCCAGGGCCAAGTCCAGGTGGCCTACCCGAGTGGGTTCGACCAGTCGTTCATCGCCCAGGCCTCGTCCTCGTCGGTCCTCCAGAGCCAGTCGGCGTTGGGCACGCGCATGCTGCAGCTCGAGTTCAACGTCCGGCACGCGCCGTTGAACGCGGCGACGGTGCGCGAGGGCATCGCCCACACCATCGATCGGGCCGGGGTGGTCCAGAGTGTGGGGCAACCCGAGAACCATTCGGCGTGGGAAGACAACGACCATCTCGTTCCCAACGGCGAGCCCGGATACGTCGACGACGCCTCGGGCTATGCCAAAGCGGACCTGGTGACGGCGGCACATCTGCTCGAACAGAGCGGGTTCGCCCTCGACGGGCACGGGACGTGGACCGTCCACGGCAAATCGGTGAGCCTCAACCTGGTGTGGGCGGCGGACGATCCGTGGTCGTCGGCCGTGGGGCCCGTCGTCGCCGCCCAACTCGTGGCCGCCGGCTTCGAGGTGGCCGCCTCGCCCGTGTCGAGCGCTCAGCTCTACGGCGCCGTGCTCCCCGCCGGTGCCTTCGACCTGGCGCTCGTCCCGGTGGATGCCAATGCCCACGAGAGCGTGCTGGGTGACGTCTTCTCGACGTCGCCGGCGATCACCGGTGGGGCACCGTCGCAGGACTGGTCCGGGTACGAGGACCCGAAGATCGACGCGTTGTTCACCCAAGCGGTCCAAGAGCTGGCGCCTCCCCGTGCGCATGCCATCTACCAGCAGATCGACCAGGCGCTGTGGAGTGCCATGCCGAGCCTCCCCTTGTTCGCAGAACCCACCTTGTTGGTGTGGTCATCGACGCTGTCGGGCGTCTCCGACGATCCCGGTGGGCTGGGCCCCTTCTGGGGTGTGCGACAGTGGGTCGTCCGGGGCGCCGCCCCAACAACGCACGGCACCAAGGACACGGGCTCGGCGATCGGAACGTTGCAACGCCCGCGCTAGAGTGCTCGATGCCCTGAAGGGCTCACTCACGTCGGAGTGGCGGAATAGGCAGACGCGCTAGCTTGAGGGGCTAGTGCCCGAAAGGGCGTAGGGGTTCAAGTCCCCTCTCCGACACTCTGTGATGTGTCGCGACATCAGCGACTGATCTGTCAAGACATCGTAGAGGTCCAGCCCAGGGTCTGCGGGTGGTAATCGCGCGCGGACTCGAGAGCAAGGATGCGCAGGGGTTCGCCTTCGGGCGAGAGAATCCGCACCTCGGCGTCGGCAATCATGAGCACGACCGCCTGGCCCTTGAAACGGGCGCCCATCCCGATGTGGCGGAGCTTTCCCTCG
>Ga0208849_1000377_pt1 | contig 42319 bp, 36 predicted proteins | sample NGESurdeep072012_10_FD_184470 | JGI IMG/M metagenome (GOLD analysis project Ga0208849, IMG submission 184470) | Arctic peat soil microbial communities from Barrow, Alaska - NGEE Surface sample 53-3 deep-072012 (SPAdes) | ecosystem: Environmental > Terrestrial > Soil > Wetlands > Peat ... | reverse complement strand
CGTCTATGGACGCGCGGGCCGGCGCTGTGGGTCGCCCGGCTGTCCGGGAACGGTGAAGCGCATTGTGCAGGCGGGACGCTCGACCTTCTATTGCCCCTCCTGTCAGCGGTAGTCGCAATGGCCAAACTTTCCGTCACACCTACCATCGCCATCGACGAAAGCGAGCTTGAGGAAAGCTTCATTCAGTCGGCCGGGCCCGGCGGGCAAAACGTCAACAAGGTGGCGACGGCGGTCCAGCTCCGTTTCGACGCTGCGCACTCCCCCTCCCTGCCCGCCGGTGTTCGCGACCGCCTGATGCCAGTCGCCGGGCGCAAGCTGACCAAAGACGGCGTGCTCGTCGTCACCGCGCGACGGTTCCGCTCGCAGGAGCGCAATCGCGAGGACGCGCGCGAACGGCTGATCGCAATCCTCCGGCAGGCTGCCATCGTCGCGCCTACCCGTCGCGCCACCCGTCTGCCGCGCTCGGCGAAGAAACGGCGCGGCGAAACCAAGAAAAAACATTCGACGATCAAGCGCCTGCGCGGGAAGCCCGACGCCGGGTGAGGTCTCGCTTTATACTTGCGTTCGCTCGCCGTCCGGGCAACGGAGTGGCCGCCCACAACAGCGAAAGGCAATGCGATGGACTATCAAAACATTCTCGTGACGCATGAGGGAAAGGTTGCGCTGGTCACGCTCAATCGCCCCAAGGCGCTTAACGCGCTGAATTCGGCGCTCCTGGCGGAGCTTGTCGCCGCGCTGGAGGGTTTCGAACACGATGATCGCGTGCGCGCCATCGTTCTGACCGGCTCGGAGCGGGCCTTCGCCGCCGGCGCCGACATCAAGGAGATGGCACCCAAATCCTATCTGGACATGTACGCCACGAATTTCTTCGCCGATGCCGCCGACAGGATCGCCGCCATCCGCAAGCCGATCATTGCCGCGGTGGCGGGATACGCGCTGGGCGGCGGCTGCGAACTGGCCATGCTATGCGATTTCATCATTGCCGCCGATACCGCAAAATTCGGCCAGCCGGAAATCACCCTTGGGGTCATGCCGGGAATCGGTGGCACCCAGCGCCTCACCCGGCTGGTCGGCAAATCCAAGGCAATGGAAATGTGTCTGACGGGGCGCAACATGGACGCGGCCGAAGCCGAGCGCAGCGGCCTTGTCAGCCGCGTCGTGGCGGCGGCCGAGTTGTTGCCCGAGGCGATGAAAGCGGCGAAAAAGATTGCCGAACAATCGCTCCCCATCGTCATGATGACGAAGGAAACCCTCAACCGCGCTTACGAAACGACGCTGAGCGAAGGCATCCGCTTCGAGCGCCGGCTGTTCCACGCCATGTTTGCGACGGAAGATCAGAAGGAAGGCATGGCGGCCTTCGCCGAAAAGCGAAAGCCGGCCTTCCGGGACCGCTGATGCGGCCGCCTCCGCATTGACCGGGGCGCCGACGGGCGCTAAAAGCCGCGACTTCCAGCGGACGAACCAGGACTCCAGATGCCCAATATCGCCTCAGCCAAAAAACGGGTGCGCCAGATCGCAAAACGCACCCGCGTCAACCATGCCCGCAAGAGCCGCATCCGCACATTGACACGGGCAGTGGACGAGGCGATTGCGAGCGGCGACAAAACCCGGGCGCAGGCGGCATTCGGAGCGGCCGAGCCCGAGATCATGCGCGGCGTCGGCAAAGGCATCACGCCCAAGAACACCGGCAGCCGCAAAGTCTCCCGTCTCGCAAAGCGGATCGCCAAACTCGGCTGATCGCCGCATATCAATTCATCGGCATTGTCACGAAGTCGACTTCGCCTGACATTTGCAAGCGCGAACAACGGTCCGCCGCGAGCGCATCGCCTTTCCGGTTCGCACTGTGCGTCAGGTTTGCAACAAATTTTTTCCGGCAACAATTTTTCGCCCGACCTTCGATAACGCCCTGATTTCGCAAACTTCTTATTTTCCGTACACTTACAGCATGCCACGAAATCGACATCGAATTTCCGCGCCGACCGCGAGTTCCACATTCGTACCCGTTGATTCGGTATTCGATTTTCTGTTTGTTAACCTTTGTCTGATCGCTGGGGAGCGGTACTTATGAAGAGTTGCGGCAGTAAATTGAAAAGAATTCAAATATTTGTTTTGATTCGTGGTTTCCGTCGCAAATCCGACACCTAAAGCAACACCTGTCATATCTGTCTGTTTGACTCGGGCGCCTTCGGCGCCTGCAGCAAGATTGCGTCTGTTCGGAAGGGGGAAACGATGGAAGTCGAAATCGACCCAGGATATGCGGGCGATTTACCTGCCCGGGAAGCCTGGTCGGCACTCGCCGCGGACCCTTCGTCCCAACTGGTAGACGTGCGTACCGCGGCCGAGTGGGCTTTTGTCGGCATTCCCGATCTTTCGGCTGCCGGCCGCGATGTGCGGCTGGTGGAATGGCAAAGCTTTCCGTCGGGAACGGCAAACCCGGACTTCGCGGAAAAAGCGGGGCGCATTCTCCACGAGGCGGGCGCCGGTTTGGACACGCCGATCCTGTTCCTTTGCCGTTCGGGCGGGCGATCGCGCGCCGCGGCAATTGCCATGACGAAAGCGCGCTGGACGCGCGCATACAACATCATTGGAGGTTTCGAAGGGGACCTCGACGACGAGCGGCATCGCGGTGGCCGCAACGGCTGGAAGTCTTCCGGGCTGCCCTGGCTGCAGACCTGACGGGTGAGGAAGAGCAGCGGCCTGGCGAAACGGCGACGGGAACGATTGCAGCGCATCGTTCCGCAATACGGGGTAACCGGCGCAACAAGCGCCGGAACAACAAGAAGGCAAGGGAAACAATGTCACGAGATACGACAAAACTTTCGACTCCCGACTGGCCGGCCATCTGGACGAAGGCTCGGGAACGGCTTCGGCGCGAATTGGGGGACGCCGTCTACGACGTCTGGCTTTCGCAGCTTGTGCTTCTGGGGTGCGAGAAATCCGAGCTGAAAATCGCGGCGCCGCGCATGTTCGTGCGCAACTGGGTGGCCAACCACTATGTCTCCCGCATCGAGCGGGCCTGCCGCGCGGAAGGCGCGGAGCCGGCCGCGGTCTCGATCGTACTGGCACCTCCCACGGTGGGAGGCGGTTTGATGCCGACGGGATCCGCCATGCCTTCGGCCTCGATCTCGCATTTGCCGGTCATGCCGCGGATTGCGGATCGCCCGGCGGAGAGCCGCAGCGGACTTTCCCGGCGTTTGCCAGATCCAACCCAGACGTTCGAGAATTTCGTTCCGGGCAGCGCCAACGATTTCGCGCTCGGCGCCGCGCGCGCTTTTGCGCAGGGCGAAACGCCGGCGATTTCGCTGCTTTACATTCACGGCACATTCGGCGTCGGCAAAACCCATCTGCTGAATGCCATCGCGCTCGGCGCACAGGCAAAGGGTCGGCGAGCGCTGCTTCTCAGCTCCGAGGAATTCATGCGGCGGTTTCTGGGAGCGCTCAAGAGCAAGGAATCGCTGGAATTCAAGGACGAGATCCGCGCCGCCGACATGTTGCTGGTCGACGATCTGCAACACCTGTGCCGCAGCACCTATACGATGAGCGAATTCCTCCACACGCTGAATGCGTTTTCGGATCTGCGCCGCAAATTCGTCATCGCCGCGGACCGCGCCCCGATTGCGCTTGAGGGCCTGAGCGCGGAAGTGCGTTCGCGCCTATCCGGCGGCGTCGTGATCTCTGTGGAGAAGCCGGATCGCGCCACACGGCTGGCGATCCTCAAAGCGCGCGCCGACCGTCACGGGCGCGAGCGCGGCCATACACCCATTCCCGATACCGCGCTCGAACGCATGGCGGAGATCGAGGGCGCGACGCCGAGGGATTTGATCGGGCTGTTCAGCAAGCTCGAACTCTATGCCGATCTCACGAAGAACCCGGTGAGCTTCGATGTGGCCGTCGAAACGATCCTGCGCAGCGGCGCAGGAGGGCGCAAGGTTTCCATCGAGGACATCCAGCGCAAGGCCGCGGAATTCTACAAGCTCGATCTGCGCGATTTCGTTTCGAAGCAGCGAAGCCGGCGCGTGGCGCGCCCGAGGCAGATCGCGATGTACCTGTCGCGCCAGTTGACCGAGCGCTCATTGCCGGAGATCGGCCGCCGCTTTGGGAACCGCGACCACACCACAGTTTTGCATGCCTGCCGGACCATTCAAGCCTTGTGCGAACTCGATCCCGTCTTCAAGCAGGAAGTCGAATTTCTGAAGGACGTGCTGAACAAGCCGTTGTAACAGGCTTGTCCGCACGCCTTTCCCCCCAAAGAGCCGGAGGACATGCGTCTTCCGGCTCTTGGCTTATCGGTGGTGCGGGCGCGCCGACATCCGCGCCTTCGACGCGACGTTGGCCGCCTTATGGAAACACGCTGAACAAATCGCTGAGGTCGGTTTCCTTTTTCGCATCCCGAAGCAGTGGCGTCAGCGAAAATATCTCCTGGATCGTGCGAAGCGTCGAACCATGGGTGTAATGGATCGTGTTCGAATAGCCGCCCCCCTTGGCGAATGGTGACAGCACGATCATGGGGATCGGACCGTCTCCCGCATCGGCCTCGTCCCACGTCACAAACAGCGCACCGCCGTTTTTGTAAGCCGCGGAATTGAGGATGGCGGGTACGTTCTGCGACAGCCACGTGTCGCCATTGGCGATGGGATTGCCGTCGCAATTGTCGTGCATGTCGTCGCAGAGATTGGGTGTGATCCAGACATACTGGGGGACCGTGTTGTTCGTCAGATCGCCCGCCAGCTCCTTATAGGGCCGCAGATGCGCGATGCAGTACGCGGATTTCTTCTCTTGATTGTTCGTCACGTCATCGAAATAGGCGAAGGGCTCGTGCCTGACGGCATAGAGGGGGTCGCCGTCCGGATCGACAGGTCCGGTATCGACCAGCGGACAGACAGTCCCGGGAATGTCCTCGAGATAGGCCTTCCATGTCACGTTGGCCGTTGTCATCTGCGTGACCAGGTGTTTCGTTGTCGTCTGGGCAAATTGGCTTGGGGGACCATCCGCCAGGATACCGAAATTGGTGCCGGCTTCCAGCCAGAGATAGTTGGGCAGGCTCGGATGATTGCCGGGCGGATTGTAAAACCGGTTCGCGTAGGACGACATCGGGATCAACGTGTTGTTGATGTAGGGTGCCGCCGCATTGCCCTTGATGTCGAGCTTGCCGTCGCCGGTCCAGTTGTGGTTCTCCATCAGGATGATGAAAACCGTCTTGATGTTGTGCTTCGCCGGCGGCGCGGTCTGTTGAACGCCAGCACCAGTGTCGGCGGCGCTGGAACCTGCTGCGCCGGCTCCTGACGTCGTGAGGCAGGCGAACATCAATGCGCCCGAAATTGCGAGAATGCGATTGCTGATCATGTTGTCTCCCGTTCGATTGAACCCGTCCGAAAAGTGAAGAAGTTGCCCGGCACTCCGAATTTTTTTTCCCGTCGATCCTTACCCAAGCATGGCATCCGCGGCACAAAGACGTTTGAACGATTCATGACGTTCCTTTGAATTTCGCCTGGAGGCGACGCCCGCGAAAGCCGTTTGCAACGCGCGCAATACATCTCATGAGGGATCACACGCGGCCGCGATGGCCAGGAAATCGCCTGCTCTGAGACTGGCTCCTCCAATGAGGGCGCCGTCGACGGTCGGCAGGCCGAGGATTGCTTGCGCATTTACCGGATTCACCGAACCGCCGTAAAGGATGCGAATCCGTTCGCCCGGGCAAACAAGATGATGGCGGATGCGGGCGTGGGTTTCCTCGATTTCCGAAGGGCTGGGCGTGCGGCCGGTTCCGATCGCCCAAATCGGCTCATAGGCAATCGCGGTGGTCGAGCCCTCGGCGTTCGGCGGCACGCTTGCAGCGAGTTGATCGGAGATGACCCGATGCGCCTCGCCCGCCTGTCGCTGCGCATCCGTTTCGCCGATGCAAATGATGGCGAGCAGGCCGGCCCGCCAGGCGGCGCGGGCCTTTGCCGCAACAAGCGCATCGGTTTCGCCATGGTAACGCCTGCGCTCCGAATGGCCCACGATCACCGCGGTGGCGCCCGCATCCGCCAGCATTTCGGCGCTGATATCGCCCGTGAACGCACCGGTCCGGCCGGGGTGGCAGTCCTGCGCGCCAATCGCGATCCGGCCCTTCGCCAGCGCCGCCGCCCTGGCGACAAGGGTGAAAGGCGGGCAAATCAGAATTTCGCTCGCAAACGATACCAAAGCCGTGCCCGCCGCGATCGCTTCGATCTCGGCGAGAGACTGGCCCGTCCCGTTCATTTTCCAGTTGCCGGCAATAAGGTGTCGCATCAGGTCTTGCTTGCCGACTCCCCGGCCGCTCCCTATCATCCGCCGCTCTTCACCGCCATCGTCGGATTACCGCCATGATGCAACAAATGCGGGGCTTCGCGAAGTCCTGGATTTCTTCTCTCTTTCTACTGGCTCTCGCGCTCAGTTTCGGCGTCTGGGGTATTGGCGACATGCTTCGAAGCCACGCCACCGACACCAGCGTCGCCACCGTCGGCGACGTTAAAATTCCTGCCGAGCACTTCGCGCGCGAATTCAGGACCATGCAGCGACGGATGAGCACCCGGGAAGGACACGACATCACGGGCGAGGAAGCCCGGGCCAGAGGGCTGGATCGCAAACTGCTGAACGACGAGATCGGCAGTAGCGCGCTCGACCAGGCTGTCAGCCATTATGGCCTGGTGGCGAGCGATGCCCAGGTGTCCAGCCTGATCCGCTCCATGGGTGCGTTCCGAAATCCACTGGGAACCTTCGATCACGCAACTTTCCTCCAGGTGCTGGCGCAGAACAATCTGACCGAAGACGAATTTATCGGCCTGGTTCGCGGCGAACTGACCCGCAATCAACTTCTGACCGCCGCCAGCGACGGTCTGGAGATCCCGCCGGGATACGCAAAGCTTTTTTTCGAATACCTTAATGAGCACCGCGCTGCGGATTACGTACAGGTCTCACAGCAGAATCTGTCGTCCGTCCCCACTCCCGCCGATGCCCAGCTCACTGCCTACCTTAAGATGCATGCGGCGGAATTCAGCACGCCGGAATATCGCGACATAACCTATTTGAGCGTGGGACCGGACGATGTCGCCAACCAGATCAAGGTGAGCGACGCGGAGATCAGGCAGCGCTACGATCAGCAGAAGGATCAATATCAGATTCCGGAAAAGCGCAACGTCGAGCAGCTCACGTTCCCCGACGAGGCAGCAGCAAGCGCCGCGCGCACCAAAATCGCCGCCGGCGCACAATTCGTGGACGTTGCGAAGTCGCTGGGCAAATCGCCCTCCGATATCTCGCTGGGTACGCTGGTTGAAGCCGACCTCGGAGCGGATCGCGGGCCGCCGACATTCGCGCTTTCCTCCGGCGGCGTCACACAGCCCGTCAAATTCACCTTCGGATGGGTGTTGCTGCATGTCACGTCCATTACGCCCGCCGTGAACCGCTCGTTCGACGATGTGAAGGAGACCTTGCGAAAGCAGGCAGTCGAGCAGCTTGCAGGCGCAAAGATTACAGACATCAGCAATGCGTTCGAGGATGCGCGCGCCGGCGGAGCAACATTTACCGACGCGGCCGCCCGAGCCGGCATGCATGTCGCGCGCCTGTCGGCGGTCGACAGGAACGGGCTTGCTCCCGACGGATCCAAAACCAATCTGCCCGCCTCGCCGGAGTTCCTGGCCCAGTTAACGAAAGCCGAAGTCGGCGAAGAAGGCGATCCCTTCATGACCGCCGATGGTCACGCCTATGCCATCAAGATCAACGGCGTCACTCCGGCAAAGCTGAAACCGCTGGACAGCGTGCGCGCACCGGTGATGGCGGCATGGACGCAAGATCAGCGAAGGGTCGAGCTTGCCCGACTGGCCGCAACGCTGGCGCAGAAGGCCGCCGGCGATCGCAGTTTGAAGGGCATCGCCGCGACCTTGCACGCCAGCGTGCAGACGAGTGAGGGACTGTCCCGTCAGACGCCGTCGAAAGCTCTTTCGGCAATTCTGATCGGCCGGATTTTTGCAGCCCCTCCCGGCGCGACCGTGTTTGCGCCCAGTCCGGATGGAAAGTCCTACATTGTGGCGCGCGTAACGGGGGTCGTTCACCCAAGACTCCAGACCGGCAATCCGATGTTTCAGAAATTTGCCTCGGACGTCGCGAACGAGGCCGGATCCGATATGGGCTCGCTGCTAGCGATGGCGTGGCGTGACAAGCTGGGAGTGACCACCAATCGCGCCGAGGTCGAGCGTCTGGCGGGCGGCTCGTAACGGGGCATGGCCGTCGAACCCGAATTCGGTGCCTTCGCCGGCGCCTATGATGCCGGCCAGCCGCAAGCCGTCTTCACGCGCCTTGTTGCCGACCTCGAAACGCCGGTGTCGGCATATCTGAAGCTGGCGGAGGCGCGGCAGAACGCGTTTCTTCTGGAAAGTGTCCAGGGCGGTGAAGCGCGCGGTCGCTATTCGGTGATAGGGCTCAAGCCCGATCTCATCTGGCGCTGCCGCGAGGGGCTGGCCGAGATCAATTCGAGCGCCCGCGCGGAGCCGGCCGGCTTCGTTCCGGCATCTCGCGCGGACCGGCCGATCGAATCGTTGCGCGAGCTCGTCGCCGCAACCCGCATGGAATTGCCGCGGGGCCTGCCGCCCATGGCTGTCGGTCTCTTCGGATATCTGGGTTACGACATGGTGCGGCTGATCGAACGGTTGGGGCCGGCGCCGCCGGACCGGCTGGGCCTGCCGGACGCCATTCTCGTACGACCTACCGTCACCGCGATTTTCGACAATGTGCGGGACGAGATCATCTTGGTTTCGCCTGTCTGGCCGGAGACGGGGCTTGGCGCGCGCGCGGCCTATGCGCGCGCTTCGGAACGTCTGATGGACGTGATTCACGACCTCGAACGCCCGCTTGCGACGGGCCCCAGGCAAATGCCGCCCGCGCCCGCACCGATCGAATCCAATATGACCCGTGAGGAATATCTCGCGATCATAGAGCGCGCGAAGGAATACATCCGCGCCGGAGATGTATTTCAGGTCGTTCCGAGCCAGCGCTTCCGGCGAAAGTTCGATTTGCCGCCCTTCGCGCTTTATCGCGCGCTCAGGCGCCTCAATCCCTCGCCATTCCTCTATCACCTCGCCTTTCCGGGATTCGCCATTGTCGGCTCCAGCCCGGAGATTCTGGTGCGTCTGCGCGATGGTATCGTCACGATCCGGCCCATAGCCGGCACACGGCGCCGCGGTACGACCGCCGAAGAAGACACCGCGCTTGCCGCGGAATTGATGTCAGACCCCAAGGAGCGCGCCGAGCACCTCATGCTGCTCGATCTCGGGCGCAACGATGTGGGCCGTGTCGCGGATGTAGGTACGGTTCGCGTCACCGATAGTTTTTTCATCGAGCGCTACTCCCACGTCATGCATCTTGTTTCCAATGTCGAAGGAAAGCTTCGCGATGGCCTCGATGCCATCGACGCGCTCGCGGCCGGAATGCCCGCGGGCACGCTGTCCGGCGCTCCGAAAATCCGGGCCATGGAGCTCATCGATCAATTCGAAAAGGAAAAGCGCGGCGCCGCATACGCAGGGGCCGTCGGCTATTTTGCCGCCAACGGAACAATGGACACCTGCATCGTGCTCCGAACGGCCCTGGTCAAGGACGGCGTGATGTATGTGCAGGCCGGCGGCGGCGTGGTGGCCGACAGCGATCCGGAAGCCGAGTACGAAGAGAGCGTCAACAAGGCCAAAGCGCTGATGATGGCGGCGGAAGAAGCCGTCCGCTACGCCTGCGCCGCTGGCCGCAGACAATAGCGGCACCAATGTCAGACCCGGCCGGGTCTAATCCGTTTTCTCGGGTCGCACCACGCGGATATGGAGTTCGCGCAACTGGCGGGGCGAGACGCCGGACGGCGCGCCCATCATCAGATCCTGCGCCTGCTGGTTCATCGGGAACATCGTCACTTCGCGCAGATTTTCCTCACCCGCAATCAGCATGACAATGCGGTCGATCCCTGGCGCCGTGCCGCCGTGGGGAGGCGCGCCATAGCGCAACGCGTTCAGCATTCCGGAAAACCGCGCTTCGGTTTCATCGCGCGCATAGCCCGCGATTTCGAAAGCCTTCAGCATCACGTCGGGGTCGTGATTGCGAATGGCGCCGGACGAGAGCTCGATGCCGTTGCAGACGATATCGTACTGAAAAGCGGTGATGCCGAGAATCGTGTCCTGGTCATGGACATCGAGCGCAAGGAATTTTTCCCGGTCGAAATTCGGCATCGAAAACGGATTGTGGGAAAAATCGATTCGCTTCTCGTCTTCGTTCCATTCGTACATGGGAAAATCGGTGATCCAGCAGAACTCGAAGCGGCTCTGCGCGGTCAGAGCAAGCTCGCGGCCGAGGCGGATGCGCACCTGTCCCGCCAGTGCGGTGGCACGATCGGTTTTCGCATCGGCGGAAAAGAACAGTGCATCGCCCGGCTTCACATTTACCACCTTTGCGAACTGTGCCAGCGCCTCCGCCGGAATGAACTTCGCGATCGGACCCTTCCCGGTGAGCGTGCCGCCCTCGCCTTCGAAGACTACGTAGCCGAGGCCCGCCGCACCCATTTCGCTGCGCGCCCAATCGACGAGCTTGTCGAAGAACGATCGCGGTTGAGACGCCGCTCCCGGCGCGGGAATCGCGCGCACCGTTTTCTCCTTGAACGCCTTGAACGCGACATCTTCCCGCGCGAAAATCTCCGTCACGTCCGCAATGACAATCGGATTGCGCAGATCCGGCTTGTCGGACCCGTATTTGAGCATCGACTCGGCATAGGGAATGCGCGGAAAAGGCGTCGGAGATACCATGCGCCCCGCCGCAAATTCGTCGAACACGCCATGCATCACCGGCTCGACGGCCGCGAATACATCTTCCTGCGTCACGAAGCTCATTTCGAGATCGAGCTGATAGAACTCGCCGGGGCTTCTGTCGGCGCGCGCATCCTCGTCGCGAAAACACGGCGCGATCTGGAAATAGCGGTCGAACCCCGCCACCATGATGAGCTGCTTGAACTGTTGCGGCGCCTGCGGCAACGCATAGAATTGGCCCGGATGCAGGCGCGAAGGCACAAGGAAATCGCGCGCGCCTTCCGGCGACGAGGCGGTCAGGATCGGAGTCTGGAATTCCGTGAAGCCCTGCGCAACCATCCGTCTGCGGATAGACTGGATCACCTTCGAGCGCAGGGTGATGTTGCGATGCAGCCGCTCGCGCCTGAGATCGATGAAGCGATATTGCAGCCGTATTTCCTCGGGATAGTCCAGATCGCCGAACACCGGCAACGGGAGCTCCTGGGCGACCGATAGCGTATTGAACGATTCGATCCGCACTTCAACCTCGCCCGTTGCCATCTCTGCGTTGACGGTCTCGGCGGGACGGGCCGTCACCGTTCCGGTGACCGTCACCACCCATTCCGAGCGCGCTTTATCGGCTTCGGCAAAGGCCGGCGAATCGGGCTCGATGACGCATTGGGTGATGCCGTAGTGGTCACGCAAGTCGATGAAAAGCACCCCCCCATGATCGCGGCGCCGATGCACCCAGCCGGACAGGCGTATGCGGGCGCCGACGCTGTCCTGGCGCAATTCGCCGCAGGTATGGGTGCGATAGGCGTGCATGGCTGCTCCGGGAAAAAAGGACTGTATGTGGCGGGTCGAAACCCACCCGGTCAAGGCTGCACTCCTGCCGCCAAATCCGCTATAGACTTGGCATGTCCGTCGTCGAAACCACCGAAGACCTCAAGGCTCTGGTCAAGGAACTCCAGGGCGCACCCTATATCGCGCTCGACACCGAGTTCATGCGCGATCAGACTTATTGGCCCAAGCTTTGCCTGATGCAGGTGGCGGCAACCGGCATCGAAGCCATCATCGATCCGCTGGCGGAAGGCATCGACCTCAAACCCTTCTACGAGCTGCTCAGGGCCCGCGACATCGTCAAGGTGCTGCATGCCTCTCGGCAGGACATCGAGATTTTCCATCATCAGGGTCACGTTATTCCCGATCCGTTGTTCGACACCCAGATTGCCGCAATGGTCTGCGGCTTCGGCGAGGCGGCATCGTATGAGACGCTGGCGCGCAAGCTTGCGCATGCCGAGATCGATAAATCAGCGCGCTTCACCGACTGGAGCCGCCGGCCGCTGACCAAACGGCAACTCGAATACGCGTTGGCCGACGTGACGCATTTGCGCGTGGTTTATGAGGCGCTGGCCAAGCAGCTTGAAAAGACCGGACGCTCTGCCTGGGTGGAAGAGGAAATCGCCGCACTGCGCGACCCCGCCCTCTACCAGCTCGATCCGAAACAGGCGTGGAAGCGCCTCAAGGCGCGCACGACCAACAAACGTTTTCTTGCGCTGCTGGCGACGATAGCGGAATGGCGCGAGATAGAAGCGCAGACCCGCGATCAGCCGCGCAACCGCATCCTCAAGGACGAAGCACTGCTGGAGATCGCCGCCCATCCGCCAGAGAAGGCCGAAGCACTGGATCATATCCGCGCGGTGCCGAAAGGTTTCGCCGCCTCGCGCATGGGAAGGGCGTTGCTGGAGGCCATCGAAAAAGGCCGCGACGCGCCGCCGCCGGACGGCATCGCACCCGACCGTCCGCGCCGCAAGCACGAGCCTTCGCAGGCGACCGTCGATTTGATCAAGACGCTGCTGCGTCTGCGCGCGGAAGCCGCCGGCGTGGCGCCGCGGCTGATCGCCGATACCGACGACATCGAACGGCTGGCGGCACATGAGGACGACGGCGTGGCGGCGCTGCATGGCTGGCGCGCAGAAGTCTTCGGCAACGATGCGCGCGCGCTGCGCGACGGCAAGCTCGCGCTGGCGCTGGAGAACGGCGAAGCGGTGCTGGTGGAATTGGAGTAAGCGGGAAGCGTGCCCCTCCACACGCTTCTCCTTGCCCGCATCGCTTTGCTCGCAGGCAAGAAACCTCAGCGAGACCGTCCATTTCCAGAGGGCGCGCCCCGCGATGGCGCGAGTGAGGCGTGCGGCACGCCCCCCGGCGCAAAACGGGCGGCCAGCATCGGATGTGGCGTCGGCGCCGAACCATAAATTCGTGGAGGCGCCATGTAGCCTTCGCTTGCCGGATGGCGCGTCGCGGAGACGGGACGGGCGATGGTTTGGGCGGACGAAGACTCGCCACGGTAGACAGTGACGGAATTCTCCAGGCTGCTGCGCACCGTCGCCTGGCTTGCAGAACCATAATACACCTGCGTGACGCCGCGCGTCGCCGGCAGCGAGTGGTCGATGCTGCGATTAAAGAAATACACGGGGCGGAGGCTTTCTCTCATCCGCTTGAGAGTTCGCCGGACGAACCGGCGATTGTCGTGCGGCGCAATCGTGTACCAGCCGAGGTCGTGCTGGTAGAGATTATCGGCATCGGCAAGCGTCCCCCCATCGTCGAGGATGTCTTCGGAAAAGCTGTCGCCAGCATAGCCGTAGCCGTCGCTCCAGTCGTCGGGGAAACCGCCGTAATCGTCATAGGCAATCCGGTGCCAAGCTGCTCCGGAACGTCTGCGCTTCAGGAAGCGGTCGTGGGATGCAAGACGGTCATTGACGCTTTGAAAATCGGTGCGAGCATTGCGGCCGGCGCTGCGCGGTGCGGAACGTACCGGCGCGGCTTGGGCTATGGCGATCGACTGGGTTCGTCCGAAATCCGACGGGGTGTCGCGCTCAAGCCAATTCCAGCCTGCGATAACGCTCGCAGCGCCAATGACGGCGATAGCTGCCGTGCGCGCGAAAGCCATGATCGTCCTCGCACAACCCCAACCCGGTCGCCGCAGCGGCAACAGGGATTTGTATCAAACCGCCGGCTGAGAGGCGAATCGGCGGCGTTATGGACGCTGTTCGGACGGCCGCGGGGAATCCCTTACCGAATATCGTCTTCACCCGGATCGGCGCTACCGGCCGCCGGGTCGCCTTTCTCGGTTTCGTATGGATATTCCTCCGGACCTAATTGGTCGGAGGGATTGGGCATGTCGAAGCACGAAGGGGGCATCGCATCGAGGAACCCGGCCGCCTTCAGCTCGTCCATGCCCGGCAGGTGGCTCACATTCTCCAGTCCGAAATGGACGAGAAAGGCTTCGGTGGTACCGTAGGTAACGGGCCGGCCGGGAGTGCGTTTTCTGCCCCTGAACTTGACCCAACCCACTTCCATCAGCGTGTCAATCGTGCCCTTCGACAGGGCGACGCCCCTTATGTCCTCGATTTCGGCACGCGTCACCGGCTGGTGATATGCCACGATGGCGAGCGTCTCGATGGCCGCGCGCGACAGGCGTTTCTGCTCCGGTTGTTCCTTGCGCAACAGAAAAGCAAGATCCGGCGCGGTGCGGAACTGCCACTTACCGGCGACACCGACGAGATTGACGCCTCGCGTTTCATAAATGTTTACGAGCCCGGCAATGAGGGCCGCCACGTCAGCGCCTTCCGGCAGCGATGTCGCAAGCGTTTTTTCGTCAAGCGGTGCGGAAGCCGCGAACAAAATCGCCTCAGCCATGCGCAAATGTTCCGTGTCGATGGCGCGTGATTGCGATTGGGAAGAACCGGATGGCGAATGTCCGAACTCGTCAGGCATGTTCGATTCTACCAGTATCTCATCGCAGCTTTCCACTTCGACGAGGCGAATGACACGATTCATGATGCAGCCTCCACTGTGCGCGGTTCCGCGCGGGCTTTGAGATACACTTCGTCGAACGGTTGAAGCTGACGAATTTCCAGCTTGCCGTCGCGCACCAGCTCCAGGCAGGCAAGCAGCATGCTCGCCAGCGCCGAGCGGCGGCGCTGACCGCCGGACCAGTCGAACGGAATCAGCGCGGACAAGCCGCTCCAGTTTCCGATGCGCCCCAGCATGCGCTCGAGACGCACGCGGGCTTCCTCGATCAGCAGAACGGGTGCATGAACGGGTGCATAGGCTTTTCCACCGGCTCGCTTCAACCGCTCCCGCGAATAGGCGGTTAGAAGATCGTAAAGCGTATCGATATGCGTCGGCAGCCTGATCACGTTGACAGGCTCGGGCGCGCCGCGCGCGAAGACTTCGCGATTCAGACGGTTGCGCGCCACCAGCCGCGCCGCGGTCTCGCGCAGCACCTGCAGCCGCTGTAGTCTCCAGCGCAGTGCCGACGCCATTTCGTCGGCCGTCGGCTCGCCGTCCGCCGCCGGCTGCGGCAAAAGCAGGCGGGACTTGAGATATGCAAGCCACGCTGCCATCACCAGGTAGTCCGCCGCAAGTTCGAGACTGCATTTGCGTGCCGACTCGATGAAGGCGAGATACTGGTCGGCAAGAGCGAGAACCGAGATTTTCGCAAGATCGACTTTCTGGTTGCGCGCCAGCGCGAGCAGCAGATCGAGCGGACCTTCGAAGCCGTCCACCGCAACCACCAGCGCGTCGTCGGGCGATGCGGACACAATGTCGAATTCACTGAAGATGTCTTCGATCTGACTCATGCGGCGGCATCCAGAAGCTCGGAAAATCGCGCCTCTCCCGCCACAACATCGAACGCCTGCGGGGGCGCCCGATGTCCGAGCGCGGCCTGCGCCCGTTTGAAAGCCAGGTCCTCGAGCGGCTTTGCTTCGGCTGCAACTTCGCGCATCTCGTCGAGACTGCCGTTGCAGTGAAGGACGATATCGCAGCCCGCAAACTGCGCCGCCTTTGCACGGGCTCCGAGCGTCCCCGACAGCGCCCCCATCGAAAGATCGTCGCTGATCAGCACGCCCTCGAATCCGATCTCGCCGCGGATCACGTCGCGGATCACCCGGGGGCTTGTCGTTGCCGGCCTCTGGGCATCGATGGCGTCATAGACCACGTGCGCGGTCATCGCCATCGGGCAATGGTTTAGGCTGCGAAAGGTGACGAAGTCGGTCGCGCTCAGTTCCTCCACCGAAGCCGCGACATGCGGCAGCATGTTGTGAGAGTCCGCCATGGCGCGGCCGTGACCGGGAATGTGCTTCATTATCGGCAGAACCCCGCCGTCCAGCATTCCCTCGATTGTGGCACGACCGAGATCGATGATGGTGAATGCATCGGACGCGAACGCACGGTCGCCGATGATATCGTCGGTGCCTTCCGCCGGAACGTCGAGCACGGGAGCACAATTCACGGTGATGCCCAGTTCGCACAGTTCGTGGGCAATCAGGCGGCCATTCAGATACGTGGCCTCACGCGCTGCTGCCACGGAGATTCTTTTCAACATGCCCAGACGGCCGGCCGGGGGGCGAGACTTCCAATGCGGAGGTCCAAGCCGCGCGACGCGTCCGCCTTCCTGGTCGATCAGCACGGGAGCATGCTCGCCGCCGGCGCAATCGCGCAAAGCATCGATAAGACGGCGGACCTGTTCGGGACCGGCAATGTTCCTTCCGAAGAGGATATACCCCCACGGTTGAGCCTCCGCAAAAAAGCGGCGTTCATCATCCGACAACTCCGATCCCTGACAGCCGTAGATCGCGCGCATTGGCATCGCCAAATGATCCTGCGCTATTTTGCCATCAAACAGTCGGAGCCAGCCGCCTTGAGCCTTGCGCACATGGCATCCGCGGCCGTCTTATCCGCAAAAGAGCCGAGGCGAAGACGGTACCACGTGCCCTTGTCGCCAAGATCGACCCGCTTGATGTCGAACTGAAGGCTCGCGACCGGATGTTTGCCCTCAAACGCGAGCCGCGCTGCATCGGCCTCGTCGAGCGATTTGTAGGCGCCGATCTGGAGCAGATAACTGCCGCTCGGCACAGAAGCCGGCAGGCTTTCCCCCAACGCGGTCTTCGCCGCCGGCACATTCGCAGCTTCGGTCAGTGTGGGCGCAAGCCGAGCCGGCGCGCCTGTCGCCATCGGGGACTGCGCGGGCGCCGGAGACACGCCAACCGCTTCCTGTGCCCCATCGTTGGACACCTGCACCGGCAACCGCGACTTCGCCGGCGGTTGCGGCAGAGGAGCAACTTCTGGCGTCGATATGGCCGAAGGCCTCAAGTCAGGCGTCGCCTGGGGAGTGTCCTTGGCCAGGGAAGAAGGTGCGGGTGGTACTGAGTCCGCTTCGGTTCCCTCGGCCGCCGGCGCCGGCTGTTGGTAGACTTTCAATTTGGCTCCGGATGTGCCCTGCGCCTCCATAATCCGTGGCGCGTCCGCCCGGCCGCGCTCTACACCCTGCGTGTAGGCGAGCCAAACAACCCCCGCAAACGCCGCAAGCACCAGGAGCGCGATGAGAATCAGAAGCGGAAGCCGCGAACCCTCCTCCGCCGCCTCATCCTCACCAGCGCGACCGTCAAAGTCCGACATATCTGCCCCGGACTCCAATCGCTCGATTTTGGCCATCTGTCATCCCGCGCGAATCGTCCGGAGAATCTAGCATCCGCCAAGATGCGAATCTCGCCTTTTGGAGACTTACAGCACAATTTCGGTGTGGAAGATTCGCTTATGCTCGTCCAGCGCGAACCGATCGGTCATGCCTGCGATATAATCGCGTACGACCCCGCTCGTGGCGGCATCCCCAACGTTTCCACAGGCCGCTTGCCAGTCCGCGGGCAGTAGTTGCGGATCGGTGGCGAAGGCGACGAACAACGCGCCCACTACCGTTTTGGCGGCCGTCATTGAAGTCATGACTCGGGGATGGCGATACATCCGCTCGAACAGAAATGCCTTGAGCGCCGCCAGATTCGCCGACATTGGTCCGGAAAATGCTGCCAGAGCATGGCGCTGCCCCCGTATCTCGGCCGCGGATCCGGGGGAAGCGCTTCGCAGGCCCTTCTGCGTTTCTGCAATCACGTCCCCGATGAGCGCACTCATAAGCCGATGGACGATCTCGCCGATCAGCCGGCTGGGCTCGAGGGCGCCATTTTCTGCGATGACGTCTTTGACATATTCGCCCACGAGGGGTGCGCCCGCCAGATCGTCTGTTGAAAAAAGTCTGGCCCTGAGTCCGTCGTCGATGTCGTGATTGACATAAGCGATATCGTCGGAAAGTGAGACAATTTGCGCTTCCAGAGAGGGCCATGTGGCAAGATCGAGCGGCCAGTGCGCTTCGAAAGCGCTAATAGGGCCACGTAGTTTCTTCTGGTGCATGCCCGGCAACGGACCGTTGTGCTTGACAAGTCCTTCCAGTGTTTCCCAAGTGAGGTTGATCCCATCGAACGCGGCGTAGCGGTGTTCGAGTTTGGTGACGATTCGAAGAGCATGTGCATTGTGATCGAAACCGCCGATGTCAGCGGTAGCGGCGGTAAGCGCTTCCTCGCCTGCATGACCGAAAGGGGTATGTCCCAGGTCGTGCGCGAGCGCGAGCGCTTCCGCAAGGTCTTCGTCGAGCGCCAGAACCCGGGCCAGCGAGCGGGCTATTTGCGCCACTTCGAGCGAATGGGTAAGGCGGGTCCGGTAATAATCGCCTTCATGCTGTACAAAAACCTGAGTCTTATGCTTGAGGCGGCGAAACGCCGTGGAATGAATGATTCGATCGCGGTCCCGCTGGTAACAGGTTCGTGTGGGGCTCTCCGCCTCCGGAAACAACCTGCCGCGGCTGTTCTCGGGCAGAGTCGCATAAAGCGCACGCCCGGTCGGTGGCTCAAAAAGGGGCGGCAAAAGGCGCCCCGCCGGCCTTCTTGCAACGTCCAAAGGCTTTGCTCCCGTCCTGGTCGGGACTACATAAGGCCTGCAAGGTTATTCAAGGAAGCGACATGAGCGTCGAAGCGCAAGGTCCGGTGACGGTTTCGGCCCGGGCCGCCAGGAGAATCTCGGAAATTCTCCAGGCCGAGCCCACACCCACGATGCTGCGGCTGGCTGTCACCGGTGGCGGATGCTCGGGCTTTCAATACAATTTTGCGCTGGACGCTTCGCGCCAGGACGATGACTTTGTGATCGAACGGGACGGTGCAATTGTATTGGTGGATCCGATGTCGCTGGAATTCCTGAAGGGGTCCGAGGTCGATTTCGTGGACGATCTGATCGGCGCCTCTTTCAAAGTGAAGAACCCGAACGCAAGCTCTTCCTGCGGCTGCGGCACCAGCTTTTCCGTTTAACGATCCGCGCGCTCCATGCATATTGATCCCGAGCAGCGCAAGATGGTCAAAGACGGTTCGATATCGCTGCTACCGCTCACGCGCGCCGATTTGGACCGGCTGGCACGTTGCGCAGCTTTCATGAAATTCAACCGCATCGTTGGCTGCGGTGCACTGCGGCACATCTGCCTGACATGAAGCTCGCGACCTGGAATGTCAATTCGATCAAGGCTCGTATCGGCGCCGCATGCGACTGGCTGAAGGAGGCCGAACCCGATGTCGTCTGCCTGCAGGAGATCAAGACAACGGAAGAATCGTTTCCGGCTGAAGCATTCGAGTCGCTCGGCTATAACTGCGCCATACACGGACAAAAAAGTTACAACGGTGTAGCCATACTGTCGAAGCGGCCTCTGGAAGACGTGACTCCGCGGCTGCCAGGCGGCGACGGTGACGATCACGCCCGTTATATTGAGGCAGTCATTGCCGGCGACAAAAGAGCGGTTCGCGTGGCATCGATCTATGCGCCGAACGGAAATCCCATTGGCACCGAAAAGTTCAAGTACAAACTCGCGTGGATGGACCGCCTTGCGCAGCACGCAAGGGAACTGCTGCTTCTGGAAGAGGCGGTCGTGCTGATGGGCGACATCAACGTCATTCCGGCGCCTGACGATTGCTATGATTCCAAGGCCTGGGAAGCAGATGCGCTGTTCCAGCCGGAAGCGCGGGCTGCGCTGAGGCGCATCGAATGTCTCGGTTACACCGAGGCCTGGCGCGCCTGCCATTCCGAGACGCATCAATATTCCTTCTGGGATTATCAGGCAGGCTGCTGGAACAAGGACCGAGGTATTCGCATCGACCACATTATGCTTTCGCCGCAGGCAGTCGACAGTCTTCGAGGTTGCGGAATCGACAAGTATGTTCGCGGCCGCGAAAGGCCATCCGATCACGTCCCGGTATGGTGCGACATTGACATTTAGTCTTGAGCGTCACGAATTGGGTTGCAAGCGGAGAGAAAGTCTTGTCATGAATCGGGACCAATGCGTTTCGTATCGAAATCCTGATTTCAACTTTTTTTTGCTTTTCGCGCTCCTTGTGAAGGTTGTCCGTGAATTTCCTCTCCACTCTTTACTACCGGACGTATCAGGACTGCTTCATGGGAAGCAGGCTTGCAGCCTACCGGGCGCTCCTCAGGGAAATACGCAGTTGCGGCTATAGGTTTTGCACAATCATCGAGTTTGCCGAAATCGATCGCAGCGCAGCATTCGACCAGCCCGTTTGCCTGTTGCGAAATGACGTCGACAGCAACAAAACAGGCGTCGCGCAAATGTTTGGCTGCGATCGCGACGAGGGTGTCCGCGCCACATATTTCTTTCGTCTAAGCACCATCGATCGGAAGTTGATGGATCGGATCGAGAACCACGGCGGCGTGGTAGGGTACCATTTCGAGGAGATTGCAAGTGTAGCGAAACGGTTGGGCCTGAATTCGCGCGCGCAGGTCGACGCACATATGGAGGAGATAAGGGACGAATTCCGCCGCAATATCGCACAGTTTCACGAGCGGACTGGCAGGATACCGCTGGCGGTCGCCTCCCATGGGGATTTCGTCAATCGCAGAATCGGCGTCTCGAACAGTGATCTATTGACTCCGGCTCTGATGGAAGAACTTGGCATTGTCGCCGACGCTTATGGCGACCGATTCCACCGCGCCCTTGACGCCCGCTTTTCGGACTTTCCCCCGCCCCAATGGTGGAAGCCATTCGATCCCGTCCAGGTTTTGCCCGATCGACCTCGGTCCCTCTCCATCCTGGTGCATCCGCGTCAATGGACGTGCAATCCTGCACTGAATCTTTGGCTCAATGGACAGCGGATTAGTCAAGAAATCTCCTGGCGCCGCCGGGCCGCGATGACGGAACGGCGAAATGCCAGGGGCCCCACGAATGCGGATAACCCATGAAAGGAAATATCCAATCTCACTATTTCACTGAAGACGCGCTTCGCGATTGGGAAATAATTGGCTCGAGACACCGGATTCGCGACGAAAGATTCCTGCGTACGATCGAAATTTATTTTTGTTGTGGTCCTATCCTGGAGATTGGCGCGGCCACAGGTCACCTGTCGGCGATACTTAACCAGCGCGGTTATGATGTCACGGCATCGGACATCTCGCCGATCTTCGTCTCCGCAATAATGTCCCGCGGAGTAACGGCAGAACTGATCGACGTGACCAGGGATATTCGGGCACAATCTTCAAAGACCTTTGCCAACGTCCTCGCTCAAAACGTAATGCCCCTGATCCTCCGTGACCGCGAGACGCTGTGCACAACGCTCGCGATGATACATGCCGCGCTCCAGCCCCACGGACGCTTAATTTGCATTAGCGCAGATGCGCGCCGCGATTGTCATCCTGAATCCTACTTTCGACCGCGCGAGCAGATCGAAATAGCTCGGTTGTCCGGACTTTTCCGGCTTATCAAGGCCTTTCCTCATCAGGTTGTACCGACCAGCCTATACAGAGAGTGGAATGCGAGGTTATTGAACTTCGCCGATTTCAAGCTGGCGAAGATCGCTTCCATCCGCTGGGTATGGGTAATGGAAAAACTCGGTTGAAGTTTCTCATCGGTAGTACCGCAGGAAGGCCGGGCGCGAGAGCTCTGCCGTGAAATGCGAATCCAGATCGAGCGCGTCCAGCCGGAACCCATTACACACCAGCGCACCTGAAAGGGATCAATCGGGTTTTTCTGCATTGGCGGGCGTGATCGACACGGACTCGCCGCAACCGCAGGCGGCGGTCTGGTTCGGATTGTTGAAGACAAACCGCGCCGCGAGCTTGTCACGCACGAAATCCATCTCGGTTCCCAGCAAAAACATGACAGCCCCCGGATCGATGAAAAATATGACGCCCTTATCTTCTACCACTTCATCCAGCGAACCAGCACTTTCGGCATAGTCCATCGTATAGCTCATGCCCGCGCAGCCGCCGTTGGTAACGCCGACTCGCACGCCGGCATAACGGCCGTCCGCCTGCTCGATGATTTCGCGTAGCCGCAAGGCAGCCGCGTCGCTTACGCGCATCGCCTTGGGCCGTTCGCGCCTGGGTTTCGTCGTGGTCCGCATCGTGCCCATCAATACATGTTCAGTTCGAGTTTCGCTTCTTCGCTCATCTTCTCGGGCGTCCAGGGTGGTTCGAAAACCATATTAACCGTCACCTCGCCAATATCTTGCACGCCTTCCAGCGCAGTCTTGACCATAACAGGCATCTCGCCCGCCACTGGGCAACCGGGAGCGGTAAGGGTCATTTCCACCACTACGTTCTTGTTGTCGGCGACATCGACCTTGTAGATAAGTCCGAGCTCGTAGATGTCCACCGGAATTTCCGGATCGTAGACCGATTTTAGCGCCGCCACGAGCTTCAGCGTGAAGGCTTCGAGCTCTTCCGGAGGAATGGCAGATGCACCGAATTCAGCCTGCAATTTCTGGGGTTCGGCATTCATTCCGTCTTCGCGGACGAGCCGCCCTCCAGCGCCGATTTCATCGTATGCCAGGCGAGAGTCGCGCATTTGACGCGCATGGGGAATTCCGAGACGCCGCCCATGACATCCAACCGCTCCCGATCTTCTCCCGAAAGAGCTCCTGCGTCCTCGCCTTTCACGAGATGAAGGAATCCCCCCATCAAGCGTTCAGCGTCATCCAGATTCCGGCCCTTGACCATGTCGGTCATCAGCGAAGCGGACGCCTGGGAAATCGCGCAACCACGGCCTTCAAACGAAATATCCTCAATCCGGCCCATGCCGTTGACATTCAGATATATTTTTACACGATCGCCGCAAAGAGGATTGAGGCCCTCGCCGCTATGGGTGGCATCCGCAAGCGGCCCGAAATGACGAGGATGCCGGCTATGGTCGAGAATTACCTCCTGATAAAGGTCGCGCAGGGACTCATCCATCGCGGTCAGTCCAAAATCTTTCTTGCTATGCGAAGTGCCGCAATGAGCGTTTCCACTTCTGCATGCGTATTGTAAAGCGCGAACGACGCGCGGGTTGTTGAAGTAACGCCAAAACGTTCCATGAGCGGCTGAGCACAATGGTGACCGGCGCGAACGGCCACCCCCTCGCGGTCCAGAATAGTGGCAATATCGTGCGCATGCATACCTTCCGCCTCGAATGAGAGTATCGCGCCCTTGCCGGGGGCCGTACCAATGATGCGTGCCCAATTCAATGTTTCGATTTCCGCCGATGCATGCATGAGCAAGTCGCGTTCGTGTCCCGCAACCGCGACGCGATCGAGCGACATTAGCCAATCCATCGCCGTGCCAAGTCCGACCGCCTCGACGATCGGTGGTGTGCCCGCCTCGAAGCGTGCAGGCGGTTCGGCATAGCGGATAGTATCGCGCGTGACTTCCGCGATCATTTCGCCGCCCCCGTTAAAGGGTCGCATGGCCTTCAGGTGCGCGCTCTTTCCGTAAAGCGCGCCGATCCCGGTGGGACCATAAAGCTTGTGGCCCGTCAGCACGTAGAAATCGACATCGAGATCACGGACGTCAACGATTTCGTGCACGGCGCCCTGGCAGCCATCGGCGAGCACGGGAACGCCCTTGGCGTGCGCGCGTCGTACGATCTCCTTCAATGGTGTCGCAGTGCCGAGCACGTTGGACATGTGGGCAACAGCGACGAGCTTTGTCTTTGGCCCGATCGCCGCATCTACAGCTTCAGCCGAGAGTGAACCATCGGCCTCCACATCCACCCATTTGAGTACGGCGCCCTGTCGTTCGCGCAGGAAATGCCACGGAACGATGTTGGAGTGATGTTCCATCGTGGTGAGGACGATCTCGTCGCCCGGTTGGATACGCGAAGCGAGGAAGGAACTTGCAACCAGGTTGATGGCTTCTGTTCCCCCCTTGGTGAAAATAATCTCGTCGCAATGAACCGCGTTTACGAAGCGGCACACCGTCTCGCGCGCCGTTTCATAACGCTTTGTCGCCTTTGCCGAGAGGTAATGAACGCCGCGATGAACATTGGCATATTCGCTCTCGGCAAAAACCTTCATCGCCTCAAGCACGGCGCGAGGCTTCTGCGCCGAAGCGGCGTTGTCAAGGTAAACAAGAGGTTTCCCGTAAACCGTGCGCGACAGGATCGCAAATTCCTCGCGCGCGGCTACGGGATCGAAACCTGTAAATGGCAGCCGTTGAATCTTTGCGCTCATGGGTAAATCTTCATCGCCTCGGCTAGCCCACGTTCCACGAACTGCCAGGCTGCGGTACGAACGTCTTCGTTTTCGATCTTCTCGACGGCTTCTTCAAGAAATGCGCGGACCAGCATGGTACGGGCATGGCCTTCCGGTATTCCCCGCGAACGGAGATAAAACAATGAGTCTGCGTCGAGGTCTCCAACGGCCGCGCCGTGGGAACACTTCACGTCGTCGGTCAGAATTTCCAGCTCCGGCTTCAGATCGGCTTCCGCGCGGTCGCCGATCAACAACGCCTTGGCGGTCTGACTGCTGTCGGAACCAATTGCGCCTTCGCGAACGGTAACCTTGCCCTGATAGATAACGCGGGAGTGTCCGGCTGCTATATTCTTGAACAATTGCGTACTGCGTGTATCGCGAACAGCGTGATTTACGTGCGTGCTGACATCGTAGTGACGTTCACCATGAAGGACGCCCGTGCCGCTCAGATGTGCTTGCGCACCCGCTCCGGAAAGTACGATGCCGACTTCCACGCGGGCGAGTTTGGATCCCAAACCGAAGTAATGACCCCGGTATTGCCCCCCCTCCATGACCTCGACCGAGATTTCCTCCACAGTCACGCGCGTCGCGGAATCGGCGGCTTCCTCGAAATTGACGTGCGTGCATTGCGCGCCCCTATTGACCACAATTTCCACGCCGATGTTGCACGAGTTTGAAGCCTCGCCGCGATTTATCTCCATGATCGTGGCAGACGCGCCGGCTTCAACGACGAACAGCATACGAGCGTGACCGCCGCCGGAATAGGCGATCTTCAGGGGTGCCTGCAATGCGGTGCCGGACGGAATCCTGATCGCCAGGCCCGTTCGCGCCAATGCAAGTGACGCTGCGTCGAGTGTTCCTCTACTAGCGACGACGGTTCCCAAATGTTGCATGACCCAATCCGGCGTTTCGGAACCGAGCATTCCAAGATCGAAGAGTTCGACGGCATCGGTCGGACCATCGAGTTTCCAGCAAATGGTACCAACGAATCCGTCGGGGACTGCGTTGCGCAGATCCGAGTATTTCCACGTTTCGACTCGACGGTTGGGGATGCCGTTCTTGCGCACCAGCCTGATCGCGTCAGCCCGCCGCGTATCCAGCCAAGGAGTGCCGGCACCAGGCAAGGTCGCAGCGTTGGTTGCGAACTGCTGCAGCAACGGATTGTCGGCTAACGCGCGCTCGCTCATGCCGCGTCCCTGATGAGTCCGGCATAGCCCCGTGCTTCGAGCTCATGCGCAAGCTCCTTGCCGCCCTCCGCAATGATGCGGCCATCGGCCAGCACATGCACCCGATCCGGCACGATGTAATTGAGCAGGCGCTGGTAGTGGGTGATAATAAGCATGCCGCGATCGGGCGTCCGCAGCGCGTTAACGCCTTCCGCCACAAGTTTCAGCGCATCAATGTCGAGGCCGGAATCCGTTTCATCGAGAATTGCGAGCGATGGCTCGAACAAGGCCATCTGCAGTATCTCAAGTCGCTTCTTCTCGCCACCGGAGAACCCAACATTAAGAGCGCGCTTGAGCATCTCTTCGGGGATGTTGAGCGCGGCCGCCTTGCCGCGGACCAGGCGCAGGATGCTGACTGCATCGAACTCGTCTTCGCCCCGCGCACGGCGCTGCGCATTGAGTGCCGTCTTGAGGAAATTCATCGTGGTTACGCCGGGAATCTCAACGGGGTATTGCATGGCGAGGAATGCGCCGCTCGCCGAACGCTCTTCCGGGGAAAGCGCGGTCATGTCCGCGCCTTTATAGAAGATGCGACCATGCGTGATCTCGTAACCTTCGCGGCCGGCAAGGGCATAGGACAGCGTCGACTTGCCGGAACCGTTCGGACCCATGATCGCATGCACTTCGCCCGGGCGGACGGACAGCGTAAGGCCCTTCACGATTTCCTTGCCGCCCACGGAGACGTGAAGATTTTCAATCTCAAGCATGCTCTTCAATCCATAAATTCATTGTCATCCCGCCAAGGCGGTTTTGTGTGATATTGACGAACCTCCTCATCCAACGCTGCCTTCCAGACTAATTCCTACCAACTTTTGCGCTTCCACTGCGAATTCCATCGGCAATTGCTGGAGGACTTCCTTGCAGAATCCGTTCACAATCAGCGCCACGGCTTCCTCCTGCGCGATGCCGCGCGATCTGCAATAGAACAGCTGGTCGTCGGCGATCTTGGATGTGGTTGCCTCATGTTCGATGCGCGCGCTCGAATTGCGGCTTTCGATGTACGGAACCGTATGCGCTCCGCACTTTCCGCCAATCAAGAGGGAGTCGCATTGCGTGTAATTGCGCGCATTTCTGGCGCGCGGGTGAACACTGACTAGACCGCGATAGGTGTTCTGCGCCTGACCGGCGCTGATGCCCTTCGAGATGATCCGGGACCGCGTGTTGTTGCCCAGATGATGCATCTTGGTACCGGTATCGGCCTGCTGGAAATGATTGGTGATGGCGATCGAATAAAACTCGCCCACCGAATCGTCGCCGCGCAAGATGCAGCTTGGATACTTCCATGTGATAGCCGAGCCGGTCTCGACTTGAGTCCAGGAGATTTTCGAGCCGCGTCCACGGCAATCGCCGCGCTTGGTCACGAAGTTGTAGATGCCGCCTTTGCCCTCCTCGTCGCCCGGGTACCAATTCTGCACGGTCGAATATTTGATCTCCGCGCCGTCAAGCGTGACGAGTTCAACGACTGCGGCATGCAGCTGATTCTCATCTCGCATGGGAGCCGTACAGCCTTCGAGATAGCTCACATAGGCGCCTTCGTCGGCAATGATCAGCGTTCGCTCGAACTGCCCCGTCTCCGACGCATTGATGCGGAAATAAGTCGACAGTTCCATGGGACAGCGCACGCCCTTCGGCACGTAGACGAACGAGCCGTCGGAAAAGACAGCGGAATTGAGCGTGGCAAAGAAATTGTCGGTGACGGGAACAACGGAGCCCAGATATTTGCGAACGAGATCGCCATGCTCGCGGATAGCCTCCGAGATCGGGCAGAAGATCACGCCCACTTCGGCCAGCTTGGCCTTGAAAGTCGTGGCCACCGAGACGGAATCGAATACCGCATCGACAGCCACCCCGGCGAGAAGCTTTTGCTCGTTCAGCGGAATACCCAATTTCGCATAAGTTTCGAGCAGCCTGGGATCGACTTCGTCGAGACTTAACGGATTCGGACCCGCTTTCGGCGCCGCATAGTAGTAGGCGTTCTCATAATCGATCTTGGGATAGTGAACCCGCGCCCAATTGGGCTCCTTCATCTCGCGCCAGCGACGATATGCGCCGAGACGCCATTCAAGCATCCAGGCCGGTTCACCCTTCTTGGCGGAGATCAGCCGCACCGTGTCTTCGGTAAGGCCGCGCGGCGCGCGATCCATCTCGATATCGGTGACGAACCCGTATTTGTATTTCTCGCCAAGCAGGGCGACTTTTTCGCGGGTTTCTTCGATTGCGGCCATCGTGTTACCTCATGCCGCCTGGCGCGAGCGGGTGCGCGCAGAAATCTTCTCAAGCGAAGCCAGAACTTTGTCGACATCGGTTGGCAGCGAATTCCAGCCGAAACTGACACGTAGCGCGGATCCCGCGAGCTCCTCCGGGACGCCCATCGCAGTTAACACATGCGATGCGCGCAGTTTGCCCGAAGAACAGGCGGAGCCGGCGCTCACCATTACGCCGTCCATATCCAGCGAAATCACGGCTGTCTCGGCGACCAAGTCCGGCAAAGCAAAATTGGAAGTGTTCACCAATCTGGACACTTCTGACCCGAAAAACACGGCGTTTGGATGGAGCGTTCGCAGGAGCGATTCATAACGGTCGCGTAAGGCGAGGATCGGAGAAATATCCTCACCCTGTATAGCCTCAGCGGCGGCTCCCAAGCCCACGACTCCTATGAGATTTTCCGTTCCAGCCCGTCGGCCGCGCTCCTGACCGCCTCCCAGCATCTGCGCGGCGAGAGGCGCTCCTTCCCTCACAATCAGCGCGCCTGCTCCGGCAGGTCCGCCGATTTTGTGAGCGGAAATGGCTAGATAGTCGGCACAGGCGGCATCCACTGCAATCTTGCCGCAAGCTTGAACTGCATCGACGTGCAACAGAGCTCCGTATTCCGCGGCCAGCGTTGCGATACTGTGGATCGGCTGGACAACACCGGTCTCGTTGTTCGCGGCCATGGCCACTATCAACGCTCTCCCCCTATCTTCCTTTAGGAGAACACCCAACGCCGCGAAGTCTATGACTCCATCGCTCGTTACGGGGATAGCCGACACACGCACCGCCGGCTCCCGTTCGCCTATCCCCATCGCCGTGTGTAAAACCGAATCGTGCTCGATGGAAGAAACAAACAGGCGTGTGATGGGCGCCTCGGCGACGGTTGCTCCAGCAAACGCCCCTTGCAGCGCCAGCATGTTGGCTTCCGTCCCGCCACTGGTGAAAATGACATCCTGCGGTCGCGCTCCGACAAGCGCCGCCACGCTTTCCCGTGCGTCCTCGATCAATCGCCGTGCAACCCGGCCTTCCAGATGCACCGAAGAGGGGTTCCCCACCACCGAGAAAGCGCCCTCCATCGCGGCCCGCGCTTCCGGCCGGAGAGGGGACGTTGCATTGTGATCGAGGTAGACCATGGCGCCCGCCTCCCTCTTCAAGCCGCCACGCGGGCTGCGTCGGATTTGGGTTTGAAAGGTTGCGCGCGCCCTAGAACGCGGCGTTCCACGACATCTGCCAGTGAGACAGAGGATAGAAAGATATGAATCTGCCGCCCCAGCTCTTCCCAAAGATCATGCGTCATGCACCGCGATGTCGTCCCTGTGCAGCCGAGCGGGCTTCCCGGTTTGCAGCGGGTCGCGGTGATCGGCTCGTCTACTGCCAGTATTATATCGGCAATGCGCAATTCGGCGGCGGGCAGGCTCAGGCGGTAGCCGCCACCAGGTCCGCGCACGCTGCGCACGAGACCACCCTTCCTGAGTTTGGCGAAAAGCTGTTCAAGATAGGAGAGCGAAATTTCCTGTCGCTCGGCGATCTCTGCCAGGCTAACCGGCCGAGCAGTTCCTTCCTGTCGCGCCAGATCGGCCATAGCCATTACGGCGTAACGACCCTTCGTACTTAGCCTCACAAAATCGCTCCTTCCGGCCCGCGACGATTCCAGCCTTGCCCCAAGGGGGCCGATCCGGTGTAGAAAACGGCTTCGCCGTCACTTCCGGGCGTGGCGGGTATTGGGCATCGGATATAGATTCTCCGAGTACGTTAGTCAAGAATTTGACCCCTATTCGCAACAAGTGTTCTCCTATGTCCATGGAACATAAGGAACTTTTAGCTACTGTTCACTTAAACAGAACCTGAGTAGGACGTTATGAAGTCACACTCATAATCCAACGAGCCAGCGTTCAGGAGCGACTTTTATGCCTGATATCATCGTTCCCGGCCCTGCCGGCCGTATCGAAGCGCGTTATCAGCGCCAAAAAACGCCCGGAGCGCCGATGGCGCTCGTGCTGCACCCGCATCCGCAATTCGGCGGAACAATGAACAATCCGCTGGTGTACGATCTCTATCATATGTTTCTACGGCTTGGCTGCACGACGATACGGTTCAACTTCCGCGGCGTCGGCCGGAGCCAAGGTACCTTCGACAGCGGCGCTGGCGAACTTTCCGATGCCGCCGCGGTTCTCGACTGGATGAACACACTTTATCCGAACCCGTCTTTTGTCTGGGTTGCCGGCATTTCCTTCGGTGCCTGGATCGGTATGCAACTTCTCATGCGGCGCCCGGAAATTACCGGCTTCGTATCGATCGCCCCTCCGGCAAGCATGTACGATTTTGCGTTTCTGGCCCCGTGCCCTGCTTCCGGACTGATCGTGCACGGGACCAAGGACCAGGTCGTGCCGGAATCAGATGCGCAAAAACTAGTCGATCGGCTGTCTGCGCAAAAAGGAATCAAGATCACCTACAACAAAATAGACGGCGCCAACCACTTCTTCGATCGACACGAACCTGAAGTTTTGGAGGTTGTTGAGGCTTACGCAGCAAAGATTATGGGTGTGGAACGGCAGCAGAAAACTTGACTGATTAATTGGTTGGTCGGGACGGCAAAGATCCGCAGTTTCTTGCGGCCCGGCGACCACTGTCGGAATGCGGACGCCGTCCTCGCAGCTTTAAACATTCTGACCAACGGTGTTAATATGGGAACATATGAATATCCGCTAAATTCCTACCAGAGCAGATTGTGATGACAAGCGTGTCAGCGGAATTCCACTCGCGCTTCCTGCGCAGTTTTGCTGCCCGCGGTACCTATGGCGATTGCACAAATCCGACGGGTCTTGACGCCTTGTTCGAAAGTGAACCGGTAACGGCCTATATCGGCTTCGATTGCACGGCTCCGAGCCTTCACGTTGGTCATGCACTTCAGATCATGACGCTGCGCCGTCTACAGCAGGCGGGCCATCGACCCATCGTCGTTCTCGGAGGTGGTACGACCAAGGTAGGCGATCCTTCATTCCGCAACGAGGCTCGACCGCTGTTGAGCGAGTCCCAGATCGAGGCGAACAAGCGAGCTATCCTGAAGACCTTCCAAAATTTTCTGATCTTCGGCGAAGGGCCTACCGACGCCGTTATGGTGGATAATGCCGAGTGGCTCGATCACCTCGAATACATTCCATTCCTGCGCGAAATCGGTCGCCATTTCTCGCTGGGACGCATGCTGTCGATGGAGAGCGTGAAGGCCAAGCTCGATGCCGATCTGCCGTTCAGTTTCCTCGAATTCAACTACACCATCATGCAGGCCTACGACTTCCTGGAACTCTACCGGCGCTATGGTTGCCGTTTGCAGGCAAGCGGGTCCGATCAATGGGGCAACATCGTCAATGGGATTGATCTTGCGCGCCGTGTCGAGAATGTTCAGTTGTTTGGTCTTACGACGCCGCTGATCACCACAGCATCCGGCGCCAAGATGGGCAAAACGGCCTCGGGCGCTGTCTGGCTCAACTCCGATATGCGCTCGCCTTACGAATATTGGCAATTTTGGCGTAATACGGAGGACGCGGACGTCGGCCGGTTCCTTCGCATGTTCACGGATTTGCAGGAAGACGAGATCGGGAGACTGGAAAGGCTTCAGGGCGTCGAGTTGAACCAGTCGAAGAAAATCCTGGCGACGGAAGCGACCGCGCTCTGCCACGGACGCAAATCAGCCAGCGAGGCTGCGGAAACTGCGCGACGCACCTTCGAAGAAGGTGTCATCGCTGCAGGGTTGCCGACGTTCGATATCTCGCGTGACGAACTTATATCGGGAATAGCCGTAGCAAGCCTTGCACATCTGGCGGGTCTTACTTCGTCAACAAGCGAAGCACGCCGCTACATCGACGGAAGGGGGTTGCGCGTGAACGACGCGACGCTCACCGATACCAAAGCGAGAGCAGGCTTGCTCGATGTCACCAGCGACGGCGTAATCAAATTGTCGCTCGGTCGAAAAAAACATGTGCTCGTCAGACCCGTTTGATTGGCGGGATTATTGCGTTCTTGGCGGGGGTTCTGCCGACTTTGCCTGGGGGAGCGGAGCGGATGGGGCGGCCCCTTCAAATAGACGCCGAAAAATACCGGGGGCAAGTATTGCGAGCGGATTGACTGTTACCTGGGGCTCGTCGGCGTCGCCGTTGGCACGATAGGTCACACCGAAGATGCCTTCGCCCTTTTTCGAGACCAGAACATTCCCGAGAACTGGAATCGCACCCAGCACGCCGTTGATGCCATAAAGGGGCGCAATGGCACCCTGCAGAGATATTTGATTATTGGCACGGTCGATGTAGCCCTCCGTCGTGATCCCGATAGAAGGGCCTGATGCCCTGCCATCATGAATATCAATGATATCGCCACTGACAACGAATGGTATCTGAAGTTTGTCAATGGCAATTCCCTGCCCGCGCATCAGATCTACGAAACCCGCCAGGGAACCCGAAGAAAACAAGCGCGTGAGAAATCCCTGATTGACAAACGTGCAATCACTGATGACGGCCTCACCCGAAAAACCTGGTTCCGCCGCCTTCACGGAACTGCTATTGATCGAAGACATATCCGCACTGACGGTGAGTCGGCCGGACTTTATGCTCGTGAAGCCGAACAGCCCTTTCAGAAGCAGTCCCGCGTCACTGGAAGCGAGCGTCAACTTTCGTCCCGATCCGTTGCTGACGATGCTGGCGGTTACCTGCGCCGATCTCGAAATCATCGCTGAAAGCGCGAGCGTTTCGGGTCGTTGGCCGAACCCACTGATGTCCAGCGCAAAGGGGGCCAAGCTTAAACCTTCGCGCAAGGTTACGCGGTCGAGCTTTGCGGTTACGTGGAACGGCTCACTTGAATCGGATGCACTTTGTTTTGCGCCGCTGCTGGTGCCTGGCTTGGTGCGACCCAAAATCGTTCCGTCGGCGGAACGACCGCTGATGGCCACATTCAGACCGCTGGCGGGCGCTTCGCTGATCGACAGCGCAAAATCGTTAAATCCGCCATCGCGCACCGAAGCAAAATCGAGATGCTCAAATTCTCCCGCATCACTGAAAATGGCGCTCCCCTTGGCAGAGAGCGCAGTGCCGGAAACGGAAAAGTCGGCGGATCGGAAGTCGCCGCTTTCGTCAAGTCGCGCGGAAATCCGGGCCAGCGCCGGCGAACCCGCCGGTTTCTTTATGTTAAGCAACTCGGCAGAAAAAGTGGCAGGCGTGAGGTCGGCGTCTATTTGCGCGCTCTGGATTGAGCCGCGATTGCCTTGCAGCTCTGCAACAATTCCGACGGGTCCCGCAAGAATTGCCTTGGTGTGAAGATTGAGCGCCGCACGTGCAGCATCGTCCAGCACTCCCCGTACATTTACATGGGTGGTTACGGGAGAATCCTTGAACGATTCCGTCCAGTCGACATTCAGATCGGTGCTTCCGAATGTCAGCGTGCCCGTGGCATGCAGGCTCGAATTATCGACAAGGAAGGTGGCAGACCCGTTTGTGATCTTCATATGAGGTCCAAGAGCCAGGGACATTCCAGTAACGGCCGCTTTGACGGAGATCCCGATCCGGTCAACGCTCTCGTTCCTCGTCATGGGAACATGAAAGTCCAGATCGAGCGCCGCAGACCCCCGAGCGGCGGCTGCGTTGACGTGGAAACGAGAGGGATACTGCAGTGGCTTCATGTCGGCGAGCGCCAGCACGTCTGGAAGCGACCCTTCGACATGCGCGCCCATATCGCCAATCATTCCATGCATGTGCAGATTCGGGATCACAATCCGACCGCGCGTAACCGCCAACGCGCCAACGGATGCGGAGGTCAGATTTGCTTTGAAGGTATCCCCGCTCAGCTGCGCCAGTCCTCTGGCATTCGTCAAAGGAGTCAATCCATGGATGTAGCTTACGGTAGCGGCGTCAATCGGAAACGAAACCATAAGCGCATCTTCTGGAAGCGCGGGCTGATCCAGCTGACCGGAAGCGATATTTGCGTGAACCATCACCGGACCAATCTTGCCCGATGAAACGTTTGACTGAATCCACTCCCTGGCGCCGGAGCCGACATCGAATGGCCAGAAACGGAGCAAATCGCGCACCGTGATGGGATCAACTTTCCCGTCGAGGATGATGCCGGGAGATTTGGTCGCCGCGAAGCTGATATTGCCGGAAAATTCGGCCGTTAAGGGTCCGCCCGAAACGATGGCCTGGTCGATCACGAGCTTACGAGCAAACGCTTGATACGCGCCTTTAAGCAGGACATGAGGAAGGTTGACCAATTGTGAATAAGCGCCGGGCATGTTTGCGGCGAGCTTATCGACGGCAAGCGAGAATGCTGCCGACGAAAGCGAGCCATTCGAATTAAAGGCTACTTCGCTCGTCCCGGAGAGATGCGCATGAATGTGATCGCCGTCCAACGCGGCGTCGTCGATGAGGACACGACCGGTCCGGCCGTCATACCGTGCCACCAACCGGATCGATTTCAGATGTAAGGGTGCTCCGAAGCCCGCGATTGTGCCGAACGCTCCGATCCCAACGTCCGCATAACGCAGGCTGTTACCATGCACGACGGTGAAGGAACCCGAGGCATCGGCAGTCAACCCGAACGGCTTCAGACTCGCAAAGGCTTTGGAATTGACAGCGAGCGCGCCAAAACTGAGATTTGTAATGCTGAAATCGCCATCCACCTTGTCTCCGCTATGTGGAACATTGATGCTGGCAAGTAGATGAGCAGGTTTTCCGGAGATTTCGAGTTGCGCATCAATGGCGGCGATTAGTGAGGGCTCTTGACGCCCATTTTGGCGGTCCTCAATTTGCAGCTCCGCTTCGGGCGCCACGACAAATGCTCCTGTCTCCTCATCGAGGAACGCAAGCCGTGCTCTGTGGATGGCAAAGCTTCTAAGCTCCGATGAGCCGTCCGACGACCTTCTTGTGATCGCATCCCTGATCTCTTTGAGGATATCGCTCTGGCCGGAGTCGCGCTCGATACCAAGTTGGAGGGTACCTTCTCTGGTATGCATGAGCGTAAGCTGTACGCCTACAAGCGCGATCCGCCTGATAACGATTTTACCAAGAATAAATGGACCGGCTGCCAGTCCAATCTCCGCTTCTGGTGCCTGGGCGATGATTCTGTCGTGGTCATCGAAAACGCGCGTGCCAAAAATTACCAGATTGATTCGCCCTTCGTCGCGCGACCACTCAAGTGCCGCCTCGTCGAATCGGAGCTTAAGTCCAGGGAGCTGTTGTTTAAGTGCGCTTCGCAACTCCCCATTTATCGGGTCCAGGGAGACCGGTCCGATCAGGACACGGAAGACAACGCCCAAGAGAAAGAAAAGAGCTGCAACCCCGATCACCGCCAGGAGAAGACCGATGCGGCGCAATATTCTGCCGCTTTTACTCACCTGCAATTTCGTCAAAGGTGACTCTATCTGGCTTCAGGCAAGGTCATCCGTCGGCCTGTCGATCGGATTGTTTGCAAACCGGCCTCTTGGGCGGAAGGCTGCTTCAGCTTATCGCCTTTTTGCCATCTTTATAAGCGCCGAAGGGACGGGGACTAGCGGCCCTGAATACGAATGAATGAAAAAAGACTTCGCGGCTTGGGATCGAGCGCCCTCGTTCAGCCTTTTGACTGGCATTCTGGCAAATATTTCGTTGGCCCGTTCAAGGGGCAGACCGTTCGTTCTGTATTTTCTGTCCCAAAGACAACAGGTCAGGTTATATCATGGAAGCTGTCGCTTTCTCGGAACACAAAGAGATATTTGACGCGATGGGCGTCGCGATCATCGGCATATCAAAAGATGCAGCCAAGACCACGAAAAGTTTCGGGTTAAGCACAACTTGGCATTGTACTTGGCTCGAATCCGGACCTTCAAGTGGCCGAATCTTATGGCGTGCGGGGAGAAAAGTCCCTATACGGGTGCACCCATAAAGGGGATGGAGCGGCCCACGTTTCTGATCGATGGCATCGGCCACATCCGGACGACATGGCGCAGCAAGAGTTGCTCGAAGCTGTGCTGGCCGCGGGCGGATCGCTGTGAAGAATTGGCATTTGGGCTGGCGTCTACCGATTAACCTCGAGCTTTTTTCCACGGTAAAGAGCTTGAACAACCGACTGGAAGCAGGTCGAATGGTGTCACATGGGGACGGCGCGGGACGCGCCTTCAAGGGAAATTCCGGCATGGCGGAAACGCTTATAGAGCGCGCGTGGACATGGCTTCACACCAATTTTCCGGAACGCCAGATTTACATTCGCAGTGACGGGCGGGTGCAATTCTTCACCTTTGGTCCCACATTGCAGGCCACATTGGCTGGTCTGACACTCATCTTTCTGATGTGGGTGGCATTCGCCACAGTGAACGTCATATTCAAAGATCGAATCATCGCATCCAAGGACCATCGTTACCAGCAGATGCAGTCCGCGTATGAAAATCGGATGGCCGATTTGCAGTATTCTTATGACGAATTGAATACTGCTCTGGTATCAGACGAAGACCACTTCAAGACAACAGTGGACGAACTGGAGACCAAACAAGAGACAGTCAGTCAGCTGTTAAACAAGAAAGTTTCTGTTGATTCCGGCGTACCAAATCTTGCTACCGCCGGCATGAGTTCCCTCGTTAAATCGAACGCAGACAGTATCCGTTCATCGGCAACCGCAAGCGCAGGGTCAGCGAGCGACACCGATAGGTCTGGAACCTCTATAGACACGGAACCATCCTTTACCCAAAATTCCACGTTGTTATCTTCCAAGTCCGCCATTGGATCGTCGCAACTGGGCGTCATGCCGCAAGGCATTGAACCGCAACCGCGAACCGAAAAACCTTGGAAAGCGAGCTTCCTGGATGAGGCCGTGACACGGTTTGCTGCAGCGCTGTTCCAGCCCAAGGTAGAAATGCGCCACCCAATGGCGAATCTGCCGGTGCTTCATATGCTCGCTCGGCAGACCGAACGCGTGAGGCAGATGGGAATAGAGGAGACCGCGCTCCTCGTCGGTGTCGATCACGCGGTTACCCATGGTATCGGCAATCTGCAATCCGCGCTCCGACACGTTGGCCTTAACCCCGACACTCTGGAGGCTCACGCGGATGCCGCGGGCGGACCGGAAGTCCCTGTTCAATCGGTTCATATTGATGGCATTGCCGACAATGCTTTTGCGGCTGCCTACGTCGGCGCGACAGCGCATGTGAAAGAGCTGGATTCGCTATTCTCGGCATTTCACCACGTTCCCCTAACCACGCCCGTTCACGGTGCGCAATTCGAGCTGACTAGCGGGTTCGGTGGTCGAATCGATCCCTTTACACGCCGTGTCGCCTTCCATCCGGGCGTAGATTTTGCCGGGCCGTGGGGTTCGACCGTAGAAGCCACGGCGCCCGGCGTCGTGGTATGGGCCGGTCCTCGCGGCGGCTACGGAAACTTGGTCGAAATTGACCACGGCTATGGTTTCAAAACACGCTATGGCCACTTGGCATCAATCTTGGTCAGAGCGGGAGCCAGAGTAGAAAAAGGCTCGCCCATCGGAAAGCTCGGATCGACGGGACGCAGTACGGGTCCGCATGTGCATTATGAAGTATGGCAGGCGGATGTCCTAAAAGACCCGAGCAAATTCATCGAGGCGGGGCATCATGTTTTCCAGCAGGACTAAAGACAAGGATGCCGACGCTTTCGTGGCGCCGGCCACTCCTCCGGCTGCTTTAGCCAAACGTCCTGCCCGAGGTTCGGCGTCCTCCATCATCGGTGCCGACCTTACAGTCCAGGGAACCCTAAATTCCACAGGCGATATTCAAATTGACGGCAGCGTTGAAGGCGACGTGCACAGCACCGGCCTTGTGATCGGCGAAAAGGCATTCGTTCATGGCGAAGTATTCGCTGAAGAGGTGACCATACGCGGCCACGTGCAAGGCAGTGTTCACGCGCGCAAGGTTCTCCTTTGTTCGACGTGTCATGTGGAAGGCAACATCCTGCATGAAGCATTTGCGGTCGAAGCGGGTGCTTTCTTCGAAGGAAATTGCCGTCACTCAGACAATCCGCTCGCCGAAGACCCGGACTCCAAAACGCCGGAATTCAAGCCAGCGGCAACAGCCGCGGTTACGGCAATTGCGCCAACACATGGTGCGCCTTCGCTGCATATTCCGAAATCGGATTTCACAGCGGATTCCCCATAGTCGCCGGCCGTGAACTGCTCGCCGCCTAATCACGCATGTAAGGCGTTATTCAAGGTCAGGGATCGGCTGCTTCGGCTTGCCCCCAATCGCCTGGGCGAGAGCCGCGGCCATGAATGAATCGATGTCGCCGTCAAGCACATCTTGCGGCGTGCGACTCTCCACGCCCGTGCGCAGATCCTTCACCAGCTGATAGGGCTGCATGACATAGGAGCGAATTTGGTGGCCCCAGCCGATATCGGATTTTTCTCCGACATGGGCTGCGGTTTCAGCCTGTTTTTTCTCAAGCTCGATCTCGTAAAGCCGCGAACGCAGCATATCCCAGCACAGGGCACGATTCTGGTGTTGCGAGCGTTCCGTCTGGCAGCTAACGGCAATGCCCGTAGGAAGATGCGTAATACGCACCGCGCTATCCGTCTTGTTGACATGTTGCCCCCCCGCTCCCGAAGAACGGTATGTGTCTATTCGGACATACTTGTCAGGGATATCAATCTCGATCGTTTGATCGATAACAGGGAAAACTGTGACGCTGGCAAAACTCGTATGTCGTCGTGCATTGGCGTCATATGGCGAAATCCGAACCAATCTGTGCACACCAGCCTCGCTCTTGAGCCAACCGTATGCGTTCTCGCCTTTGACAAGCAACGTAGACGATTTGATTCCGGCCGTTTCACCGGGGCTCTCCTCAATCAGCTGCAAATTGTATCCCTTGCGCTCCGCCCAACGCACATACATACGCAGAAGCATCTCCGCCCAATCCTGGCTTTCGGTCCCTCCAGCGCCCGCATGGACCTCCAGATACGTATCGTTTGCATCCGCCTCTCCGGAAAGCATGGACTGCAGTCTCAAATGCTCTGCCCGACCATGAAGCCTGTCTATTGATTGCTCGGCATCTGCAACCATCGCCGCATCACCTTCGGCGGCCGCAAGCTCCAACAGATCGCAAGCATCTTGCAGCTCATGATCGAGATCTCGCAATGTGGAGACGGATGTTTCGAGGCGCTGACGCTCTCGCATCAGGACCTTCGCTTCCTGAGAATTGTTCCAGATTTTGGGGTCTTCGGTCCTTGCGTTCAGTTCGTCGAGTCGGCGGAGTGCGCGATCCCAGTCAAAGGTGCCTCCTCAGCAGAAGGATAGCCTGCCTGATTTCGTCTGTGGTTTGCTGGAGTGATGCGCGCATGCCAGAGACTCTGGTCCAATCCGGTATGATGCCTGTAGGCGATTCTAAAACGTTATGCTTCAGTGTTTTGCGGACTGTATCGACTCGGGCGTTGGAGATGGCCCAGGCAGCCGATCAGGGAGCCGAAAGACAACTTTGACAGTTGTCCAATCCGATACCAAGTCGCCATCGCGCCGGGCAGGAAGATAGTGCCAATTCAGCACGCCCTGAATCGCATTTGTGTCCAAATCCTCAAATCCGCTCGACTGAGAAACTCGCGCCCTGACAGGTTTTCCGCTGGGGCGTACGAGAACATCGATCATGACCGTTCCCTGCTCGCCGCTCAATTGCGCCAAATCTGGATAGGAAGGCTGGCGATTCGCAAACGAACGGTCAACCTGAGCCGCCACGTCTGCAGCTGCATTCGCTGAAAGCACCGCAAATTGCCCAACAAAAATGATGGACAGGAACGCAGTCGTTCTCAGGCGTTTTTGGTTGCGCACAGAACAGTCCCCATGAGAGTACCTCCCCATATTACACGCATTCGCGGAGCTTTCTCAATGCCCAGGGCCGAAGTTCCGCACCTAAGGCTAGCCGGGGGGTGCCTGGCCGAGCGAGAAGAGTTTCCTTTGCCCTAGATCTGCGCTGCTGCGACGCTCCAATTCCTGCGTGTATCGTCTCAACGCGTACGCTTCAGTTACGTAACCCACGATTCGCGGGTCGGCGCGCGCAGAAAGCACCGGCAATGCTTCACATTGCCCTTCCTCAAACCGGGCCAATGCAGATCGGATGTTTTCGGAAGGAAGCAAAAAAATGTGGGGTTGCTGAACCAGATCGGCAACGACGCCCGCATCAACGACATCGTCGAGTTGCGGGTCGTGCACCAAAGCCATATCGATCCACCCTCCATAATGGCCATCGGGCGCCACCGCGAAGACCTGTTTGGTGCTGCCCGGTGGATATTTCGCGCGGAGGCTCCGCAAAGGCAGGTTCGTTGGCGCCAATTTGGGGTCCGAACGCATCATCCGCGCGACCGACAGGTCGGCGAGCCAGCCCACGTCATGGGCGCCGTGAAGCGTGAGACCGCGAACATGGAAGCGCCAGGTTGAGAAGGAGTAACCGAATGTCAGCCTGACGATCGTCGCCGAAGCAATCACACTCACGAGCACGCCGATCGTCATTGGAAAGTCGCCCGTCGACTCGAGAACAAGAAAGACCATCGTGAACGGGGCTCCGATGATTGCGGCGGCAACCGACCCCATTCCGACCAGCAGAAATGCCGGGTATTGCGCGCCGAGCGACGGATCGAAATAGGCGACTATTCTTGCGAATACCCCGCCAAAGACGCAGCCAAGAAACAGTGCCGAACTGAAAAGGCCACCTCGAAATCCGGATCCGACAGAGATGGCGGAGGCGAGCAATTTCGCGACGAGAAGGACAAAGAGCGGCAACAGCGCCCAGGACACGGCGAAATGATACTGGATCGCTCCGTGCCCGCTGCCCAGAACCTGAGGATTGTAATAGGCAATCGCAGACAACACGAAGCCGCCGGCACATGGCCTCAGCCAATCGGGGACTCCCCACCCTTTGAGCGTGCGTTCGGTGGCCGTCACGGTTGTCATGGCGAGCACGCCGATGCCCGCCGCCAACACTCCCATCAGCCCAAACAGCACATAACTGCTCAGATGCATTGGCACGCCGCTCGAGAGAGTTACCAGCGGCTCGGTTTCCCCCAGCAACCGCTCGGTAAGCGTTCCGCATACCGCGGCCACGGTTACCGGCGCCAAGGCAGCGGGCGAATAGCTTCCGAGGATCAACTCGTATCCGTAAAAAGTGCCGGCCAGAGGCGCATTGAAAGCTGCCGCAATGGCGGCAGCCGAACCCGCCGTCACAAATATGCGGCGATCCGACCGTCGCAAGCCGAAGTAATTTGCGATTGCGGAAAAGAGTCCGGAACCAAACTGGGTATATCCCGCCTCCATGCCCAGCGAGGCACCGGCAGCGTTAGAAATGACCGTGGAGGCAGTTAACCGAATACTGTCGAGTAATGACATTCGGCCGCCATATAAAGCGTTTGCTTCGATCGGATCGACGATGTCCCCGGTGCCGAAACGTTGTGCGGCCAGCGCTAAAGCGCCCAGAAAGAGGCCGCCCAAGGCTGGCACGATGAGTATTCGCGCGCGATCTATTCCTATGCCCGCGCTTAGAAGGCTGTTGCCGGATATCGCGAAGTCGAGCTTGTGAAGCAGTTGGACGAGGTTTCGGATAATCGTGACGGATACCCCGACGATGGATCCGATGATGGCACAAACGGCGAGCTGGACGATCTCGTTGGATCGGATTTCGCGCCTCAGGGCGGCCATGAGGAATTTCGCACCGCGAAGAATTTTCCAAAGCGTTTGGCGCGCTAAACGCCGACCCACGCTCTCTAGCTCACCCGTCGCCAAGCAGCCCTCATGGCTAAGCAGTCTTGAATATTCGCGGCCCGCTCAGAGGCTCAATTGAGCCGGTCTGGTCGAAACGCCGCGACATAACAGACAACCTAGTACAGGCCGCCGGTACCTTGGTCCACCGTCTTGCCATTGCTGTTGCTAGCGTTGGCGCTGGCCGTGGGGGCGCCTGACGGTCCTTGGTCGGCCGAACCCGGTTCAGTGCCGGCCTTGAATGCCTCCAGGATCGCCGAAGCATCGTCAGCACTGACAGGCGCGCCCGTATGCGCATCTATCGGTACGAGGTCGATCCCCGGCGGAACCCTGAATGATGTTGGCGGCTGATCTTGTAGCGCGCCCCTCATAAAGTCTCGGAACACGGGGGCAGCAACAGTCGCTCCCTGCTCCAGTCGACCCAATGTTCGAGGGTTATCGAATCCAACAAAAACGCCACATGTCAGATCCGGCGAAAATCCTATGAACCAGGTATCCTTCGAATCATTGGTCGTACCGGTTTTCCCTGCAAGGGGCTTCCCGACTGCTTTGACGGAAACGCCCGTGCCGCGCTGCACGACACCTTGCAACAGCGACACGATCTGATAGGCAGTTCTTGGGTCGATGATTTGCTGTCGGTCATCCGGCAAAAGCGGTTCCTGCTGACCGACCCACGGTCCATTGCAACCGTCACATTTGCGTGGATCATGGCGATAAATGTTTTGTCCGTTGCGATCTTGAATACGATCAATCAGCGTCGCGTTTATCTTTTTGCCACCATTCACGAATTCCGAATAACCAGTGGTAAGTCGCAGAAGGGTGGTGTCGGCGGCGCCGATGGCGTTCGAGAGCCAAGGCGTCAGCGTGTCGTAGACTCCGAAGCGAATCGGATATGGCACGACATTCTTCATGCCGACCTCTGCAGCAAGGCGAATCGTCATCAGATTGCGTGACAACTCGATGCCG
>Ga0208849_1000376_pt1 | contig 42339 bp, 51 predicted proteins | sample NGESurdeep072012_10_FD_184470 | JGI IMG/M metagenome (GOLD analysis project Ga0208849, IMG submission 184470) | Arctic peat soil microbial communities from Barrow, Alaska - NGEE Surface sample 53-3 deep-072012 (SPAdes) | ecosystem: Environmental > Terrestrial > Soil > Wetlands > Peat ... | reverse complement strand
TGGCGAGCGCGATCTCGAGCCGGATCAGCTCCTCCGCCTGATCGGCGATGCGCGCGGCGAGATCGGGGGTCGACTCTGTTTCACTCATGGCAGCTATCAAGAAATGATACGGCCAACTTCAATCGAGGCCTCCCCTTTGGAATGTCGCCCTGGGCGGTCACGAAGGAGCTCGAGAAAACACACGATGACCATGGCCGAGACGAAGGACTTGCCGTGACTCGCTGACGTCTGAACGGCCACTGTCTGCTCGTACTCGCGGGTCACCGTGCGGCCTCAGTCCCGACCGGGGTTGCCTAACTCAGCGTTGCAGGTGCTCGAGCAATGCGCCGGGCTCCTGGATCGGAAGCTCTGGTGCCAGGACGAGCAGGTCACGATCGCCAGAGACGAGAACCGAGGCGCTCGCCTTAGCCAGTGCCAAGAGGTAGTCATCGCCAGGATCACGGGAGATGGGATCAGGGCGCTCCGCGCCGGCGACCATCGACGCCGTTGACCGCAGGAGTGCGATGAAGTCAGCCGCGTCCTCGGGGGAGATGTGTTCGCGCAGTTTTGGGTAGGCGAGTGCACGGCCGAGCTCCGCCAGCAACTCTTCCGAGACGACCAGCTCGAAAGCGCCCTCGAGCCACAGAGCTAGCAGGCGGCCAGGCGCACCGGCCCTGGACAGGAGCGTCGAGACGAGCACGTTGACGTCGAGGACGACCCTCAACTAGCGCCGGCGGCGGGGCCTTGTCGAATGCTGCGCCTCAACCGCCAGCTGCAAGGCTTGATCCTCGGGCATCTGATTCTTGGACCACAGACGCTCCAGCAGCTCAAAGCCCAGGTCGCGGCGAAGCGAGTCCTCGATCACCTCGCTGTCACCCTTGCCCATCCGAGCTGCTCGGACCTTCACCCACTTCAGGACTTGCTCGTCCAGAGTTACTGTCGTTCGGATCTTTGGCATCTTTGCATCATAGCATCAAGATGACCTCATGAGGCGTGAACCTACGCGTAGCCAGGAGGAACCATTGGACGAAAGGGAGGACTACGGAGCCGCTACCCGCCGTGATCATGGCATGGCCTCGGTCAGAGCCCAAGGTAGGCCCGGCGCACGCCAGGATCGTCTTTCACGTCGGTAGCGTCTCCGCTCAGGGCGACCCGTCCGTTCTCGAGCACGTAGGCGCGATTCGCCACGTCCAGCGCCACGAGCACATCCTGCTCGACGAGGATCATCGCCGTGCCCTCGCGGTTGATCTGCTGGACCACGTCGATCAGGCGGTCGACGACCTTGGGGGCGAGACCGAGCGACAGCTCGTCGACCATCAGCAGCTTTGGCCGGCCCATCATGCCCCGCCCGATCGCGACCATCTGCTGCTCCCCACCCGAAAGCGTGCCCGCCTCGCGGGACAACTTGTCCTTGAGCGCAGGCAGGCGGTCGAGCACTCGCGCAAGGTCGTCGCCAACCTCCCGATCCCGCCGCAGGTAAGCGCCGAGGACCAGGTTCTTCTCGACCGACATCGTCCCAAACAGACGGCGGCCCTGCGGCACGTGGGCGACCCCCTTCCGGACGAAGACTTCGGGACGAGCGTTTGTGACGTCCTCGCCGGCAAGAGTGATAGTCCCCGAGGTGGCACGGACCAGGCCGCTCAGGACGCCAAGCAGCGTGGACTTCCCCGCGCCGTTCGCGCCGACGAGGGCGATCAGCTCGGCCGGGCCGACGTCAAGATCGATCCCGAACAGTACGGGCCCGGCGTCGTAACCGGCCGTCAGCCCGCGGACTTTGAGCAGCGGCTCAGGACTTGAGCCGTTTCGCATAGCGCTCCCCTAGGTAGGCCTGGATCACCCGCTCGTCGCGAAGCACGACCTCCGGCTCCCCCTGGGCCAGGACCTGTCCGAAGTCGAGGACTACCGCCCGGCGGCACACACCGATGATCACCCGCATCACGTGCTCGATCAGGAGCACGGTCACGCCGGTGGCGTGCACGGCCCTCACCATCTCGAGCGCCTCGTCGATCTCCACGTTGTTGAGTCCCGCCATCACTTCATCCAGCAGCAGCAGATGCGGCCTGGTCGCCACCGCCCGGGCCACCTCGAGTCGTTTGCGGTCCGGGATGGTGAGCGCCGAAACTGGATGGTCGGCTTTGGCCTTGAGGCCGACCAGGTCCAGCACCTGGTCCGCCATCTCGAATGCCTCCTTTGGTCCGCGGCGACCGGCCGCGCTTCCGAACAGGGCGCCGACGGCGGCGTTCTCGCGCACGGTCATGGAGCCGAACGGCCGGACGATCTGGAAGGTGCGGCCGATCCCGAGCTTCGCGATCCGGTGCGGCGCCATACCTGCGATCGAGGCGCCCTGCCAGCGGATGTCGCCGCCGTCGAGCCGATGCAAGCCGCTGATGCAGTTGAGCAGCGTCGTCTTGCCGGCGCCGTTGGGGCCGATGATGCCGACGATCTCACCTTTTCCCACCTCGAAGGTGACGCCGTCGACCGCCGCGACGCCTCCGAAGCGCTTGGTGACGCCGCGTAGCTCGAGCTGGGTCGTTACGCCCGCGCTCACAGGGAGGTTTCCCGAAGCGACCGGCGAAGGTAGGACAGGCTCAACCGGCTGCGACCGCCGAAGAAGTCGATCACGCCGCGGGGCACGAAGATCACGACTCCGACCAGCAGCAAGCCGAGGATGACCTGGGCGAGGATCGGGCGCGCGTCCGCCGAAACGAACGGGATGTCGAAAGAAATCGGCAGGCTGCCTCCCAGAAACTGGATCAGTAGCTGCAGGAGAACGGCGCCCACCGCCGGGCCGAAAACGGTGCCCGTGCCGCCGAGCAGCGCCATCAGGATCATCTGGACGTTGTAATCGATCGGAAAAGTATTGTCCTGGTTGATGAAGACGTTCCACTGGGAGAAGATCCCTCCGGCCAGACCCGTCAGGGCCGCGGAGAGCGCGAAAGCCGCGACCTTGTAAACGGTGGTGTTGACGCCAAGGACGGCCGCCGCCTCCTCGTTCTCGCGGATGGCGATCAGGCCGTAGCCGAACCGGCTGCGCAGCACCCACCAGGTGACGGCGATGGCGATCGTCGCCGCCGCCACCATCAAATAAAAGAAGAACAAACCGCGGTTGTCGATCGCGTAGATCGGAAGGAACAGGCCGCTGGCGCCGCCGAACAGCGGCTGGCCACCATAGTCGATGTTCTGCACCAGCTCGCCCACGGCCACCCCAACTCCCAGGCTGGCAACGGCAAAGTAGTGACCGCGCAACCTGAGCAGCGGGAGCCCCACAAGGGCGGCGAAGCCGGCAGAGACCAGCGGCGCGAATGGCAAAGCGACGAGAAAAGGCCACTTCGCCTTGGCGATGAGCATGCCGGTCGTGTAGGCGCCGATGCCGAAGAAGGCCACGTTGCCGAAAGCGGCATATCCGGTAATCCCGCCAATGATGTTCCAGGCTGTCGCCATCACGATGAACATGGCGATGATCGTCGCGATCCGGAACCAGAGCCGGTCCGCCAAGAGCGGAACGTTGGCCGACTGAGCGGCGTCGAGAGAGGTCAGGGGAGCAAGCAATGCGTACGCGGCGAGAATCGCCCCCAGGATCAAGAACATGCGCCGCCAGCGGCGGTTCGAATCGGCCCTCGCGATCACCGCAGCCGACCCAGCAGACCCTGCGGGCGGGTGACCAGCACCAGGACCATGAGGCCGAAGGCGATCGCGTTGGCGAAGACGGAACCCGAGCCGGGGATGGACTGCGCGAAGACCTCGACCAGGCCGAAGGCCAGGCCTCCGACCACGGTGGCGCTGACCCTCCCGAGACCGCCCAGGATCACGACCACGAATGCCTGCAGGGTGTATGGCTCCCCGGCGGTCGGGGTGATCGCCTGGCTCATGGCGATCAGGCCGCCGGCCACGCCCGCGCACGCGGCCCCGAGCCCGAAAGTGACGGCATAGGCGTGACGCAGGTCGATGCCGACGAGCTGGGCCGCGTCACGGTCGGCCGCGATCGCATTGATCGCCAGGCCGATCCGGGTCCGGTTCAGGATGAAGGCAAGCGCGGCCGACAGCAGGATGGCCACTCCGAGAGAGATGAGCGGGACGTAGGGGATGACCACGCTGCCGAACTCGAGCCCCTGACCTGAGTACGCGGGCGTGACCGAGCGGAAGTCAGACCCGAATATGAAGAGAAGGACGTTGATGGCGACGAGGTTCAACCCGAACGTGAGCAGGAAGGTGAACAGCAGCGGAGCTCTGATGATCCGGTTGATCACCCCGCGCTGGAGCGCATAGCCGAGCACGAACAGCGCCACCGCGTCCACCGGCAGGGTCAGGAACGGATCGAGGTGGAGGGTGGTGAAGAGCTGCCAGGTGATGTAGCTGCCGATGATCACCAGCGCCCCGTGTGCGAGGTTGACGATGTTGAGGACGCCCCACACCAGGCCGAAGCCCACGCCTACAGCAACGTAGACCCCTCCGGCCAGCAGGCCGAGAATGACCAGCTGGACGAAGTCGGCCAAAGCCTACTGCTGACTCTTTTGGATCAGCGTTGGTCCCAGGCAGGGGTCGGGTACTTGGCCTGAGCGTCCGCGACGTCTGCAGGAAAGACGGTGTGATGCACGCCGGCCTGGATCTGCTCCACGACCATCGGCTTGTAGATGTTGATCCCGCGGCTGTCGAACTTGATCTGCCCGAAGAAGACCGTCACATCCAGCGCCGCCAGTGCATCGCGAACCTTTTTCGGATCGAGGGAACCAGCGTTCTCGATGGCGCGCTGCAGGGCCAAGCACGCGGCCGTCGACTCGGCGACGTGGTAGTCGGGATCGCCCAATCCCGGGTACTTCGCCTTGTACGCGGCGACGTAGTCGGACACCGTCAGGTAGAACGCCGGCGTGTACTTGACCTGCGGAGTCCACTGCGAGCCGTCGTACACATAGTTGGCGTCATTACCGAGCGCGGCGATGAAATCAGGCGTGGACGGACCCACCGAGTAGGCGAAGATCTTCGCGTTCAGCTTCTGCTCCTTGGCGGCCTTGTTGATGGCAATCGCCTCCTGCAGGTGGCCAGAGTTGAGCACGATGTCGGCATTGACCGCCTTCGCCGCTTGCACCTCGGCCGAGAGGTTGGTGGCGCCGTTCTTGTACTTCTTATATAGGACGACGCGCATGCCCTTGGTGGGCGCGTAGGAATTGATCGCGTCGGCCACCTCGATGCTGAAGTTGTCATCGGCGCTCAGCATCGCGATGGTCGTCGGCTTGGGGCTGAGAGTAGCCGCCATGTCGATCACGCCCTCGAGGTACTTGTTGGCTGGGCTGAGCACGCCGAAGGTGTACTTGTAGCCCTGGTTGAAGATCGACTGCGCTGCCCCGTTGGCTTCGACCATGGGGATCTGGTTCTGCTCGGCGATGGCGGCGTCGGTGGCCGTGGCGGCGCTGCCATACGGGCCCAGGAGGAACTGGGCCTTGTCTTCGGTGATGAGCTTCTGCATCAGCACCGCCGACTGGTTGGCGTTGCTGGTGTCGTCGTAGTACTTGATCACGACTGGGTGCTTGACCCCGTTCACGACGATGCCCCCACTCGCGTTGATCCAGTCGAGCCACAGGTTGTAGCCCTGCTGAGTGAGGGTCGATTCCTTGGTCAGGGATCCGGTGAGCCCGAGGGGGGCTCCTAGGGTGATGGTCGTCTGTCCAGTAGAGGTGCCGCTTCCACACGCAACCGCTGCCACCGCAGCCGCTGCGAGTAACGCCAACTTGCGCACTGTCATGAGCAGAGACTATTCCTCTTCAGCCGATTGCGGACTGGAAATCTTTACCGGTCAGCTTATGAGCCGACCGCCGCGGACGAGGCTCTCCGGCACTATGGTTTCGTGATGCCTCGAGTCCCTTACATTCAGATCGAGAATGCTAAATCGGGCGACCTGGCCTCACTGAATCGAGAAATAGTGCGACTTCGCGGTCGAATTCTCAACTTGCATCGTGTCTTGGCCAACAATCCCCCCGCCCTGCATGCATTCATGGCGATGTCGCGATACGTGAGAGACGACTCCTCTCTTCCAGATTCACTTCGCGAACTTGCCGTCTTGACCGTCGCTCATGCGCTCAAGAGTGAATATGAGCTCCATCAGCACTCGCCGATAGCGCGAAGACTGGGGATCACCGAGGTCCAGCTAAGGGAGTTACCCAACTGGCGCAAGTCGACAAACTTTTCAGCGGTACAACGGGCTGTCATAGCGTTCGCATCGGAGGCAACCACCAAACGTCGCGTGAGCGATGCATCGTTCGCGGAAGTGACCGACCATCTCCCCCAGCCGCAAGTAGTAGATCTGGCGATCATTGTCGGCTGGTACCACCTATGCCACGTTCTCATCGATTCGCTCGCGGTCGAAATCGAGCCCGCCGAGCTTTAGTCGGGCGCAGTTGATGGCGCGCCGCAGACGTAGTCGCCGTCGAAACCTTTGCGCGGGTACTGGACCAACTGTACGGGGCCACCACTGAACGAGTTGGCGGGATCGCACAAGCTGGCGGCCTGCCTGACGCTGGAGGCGCCCGCCAGCCAGTCCGGCGCCGCGGGAGTGGAACGGCGACCCTGGTCGTCAAAGCCCCGTCCACGCCCGTCGGAGGACGGCACTGTATAGCCTCCGGTGATCTGTGCCCACTGGTAGCCGGTGGAATAGATGCCTACCGTACCGGTGCCTTGGCTGCGCAGGTAGTCGATGTAGCCCTGAACGGTTGAGCTGTTCGCAGCTTTCGTGCCATTCCAGCTGTTGGCGATCTCTACGTCTAGCCACCAGGACAGTGTCTGCGCAGCCGTCCCGACGCCTGCGGTGGCGACTCCGAGCGCGTCGGTGGCGGCCTTCCACCCATAGTTGTAGGCGCAGTTGACATTGGAGGGGTCGGCGAGGTCGGTCGTGTTGCAGCGCCGGGGGCCATTGCCGGCGCGGCCTGCCCAGTTGCTGCTGGCGGTTTCCGGGTTGCCCGTGTTCAGGTAGAGCCCGGCGGCATGTGGACGACTTGAAGCCCAGGCGTATTCGGCGCTCAGGCACGGGTTGGCGGAGAAGGCCAGGCCGTTGGTGACCCCGACAATGCCGAAAGTTCCCCCAGATGGGAAGCTCGAGGGGCACTGGGGCCAGGAAATGTCATATCCCGTCGACCCCGCGGGTGCGGGCGTCGCGGCGTAGGCCGGCATGACCGTGAGGGTGAGGCTCAGCGCCACGAACGCACCGCTGCCCAGCAATTTGGGCAGGAGGGATCCCAGCGACAGGCGCAGGGGCAACGGCATGATGTCGGGCCATTATGCGCGTGGCCAGGTGAAGGTGCGCGTGTGGGTGTACGACGGCAACTACATCCTCATACTGCCCGCGCGTGGGCGTGATGAAGTCCGCCTAAAATTTCATCGCACTCTCCTCGGCGACGGGCGAGCGGCCGCGCCCGAAACGTCGCGGGCCGACTTAGTGATTGATGTCGCCCAGGCGATCTTTGAGACTTCAGGGCTGCACGATGGCCTTGGGCGGATCACTGGGCGTTTGATTGCCGGTGGTCCCAGGTGGGAAGTTCCTGCCGATCGTGACCACGCAGCCAAGGCTTCGCGATGCACCCGGATCGATGACCGGAATGCCGGCGTCACAACCGCTGCCGTCCGGCAGGAAGAAGGCCAGGTATTGGACTCGGGCGATCCGAGTGCCCCCGGCTAGGAGATCGGCCGGGCCAGGCTGGGGGGACAAGCGAGCCCTGCCATCAATACCCCCGTCGGCCGAAAGCGATCAGGGCCCCGTCTATCCTGGGCCCCCGGGCGTGACGAACGCAGAGGTCCTTTCACGGGCAAAGTCACAGTCGGGCCGCGTCGTCGCCAGCACCAAGTAATTGCTGCACCCGTCCAGCGTCAGCACATGGCTCCCGTCGAGCCCGACGGGCCAGCTGGTCATTATGTTTGCGTTCGGGTAGCTCGCCGTCAGAACCTGGCCGGTCGAAATGCTTCCGCTCGAAATCCAAACGCCATTGGACTCCGATGCCCCCAAGCCAGTCACCGTCAGGCTAGCGGTCCCCGATTGCGTAGCCGCCGTGAAGGTGAACAAGATGGTGTTGCTGCCATCCTGCACGATGGCATAGACGTCACCCTTGAAGGTGTCGGTGCCGGTGACCGACACATCGATTGTGTAGGGGCCGGAGGCGCCGGAGGGGCCAGAATAGTCCGGGCACTGCGACGGAGTGGGGACCGTGGTGCAGATGACATCGTCATACACGCCGCTGGGTAGAGTCGATTCCAGCGTGGATGTGTTCCCTTGCGGGGCAGCGCTGCATGCAGCGGTAAGAATCAGGACCGCCAGAACGACCATGCTAGGCACTCTCCTAGCCAAGCTTTTTGTAGACCTCAGTCAGCCGCTCCCGTGCCGCTGCGAACGTGTTGGAGGCGGGCTTAGTCAAGGTACAGGGCATATGGGCGCATGATGACCGGGTCGTCGTAATCACGAACGAGCGTCTTGCATTTATTTGGCCTGAGCTTCGGGAGCCTCTCTCGATGGTCGGCGCTGGAGCCAACAGCGTCTTGATATACGTGGGGCCCATATCCGCTGCGCTATTTGGATTCGGCGACGAGGCTCCGGCAGCTCTTGTTATTGACCAATCAAGGCACCGGGCGAGGCGCTGATCTACGGGTTAATCAAGAACGGCATTTCGAGGTTAGAATTTGACCACGCTCTCCCACCAATACCACCAATGGAGAAGCAGCTATGTCCTCGATACAACGAGAACTACCAGTCGCGAACACCCCCGACGAGCATCGGTTCGATGAATGGACGAGCGCAATAGTGGCTGACTTGGCCGCAACCCTGCCCAACGACGACGACCGCCGGCGATTCTTTGAAAGTGTTATCAGCGCCGGGGTGCAAGCCATGTATGGCGAGCCAGTCCACTTGGGCGATTACGATCCTGTCAAGGCGGCGCACGATGCCAAAGTAAATAGAGGGACGTAGATAGCCGCCTTAGGCTTCGTATCCCACTAAGAGTTCCGAGGTGACGTAGGGCCTCTCCAAAAAGTGTTGGCGGAGAGGGAGAGATTTGAACTCTCGATGGGCCAGTGACCCATAACGGTTTTCGAGACCGTCGCCTTCAACCGGACTCGGCCACCTCTCCAGACAGCGCCGCCGGGGTGGGCACTTATGGCGGTCCCGACCGGATTCGAACCGGCGTTCTCGGCCTTGACAGGGCCGCGTGTTTGGCCAGGCTACACCACGGGACCGACGGCGGCTAAGTCTACCAGCGGGTGGTTCTTCGCCTTCCGGTGGACGGCCTCGCCGGCTTGAACGTCCCCTCCTGGTCCGGGCTAAAGCCGGGCCCATCCTCCCCGGCAAGCGGGGAGGACCGAACCTCACACCTATAATTCGTTGGCGGTGAGCGACACCCAGCGGATAGGAGGTGGTTCGCCCGACGATCTGAGGAAGCGCTTTCAGATCCTCGAGCGTGTGGCGATCTTCTTCACGCTGCCCGACAACATCCTGCACGCCCTCGCCCGCCGCCTGGCCCCGGCTTCGGCCTCAAAGGGCTCGGTCATCGTCCACCAGGGCGACCCCGGCGACACGATGTTCGTGGTCGAGTCTGGCCGTTGTGAGGTATTCGTCGAGGAGTCCCCAGGGCACACGATCACGATCGCCCTCATGGGGCCCGACGATTTCTTCGGCGAAATGGCCTTGATCTCCGAGGAGACCCGCACCGCCAGCGTTCGAGCGCTGGAGGACTGCCAGCTCCTCACCCTCGACCGCAAGACCCTTTACGAGACTCTGCCCGCTGATTCCGACGCCATCATCGAGCTCACCAAGCTGGTCGAGCAGCGCAAGGACACACTGCCCAACCTGATCGCCCGGGCCAGGATGGTCGCCCCGGAGCAGGCCGCATCGACGGTCGCCGTCTATTCACCGAAAGGTGGAGCTGGCCGCACGACCGTCGCCGTCAACCTTGCAGCGGCTCTGGGCAAGCGCTTCCCCGGTGAGGTGCTGCTGGTCGACCTCGCCCTTCCTTACAACCACGCGGCGCTCATCTCATACCTGACGCCGACCGGGTGCTTGGCCGCTGCGAGCCAGGTGCCGCCCGCCAACTTCGAGGAGGCGGTGCTGGGCGCCATCCTTCACCACCCGGGCGGGATGATGCTCCTGCCCGGAGTGCTGCGGGCCGAGCAGGCCGACCTGATCACTGTCGACCTCGTCAACCGTGCGATGGGCATCCTGGTCAACGCGTTCCGCTACATCGTGTTCGACCTCGGTGTTGCGTTCACTGACATCGTGATCAGCGTCCTCGACCACTCGCAGCGAGTCCTCGTCCTGGTCACTCCCGAGCTGTCGTCTCTCAAGGACGTCGGCGAGCTGCTGAACATCTTCACCAACGTGTTGAACATCGTGCCCGGCCGCGTGATCCTCGCCCTCAACAACAAGGTGCCAAAGTCGGTGGTGAGCAGGGAGGACGTCGTGCGGACGCTCAAGCAGGAGCTGGCCGTGGAGATCGACTTCGACGGGACGAAGCCGGACGAGGCGGCGGTCAAGGGCGAGATCCTCGTCCTCACCGATCCCAAGAGCGCGATCTCGAGGGGGGCGGAGCAGCTGGCTCAGCTGATCTCGGGCCAGACGGCCGCCGAGTCCAAGAGCACCAAGCGGGGCGGCTTCAAGCTCGGCAAGAGTTAGGCGAAATCGGGCCGTGGGTGCCTATCTTCGGGGCCCCCTCCCGCGCCTATTTGTAGGGCTTTGACTTAATGCGCGCCTCCCCGCGGAAGCGGGGAGGTAATAGGCGCCCCCTCCTGCTAGACTTTTCCTCGTGATCGAACAAGCTGTCGTCTCACTAACCTCCGACGCTCAGTCCCGTCTCAAGGAGCTTCTCGTCAAGGAAGGCAACCCGCAGCTCGCACTCCGCATCTTCGTAAGCGGCGGTGGCTGCTCCGGGATGCAGTACGGCATGGCGTTCGACGACACTCGCCGCGCTGACGACCTGGTGGTCGAGCAGGATGGTGTCCAGATCATCGTGGACGACTTCAGCGCCCCTTACATCCGGGGCTCCGAGATCGACTACGTCGACAGCCTCATGGGGGCCGGCTTTACGGTCCACAACCCCAACGCGGTGCACTCCTGCTCATGCGGGACATCGTTCGACACCGGCGAGGACTCTGGCGAAGCCAAGGCTTGCGGCTGCGGCCACTAACTCCCTAGATCTCTAACGACAGGGCGCCGGCCGAGAGGCGGCGCCCTTATCTTTTCTTGGGATGCTCCAATCAAGGCGGTTGCGTGAGTCGGTTCTGCTTGCCGTTGGGGTGATCACCCCTCTGGGGATCCTGGCCGTCAACCTCTCCGCCTTCGTGATGGCACACCTCGCCCAGTTCCGCATCGGCATCGCCGCCCTGGCCCTGCTCAGCGGGCTGGTCCTCAACGGGCTCACGGCGTGGTGGCTGCTCCGCCTCGCCAGCCGCAGCGCCGGGCCTCTATTCGCCGAATATCGGCGGTGGGCCATCGGGATGGCGGTGCTCATCGTTGCCCTGACGGCAACCGGGGGCGGTTACCTGACCTATCTCGGCATGCGCGACCCGCGCCGCCTGCCGGACACGCTGTCGATGGTGGTGGCGACGATCATGCTGCTGCTCCCGCTCGCGCTGACTTTTGCCGGCCGGCGAATGGCGGGCCTGGGCGGGATCATCCCAGTGGACGAACCCGCCGGAAAAACAAAGAGCCCCCCGCACCGGCGAGGGGCTCGTATTGGTCGTTCTTCTTAATTTAAGAACCAGCGTTGCCGGTAGGCCGGATTCATTCCGGCCGTCACCAGCGCCGCACCCGCCCTCTCCCAGCGTGGCCAGGAGAGGGGGGTACGTGGGGGGATCCTGATCCCCCCGCGCCTTCTCTTACATCATGTCTGGAGACATGCCGCCCATGCCGCCGCCGCCGCCCCTCTTGTCTTCGGGGATCTCGGTCACCATCGCCTCGGTGGTAAGCACCATCGCTGCGATCGACGCTGCGTTCTGAAGCGCCGAGCGGGTCACCTTCGCAGGGTCGACGATTCCGGCTGCGAACATGTCGACGTACTTGTCGTTAAGGGCGTCGTATCCATGGCCGGGCTTGCCCTTGCGGACTTCCTCGACGATCACGGAGCCCTCTTTGCCGGAGTTGATGCCGATCTGCCGGACTGGCTCCTCGAGCGACTTGCGGACGATGTTGACGCCGGTCAGCTGGTCGTCCTTGAGTCCGAGCCCGCCGTCGAGCTTCTTCTGCGCGTTCAGCAGCACGGTGCCTCCGCCCGCGACGATTCCCTCTTCCACCGCGGCCTTGGTCGCGCTGAGCGCGTCCTCGATGCGGTGCTTCTTCTCCTTCTGCTCCACCTCGGTGGCGGCTCCAACCTTGATCACGGCGACGCCGCCGGCAAGCTTCGCGAGTCGCTCCTGCAGCTTCTCCTTGTCGAAGTCGGAGGTGGTCTCCTCGACCTGGGACTTGATGGACTTGATGCGAGCCTGGATGGCCTCGGGCTTGCCCGCGCCTTCCACGATCGTGGTGTCGTCCTTCGTGACGGTCACGCGACGAGCCTTGCCCAGCTGCTCGACCTTCGTCTGGTCGAGCTTGAGGCCGAGGTCCTCGCTGATGACCTGGCCACCGGTGAGGATAGCCATGTCTTCGAGCATCGCCTTGCGGCGGTCACCGAAGCCCGGCGCCTTGACGGCGACGGCGGTGAAGGTGCCGCGCAGCTTGTTGACGACCAGGGTGGCAAGCGCCTCGCCCTCGACGTCCTCGGCGACGATCAGCAGGGGCTTGCCCTGCTGGACCACGCGCTCCAAAACGGGGAGCAGGTCCTGGATGGCCGAGATCTTGCGGTCCGTGATCAGCACGAACGGCTCCTCGAGCACAGCCTCCATGCGGTCAGGGTTGGTGACCATGTAGGCCGAGCTGTAGCCGCGGTCGAACTGCATGCCCTCGACGACTTCGAGCTCGGTCGTCATCGTCTGGTTGTCTTCGACGGTGATGACACCGTCCTTGCCAACCTTGTCCATCGCGTCGGCGATGAGGTTGCCGATCTGCTCGCTCTGGCTGGAGATCGCCGCCACGTGGGCGACATCCTCGTGTCCCTTGACGGGAACGGAAAGCCTCTTGATCTCTTCGACGACGGCCTCGACGGCCTTCTCGATTCCGATCTTCAGCTGCATCGGGTTGGCGCCCGCGGTGACGTTGCGGAAGCCTTCGTTGATCATCGTCTGCGCCAGCAGAGTGGCGGTGGTCGTGCCGTCGCCGGCTACGTCGTTGGTCTTGGTAGCGACCTCACGCAGCAGCTGCGCGCCGGTGTTCTCCATGGGGTCCTTGAGCTCGATCTCGCGCACGATCGTCACACCGTCGTTGGTGACGGTCGGGGCGCCGAACTTCTTCTCGAGCACTACGTTGCGGCCCTTGGGGCCTAGCGTGATGCGAACTGAGGAGGCCACGATGTCGATGCCCTTCTTCAGGGCTTGTCGGGCCTCTACGTCAAATGTGACTTGTTTTGCCATATTTTGTTTTCCCTCTTTCCTTTATTTCTTCTTGCCGTTTGCGCCGACGACCGCCAGAACGTCTTTCTCGGAGACGATCAGGTACTCGATTTCCTCGATCTTGAATTCGTTGCCGGCGTACTTCGCATAAAGGATCTTGTCGCCGACCTTGAGCTCCATCGGCACCTTGGTGCCGTTGTCCAGGACCCTTCCGGTACCCACCGCCTCAACGGTGCCCTCCTGGGGCTTCTCCTTGGCGGTGTCCGGAAGCAAGATCCCGCTCTTGGTCTTCTCCTCTTTGTCGGACGGCTTGACTACTACGCGATCGCCTAGTGGCTTTAGATTCATCTACGCCCCTCCTCAGGTGATTGTTTGGTGTTAGCACTCCCCGGGCCCGAGCGCTTAGCACTCGGGGGGTTCGACTGCTAATACTACTACCGCCAGGAGGTGAGGGCTAAACCTCGGGAGAGCTGGAGAGCTCGGCCTGGGCGTCGCGGATCAGGGCTTCGGCGGTGGCCAGCTGGTCCTCCGGGACCATGACCCTGGCTTCGGTGAAGTTGATGGCGATGGTGTAGGCGGTGTCCCCAAACACCTCGGCCCGGAGGCCGTTCGCTTCCAGGACGGCTGCCAGGAGATCGGCCTGCATGCGATCGCCCCGAAAAACGACCTCCCAGCCTTTTACACCCACTGTCGTAGCAAGCCTACGCCGCTGTCCCCGGCCCTCTCCCTCAAGGTCAGACGGAGCCAGTGCCTACCAATTCAAGGAGGGGTCGACGGTCGTTGGCTGGAGGCCTTTGGCTTTCACCGCGAAGTGGGCTGCCGCAGCGATCATCGCGGCATTGTCAGTGCAGAGATCCAGGGGCGGCATGGTCAGGCGGGCCCTGTCCCCCAACACCTCGGCCGCTCGCCGGCGCAACAGCGTGTTCGCGGCCACGCCGCCACAAACGACGACCTCTGTGCAGCCCGTCCTGGCAAGAGCTGCGTCGAGCTTCTGCAGGAGCGACTCCACGACCGACTGCTCGAATGAGGCGGCAAGGTCGGCGCGCTGCTCAGGACCAGCGCCATCGCCCAGGTCGCGCAGGCGATACAGCAGGGCGGTCTTGAGGCCGCTGAAGCTGTACTCGAGCCCGGGTAGCGAGGGGCGGGGCAAAGGCTGCCGCTCCGGCCGTCCGGTCCTGGCCAGGCGGTCGAGCGCGGGCCCGCCGGGGTAACCAAGGCCCAGCATCCTGGCCGCCTTGTCGAAAGCCTCGCCCGCGGCGTCGTCCCGGGTGCGGCCGATGACCTCGAAATGGCCGTGCTCCGGCATCAGCACGAGGTCGGAGTGGGCGCCGCTTACGACCAGCCCCAGCAAGGGCGGCTCGAGGTCGGGGCGGGCGAGCATCGCCGCGTAGATGTGGCCCCAGAGGTGATTCACGCCGGTGAGCGGGCGAGACCAGGCAGCCGACAGGCCCTCGGCGACGCCGACCCCCACCAGCAGGCAACCTGCGAGGCCCGGACCACGGGTGACGGCCAGGAGGTCGAGATCGTCGTGGCCGATACCGGCGCGTTCGAGGGTCGTGTCCAGGAGGTGAGGGAGGCGTTCGAGGTGGTCGCGGGCGGCGAGCTCGGGCACCACGCCGCCGAATTCCGCGTGGAGGTCGACCTGGGAGTGGATGACGTTGGCGAGGACGCGGCGGCCATCAGCCACGACAGCGACCGATGTCTCGTCGCAGCTGGTCTCGATGGCAAGAGTCAGTGCCAATCTGGACATCCCCATCCCCCCGGCTTCGCGGGCTCTCCCGCGCCTTCGGCGCGGGGGCCCCAGAGGTCGGGGAAGTCTGCCCTACTGATTCCCTTCCTGCGTCAGAAGGTCGCGGCGCAGGCCGCGGATGTCGGAATCGATCCGCTCCAGGTTTGACTCGTAGGCGCGGCGGAAACGAGGTGAGTGGATCGAGTCCGACCACATGACGATTGCGTCCTCGCCGTTGTCCGTGTAGTAGCCCTTGCGCCGCCCGATGACCTTGAAGCCGAACGCCTCATACATCTTCATCGCGTTCTCGTTGGAGGTTCGCACCTCCAGCGTCACCCATTTCGCGCCCATGTCGTACGCCGCCTGGACCAGGCCCGCGAACAGCACACGGCCGAAGCCGCGATGTTGAAGATCGTGGCGAACGCCGATCGTGGTCACGTGCGACTCGTCGTACATGCGCCACATCCCACCGTAGCCGACGATGCTCGGATCGAAATCGGAGCCCTGGATGCCGGCCGGCATTTCGACAGGACCCTCCTGGCGAAGGACCAGGTAATGAGCGCTGGAGCGCGAGGCGAGCTCGCGGTAATAAGCGTTCCGCGGCCACGGGGTGGAAAAGATCTCGCGTTCGATCTCCTGCACCGTGGCGATGTCGGCCTCTCGCATGAGCTCAAGTGCCAGCTGTTGTCTTATCTGAACCATCACGTCCGCGTCCAACGGTTGCGCGCGAATGCGCTCCCCAAGGCCTGCATGTATTCGAGTCTGAGATTACCATAGGCAACTTCCAAAGCTGACTCGAGCAGGCGTGACGCGGCCGCGCCGAAGGATCGCAGCTCGGCATCGGGCAAAAGATCGACGCCGGCAGAACGGAGCGATGACTCCGTCGCCGGGCGCAACCAACCCACCGCCGGCAGATCCTTGGGAAGGTCCTCCGGCCCGGTGAGCTGTGGCTCGGAGCCGGGCGCCAGGCTGTAGACGCGACCTCGCCCCGCCTCCGCGACAGCCACAACCGGGCGATCGCTTCGCGCCACCTGGATGTGCAGCGTTCTCAGGGCGACGATGGGGATTTCTAAACCGATGGCAACGCCGAGGCCGAACGAGACGCCGACTCGCAGCCCGGTGAACGAGCCCGGGCCGGTCGCCACCGCGACTTTGGTCACAGCGTGACCAGCCGTCATTTCGCGGAATCTCCCTGGAAGGTCGAACGTGCGGCCGGATTCATGGGTCTCTTCGGCGACGATGGTGCCATCCGGACGGATGAGCGCCAGCGCCGAGCGGGCCGACGAGGTATCGATGACGAAGATCATCGCTGTAGCTCTCTCATCAACCGGAGGCGACGCCGGTCGCCGCCGAGGTGCTCGATCGAGAGCAAGGCAGCCTCGGGTGCCTCCAGACGATCACCCCATTCGACCACCACAGCCCCCTGGTCGAGAAGCTCTTCCAGTCCGAGGTCGACGAGGTCGGCCCCGTCCTCGAGGCGGTAAAGGTCGACGTGTGCAATCTGCACGCGTCCCGGATAGACGCGCACCAGTTGAAAGGTTGGGCTGGCGACGTGAGCCGGCGAGCCCACCCCACGCATGAGTCCGCGGACGAACGTCGTCTTGCCCGCACCGAGGTCGCCTGTGAGGAGAACCAGGTCGCCTGGCGCCAGCCGCTCTCCAAATTGCTCACCTGCCGCCTCGGTCTCCGCGGGAGAGGTCGTGACTACGTCAAGCAAAGTGATCGAAGCCGCTCACGCGCAGCTGCAGCGGCAATCCGTCGGCGCCGACGACCTTGACGGCCGCGTCCTCGGTCAACAGGCCAAACGGGACGAGCCCTGCGCGCCGAATTAGATCCTCGGGCCCGACGCAGACCAGCTCCGCCTCCTCCCCACTCGCAAGCGCGTCCTCCCAACCGGCGCCCTCGACCAACGGGATGTCAGCGGCCCGCACGATGCAGCCGGCATGCGACGCGGCGGCAAACTTCTCCATCTCTCTGAGAAGCCCATCCGAGATATCACCACAGCACAACCCGGCCTGGTTCAGGCGACGGCCCTCGTCGAGACGGGGCATCAGGCGCAAGGGTTTGCGCGCTTTGAGCGCCAGCGCGGCGGCCCCCAGCGGCCCCGTCACCGCCACGGCCCACCCGGGTTTGGCCTGGGAGCGCGCCAGTGGCCTGGACACTGTGCGTCCAACGACCGTGATCGATAGCACCGCCGGGCCGTCGACCGAGCTCATGTCGCCGCCGACTATCAACAAGCCCGTCTCGTGGGCAAGGGCGCTCATGCCCTTGTACAGACCGACAAAATTCTCGACCTGCCACGTCTTCGGGACGGCGATGGAGGTCAGGGCCCAGGCGGGGGTTGCGCCTTTCGCAGCGAGGTCGCCGAGGGCCTGCGCGAGCGCTCGCCACCCGGCGTCTTCGGCGGTCATCCACGTGAGGTCGAAGTGAACCCCCTCCACAGCCATGTCGCAGCTGGCAACCGTGTACGAGCCATGGTCGCTCCACACCGCCGTGTCGTCCTCGCCCGCGGGAATTTCGAATCCCTGGGTCGCGAGGAAGGGCAGGATTCGTTGGAGGAGCTCGAGCTCGCCTGTGCCTTCGACGTTCACGCTTCCAGCATGGCACGCAGCACGCGGGCGGCCGCCTCTGGGTCGGGCGCCTCCCCCACCGCCCTGACGACGCAAGCCCGGCGTACGCCGGCCGCTGTGAGCTGCCCGATGTTCGACGCGTCGATGCCGCCGATCGCGAAGACCGGGACGGAAGGCCCGACGCCCTTCGTTACCGCAGCCACCCCGCTCGGTCCGATCACCGCCTTTTGCGGTTTGAGTGGCGTCGCGAACGCCGGTCCGGAGCCGATGTAGTCGGCGCCGAACTTAATGGCCGCGCGGGCGGCGTCAGGTGTCGAGGCCGAGGCGCCGATCAGGAGGCGGTCGCCGGCGATCTGGCGGGCAGCGGCGATGCTGAGGTCGTCAGCTCCTAGATGCACGCCATCGGCATCGCTGAGCAGGGCAAGGTCGACGTGGTCGTTGACCACGAAAAGGGCGCCGGCGTTGCGTGTGAGCTCACGCAGTCGTCGAGCCAGTGCCAGGAGGTCACGCCGGCTGAGTGCCTTGTGGCGGAGCTGGAGGACCTCGGCGCCACCGCGAAGGGCGGCGAGCGCCACGGACTCCACGCGGTCGGGGTCGTGGTCGGCGGTGATGACGTAGAGGTGGGCGGCGAGAAGGCGGTCTTGGAGTGGGTTTCTCGTGGCTCGGTAAATTTACCGAACGGGGAAAGGTGCCAGTCTGGACGGCCCCCTCCGGCCCTGCAGGGCCACCTCCCCGGCAAGCGGGGAGGACGACTGCTAGGCGCTCTCCTGCACGTCCTCGGGGTCGGTTATGCGGATGGGGTTCCGCAGGCGCAGGACGCGATCCTGGACTTCGAACAGGACGTCCATCATCGGAACCACGCGGTAGCGGATCCGGAACGGGTCGGTCCGGACCTCTGCCGGTGCCGGCCGGGCCAGGACCAGCTCGATCAGCGCTCCCGCGCGCTCCCGAAGGCGCGCCGGAACCCTGTCGATCCCTTGCAGGTTCAGCTCTTCCAGGGAGAACATGAGTTCGTCGATCGCCCTGATGATCGTCGTGAGCCTTTCGGTCTCGCTGCGCTGACTGCGACGCCGCTGGTCGCTTAGTTCGATCTCGTGGTTGACTTCGGCGATTTGAGCCATTTGAGATCAGATTTTGCGACATCCGCTTGCAAAACGCTTTCAGCACAACCCCCTCTGGGCGAAATGAGGGGAAAAGGCTGTGGAAAAGACCCGAAAGGGGCACTAGAGCAAGATCTGGCGGAGCTTCTCCCTGAAGGCGGCGGGGGCGGTGTCCTTGTCGCAGCAGACCTTGACCAGCCGCTTCAGACTGGCCTGGAACTCATATTGATCGGCGCACGGGGGGCACCCCTCGAGGTGGAGCTTCAGCTCCAAAACCTCGGTGTTGTTCAATTCACGGTCGACGTACCGGTCGAACTTCTCCACACAGTCGTTGCAGTTCATGGCTGGGGCACCTGCCCGGTGCCGTTGCGGTGGACAATACCGGATTCGACGGCATAGTCATAGAGGGATCTTTGAAGCTGCTGCCTGGCGCGGTGCAGGCGCGACATCACCGTGCCGATGGGCACGCCCAGAGTCTGGGCCGCGTCCTTGTAGGAAAAGCCTTCAACGTCGACCAGGAGAACCACCTCGCGATGGAGCGGAGGGAGCTTCTCGACCGCTTCGACGACCTCCGAAGCGGCGAGCTTGTCGAGCACGTCAGCCTCCGGCTTGGCGCCTTCGTCGCGGAGCTTGTCGTAAAGGACGAACTCGCCGACGTCGTCGAGGCTCACGTCCTCTTTTCGGGATCCCTTGAAGCGGTCCCAGAACAGGTTTCGCATGATCGCGAAGAGCCAGGCCTTCATGTTCGTGCCCGGCTGGTAGCTGTGCTGGTAACGCAGGGCGCGGAGGTAAGCCTCCTGCACCAGGTCCTGTGCCTGGTCAGGATCACGGGTCAGGCGAAGTGCGCCGCGGTACAACACGTCGAGATGAGTCAATGCCTCTTCCGCAAAGGCAGTGCGCGCCGGGCTTTCCGTCATTAGAAGTGCCAGTTTACGTACACCTACCTTGCGCCATCTGGAATCGGACGACGGTGCTTCCTTATTCCGAGTAGCGCCGCTCCACCCTGGACCCGATCGACGTGAGCACCTCCCATGAGATCGTCTCGGACCACGTTGCGACCTGCTCGGCCTTGATGTGATCCGCCTCGTCGCCGCCGATCACTGTGGCCACGTCCCCAACCTGAATGCCCGGCACGTTGGACGCATCGACGGTGATCGCATCCATGCTCACAGCCCCGATCACTGGGGCGCGATGCCCACGGATCAGCACGTGGCCGCGATTCGATCGAGCACGGTGCACGCCATCCGCGTACCCGATCGCGATGGTGGCGACCGGAGTCCGTGCAGTGGCGCGCCACGTCGCCCCGTAGCCGACCGTATCGCCCGGCACGACCGTCTTGAGGTGAGTCACCAGCGACCGCAGGCTCAGCGCGGGCTTGGTGCCCGGCCACTCGCACCCGTAGAGGGCAATCCCGGTGCGCACGGCGTCCAACGCAAACCCAGGGAACCTGCGGGCGCCCGCCGAGTTGCATGCGTGCCGCAGGCCCGGCTCGACCTCGAATGCCTCGAGCGCAGCGATAAAGCGATCGAACTGTTTGTGGGTCAGCGCCTCGTCTGAGTCGGCGGACGCGAAGTGTGTCCACGTTCCCGCCAGGCGTAGGGATGGCGCCTTGTCGATGAACTTTGCGATCGATGCCGCCTCATCTGGGCGACAGCCAAACCGCCCCATCCCCGTGTCGATCTTGAGGTGAACCGGGACCACCTCGTTCCGGTCGCCCAAGACCTTCGCGAACTCGACGCTCGAAACCCCGATGCTGCAGCCGCTGGCTGCGGCAGCGCCGGCCGCTCGCGGTGACAAGCCGCCCATCACCAATACCCGCTCTGCTTTGACCAGGCCTGTGAGCTCTTCAGCTTCCTCCAGGGTGGCCACCGCCAAGCCCCAGGCGCCTCCGTTCAACGCCGCGCGGGCAACGCGGTGAGCGCCGTGGCCATACCCATTTGCCTTGACGACCGCGAACAGCTTGGTGCCCTTGGGCAGGTGCGCCAGGATCGTCGCTGTGTTCGCGCGCACCGCATCGAGGTCGATCTCGGCCCAACGGAGGGCGGTGGTCAGAGTCCGCCCTGCCGCAGCACGTTCATCACGAGTGGGATCTCGAGGAGGAGGTCGCTGGCAAGGATCCCGGACTCCCCCAGGCGCTGCGACAACCGTCTGCCCGCGGCGGCGTGGATGTAGACGCCGGTGACCGCCGCCTCATAAGGGTTCGATCCCTGCGCGAGCAGGCCCCCGATGATTCCCGCCAGCACGTCGCCGGTGCCGCCGGTGGCGAGCGCTGGAACCTCATGAGGGTCCTCGCTGGTGCGCCCGTCGGGGTGCGCGACGACGGTCCTGGCCCCCTTCAGCACCACGACAGCCCCCCACTCCTTCGCTGCTTTGCGCGCCGTGCCGACCCGATCGGCGGCTATGGCCTCGACTGTCTTGCCGGTAAGGCGCGCCATCTCGCCGGGGTGAGGGGTCAGCACGCGATTCTTGCCGAGCTTGGACTTGGAGCGAGGAGCATCCGCCAGCGCATTGAGGGCGTCGGCGTCAACGACCAGCGGGCATGTGACGTGCTGAACGAGGTCGAGCACGAGGCGCCAGGTGGAGCGGTCGCGACCCAGACCGGGGCCGATCACGCCGGCCTCGGCGGTGGCGAGCTGGCGCAGCACCGAGTCGTAGGCGGCGTGGCCGACAGCGCCGGGCGCGACCTCCGGCGTGGGCGTGGCCATGACCTCCGTGCACTTTGCGGCCAGGATCGGATAGATGGTCTCGGCGACCAGGAGTCTCACCAGCCCTGCGCCAGACCTGGCCGCCGCAGTCGCCGAAAGGTAGGCGGCGCCCGTGAAGCCGAGGCTGCCGGCCAGCACGACGACCGTGCCAAAGGTCCCCTTATGGGCGTCGCGAGGCCGGTCGGGAAGAACCGTGGCCTCGGGGGCAGGAAGAAGGTCGTCCACGACATCGGGCATCTCGAGGTGGGCGGTTGCCACCGCCAGGGCGCTGTGGTGGGTGATGCTCACCTCGACGCGGGCGCCGCGGTCGTTACCCAGCAGGCGGACACGCGGTGCACCGCTCGCCCCGGGGAGGACCTCGATGCGGCGGCGTGGGAAGCAGATTCCCGTTCCGTCAAAGCACTTGATCACCGCCTCCTTGGCCGCCCAGCGGCCGGCGAGGCGCTCGGAGTTGCCGGCGCAGTAGGCGACTTCGGCGGGCGTGTAGACCTTGCGCAGGAAGCCGGGGCCGGAGCGCTTGACCGCTAGCGCGACTCGGTCAACTGAAACTGCGTCGACTCCGATTCTTTGCACCGTCTCATTGTCTGCTTTGGGCGGCGGGTGCTTTACGGAGCGTCCCCTCCGGGCCCCTGCGGGGCCACCTCCCCGGCGAGCGGGGAGGATCGCCTTATCTAACTACTCCACTGTGACGCTTTTTGCCAAGTTCCTCGGCTGATCCACATCCTGGCCGAGCTCGACTGCCACGTGGTAGGCGAACAGCTGCAGCATCACCGTGTTCAGGATTGCGCCGGCCGCTTCTTCGACCGCGGGCATTACGAACACGTCCGTTGCGACGCCATCCAGTGAGTGGTCGCCTTCGGTCACGAGCGCGAGGACCGGGGCGTTGCGCGCCACGATCTCGTATACGTTGCTGACCATCTTGTCTTTGGTCGCACTCGAGGTGCACACAGCGATGACAGGAAAATTCTCGTCGAGCATCGCGATGGGGCCGTGTTTGAGCTCGCCACCTGTGACGCCTTCCGCGTGGATGTACGAAATCTCCTTCAGCTTGATTGCGCCCTCGAGGGCGATCGCGTATCCGAGCCCTCGCCCCATGTACATGAAGTTGCGGTAGCGGCTGTACTTCTTCGCGATCTGCGCAATCTCATTTTCGCGGGCGACGATCCCTTCCACGTGGTCCGGGAGCGCGCGCAAAGATTCGACCAGCTCGTGACGCCGCTCCAGCGAAACGCGCCCGTGGACTGTTGCCATGCGCAGACCGAGCAGATACAGGCTGACGAGATGCGCGAGCAGAGTCTTGGTGGACGCGACTCCGATCTCGGGGCCGGAGTGCAGGTAGATGGCGCCGTCAGCGTCGCGCGCCGCCGAGCTGGCGACGACGTTGGTAACCGCAACTGTCCGTGCCCCGCGCTGTTTCGCCTGGTGCAGTCCAACCAGCGTGTCGGCAGTCTCACCCGACTGCGTGAGCACTACGGCGAGCGAGCCATCCTCGGAAAATGTCGGCCGGCGATAGCGGAACTCCGAGGCGTCCATCGCCTTGGCCGGAATGCCTGCCCAATCCTCGATGACGTACTCCCCAACCATCGCCGCGTGAAGCGACGTGCCCATCCCGAGCAAGAGGACTTCGCGGTAGCGGCGCATCTCCTCATCGGGAACGTCGAACTCGCGGAACGTGACGATGCCGTCGTCGGTCAGCCTTCCACGCATCGCATTGGCCACCGCCTCAGGCGATTCGTGAATCTCCTTCAGCATGAAGTGCCGGTAGCCGCCCTTCTGCGCCTGGCTCAGATCCCAGTCGACGTGGATCAGCTTGGGCTGGACGCTGACGCCATCGAGCGTTGAGACCTGCGCGCCGAGCGGAGTCACCGCGACCACCTCGCCTTCGCCGAGCACAAGCACGCGCTTGGTGTACGGGATGATCGCTGTGATGTCCGACGCGATGTAGTACTCGTGGTCGCCGAGTCCAACCACCAGCGGCGCGTTGAGCCGCGCCCCGATGAGGAGCTCCGGGTCATCGGTCGAGAACATCGCCAGCGCGTAAGCACCGCGGATGCGCTTCAAGGCCGCGCGGACAGCGCTGAGGAAGTCCCCCTTGTAGTTGGCTTCGATCAGGTGAGGAACGACCTCGGTGTCGGTGTCGGAGGTGAACTCGTGGCCCGCTGCTTGCAGCTCGGCCTTCAGCTCGGCGAAGTTTTCGATGATGCCGTTGTGGACGACGAAGATCCGGTTGTGGCAGTCGGTGTGCGGGTGGGCGTTGACGTAGGTCGGCTTCCCATGGGTCGCCCAGCGCGTGTGGCCGATCCCCAGCTTGCCAGTCGGCATGTTGGCCTTGAGCTTCTCGATCAGCATGTCCACCTTGGCCTCTGACTTGGTGATGCTCGTGTGGTTGGCCTTGCCGGCGGTCGGCATCTCGAGCACGGCGACGCCGGCCGAGTCGTAGCCGCGGTACTCGAGGCGCTTCAGGCTCTCCATCAGGATCGGGGTCGCCTCCCGGTCGCCGAGGTAGCCGATGATTCCGCACATATCTACAGAACTCCTACCCGGGGGTTATTTCGACGCATTCCTTGGTGCAACGGACCCGGCTGGTTTCAGGTTACAGAAGCTGCCTAAGGTGAAGGCGTTGGCGAGGGTGTGGGCGAGGGCTGGGCCGTGGGAAAGCGCGAGATCAAGTAGGTCACGCGGACCGGCTGCTGGGGCCCGGTGACGCCTGCCGGATAAGGGATCGCCACGGTGACCGTGAAAGTTGAGGTGTGGCCGCTGAGGTCGGCGGCTGGCAGAGTCACGCTCGTGACCTTGAGGAGAACGTCGGCCCGACCGCTGATCACGACAAAGGTTGGGTTGAAGGCGATACCGCTGACGTAGTAGCCGGCGGGCGGCTGGTGTGTCGGTTGCGGCACAGCGAACACCACCTGCTTGCTGGTCGTGGAGGTCTTGGCCAGGACCAGGACTCCTACCGAGGGCTGATCCAACCCCGACTCTGGCACTGTTTTCGCGAAGCTCGTGGTGTCCACGAGCGTGCCACCCTGCTCCAGGGCAACCGGCAGGTTGCTGAAGGTATTGTTGTCGCCGGCTATGAGCGTGGGGACATCCACGTAAGCCTTCAAGTTAGCTTGGCCGCGGCTGTCCGTCTCCCAGCTGACAGGGCCTTCGAAGTTGACGACACAAGGAATAGCTCCGCACTGCGCCTGCGCCTTCGTGAACTCCCACCCCGGGGCGGTTCGGGGCGGGCGCACCTGCACTGTGAGAGGAGCCGTGGCGCGACGATCGATGTCAAGTGCAAACGGGATCGACGGAGTCTGAACGTTGACATCCGAGGATACCGACGTGACGGTGAGGTTCGCTTTCACTGCCGGACCTGGGCTGACCTTTAACAGGTCGAAGCTGGCGGTCAGGCTGCTCGCGGTCACCGACTGGAGGGTGTCTGCCAGGCCGTTGACCCTGACTGTCACCTTCGTTGGTGCGTTGATGACGACCAGGTTGAGAGCCAGGTTGTTGTACAGAATTGTGCTGACCGTCAATGTCTTGAAAGTGGACGGGTTCTGCGCGAAAGCGACAGCTCCTAACATCAAAACGGAAAGCCCAATCGCGAGCAGCTTGAGACGCCAGCTTTCGGTGACCCAGCTCACTTTCGCCGGCCCAGGAATCCGTTCCCGTTCGATACTGGCCCCGGAACCTTGACGCTGACGACGCGACGAAGACCGTCGCCATCCAGATTCCGCATGATCTTGCCTTCTTCTACCACCGATATTGCACCCGTCTCTTCAGACACTACGAGCACGAGCGCGTCCGATGCCAGCGACAGGCCGAGAGCCGCGCGATGTCGAGTGCCCAACCGCTCTCTCACCAAGCCCTCTTCGGGCAGGGGCAAGAGGCATCCGGCGGCGATGATCCGGTTGCCGCGCACAATGACGGCTCCGTCGTGCAGCGGGGAGTGTGGATAAAAGATCGACTGAAGAAACTCGGCCGAGATCTCGCCATTGATCTTCACACCGGTGGCCGCATAGTCCTCCAGACCGACGTCCCGTTCGAAGGCGATGAGGGCCCCGATTTTGCGGGCGCTCAAGCGCTCGACCGCGCGGATCGACTCCGAGATGGCCTGGCTGTAAAGGCTCGTGCTGTAGGCGGAGAGGGGCCGGCCAAGCGTTCCGAGGCGGCCGATCTGGTCCAGCGCTCGTCTCAGCTCGGGCTGGAACATGACGATGACGCCAATCAGGATGAAGAAGCCGGCATTCTTGAAGAGCCAGCTCAACAAGACCAGGTTCAGCTGGGTGGCCAGCACGCCCACCACTGCGAGAAGGACGAGGCCGACCAGGATCTGGGTGCCTTGCGTGCCCCGCAGCAGGCGCAGCAGCTGATACACGACAAACGCGACTACGGCCACGTCGATCACCTCGACCCAGCCGAGGTGGTGGACCACCTCATTTAACTGCCGCAGGAAATCCGTTATCGCCGTCACTGTTCAGCTCCGAAAAGCTGGGCCATCAGCGCCATCTGGGCGTACAGGCGGTTGGCCGCCTGCTGGAAGACGACCGAGCGCCGGCCGTCGATGACCTCGTCGGTCACCTCCTCACCCCGGTGGGCCGGAAGGCAATGCATGAATACAGCGCCCGGCGTTACGTCCATCAGCGCCTGGTTGACCTGGTAGCCGGCAAACGTCTTGCGCCTCACCTCTCGCTCGGTTTCCTGCCCCATCGAGGCCCACACGTCCGTATAGATGGCTGTCGCGCCGGCCACGTGCGCGACGTCGGTGCTCAGGGTAACCCCGGATCCCCTGTTACCGGCCGGTAGGCTGCCGTCCACGACATCGGCCGGAGGGGCGTAACCAGGCGGCGTGATCACGGTCAGGGAGAAGCCCATGAGCTCGGACGCTTCGATGAGAGAAACCGCGATGTTGTTGCCATCGCCGATGTACACGACCTTCTGCTGCACCAGAGGACCGCAAACCTCCTCGAGCGTCATCAGGTCGGCCAGGATCTGGCAGGGATGGGACCGATTGGTCAATGCGTTGATCACGGGCTTCTCGGAGGCGGCGGCGAGCTCGAGGAGGTCGACATGTGAGCGCAAACGTGCGACCACCCCGTCCACGTAACTGTCGAGCACCCGGGCAGCGTCGCCGACCGTCTCCCTGAGGCCCAGCTGGACGTCCTGCTCGGTCAGGTTCGTCACCCTACCGCCAAGGCGCCCGATCCCCACCTCGAACGAGACCCTCGTTCTGTGCGAGGGCTTTTGAAAGAGCAGGGCGATGTGGCGGCCCTCAAGGGGCCGCCCGGTCCACCGGCCGGCTTTGATCGAATGAGCGAGGTCGAGCAGCTCGCGGAGCTCGGCCGGCTCGAGATCGGCGACGTCGAGGAAGTCGCGGCCTGAAAGAGCGCCCACATAAGGGATCATGATGCCGCGCCCGGCTACAGGCGCGGTTCGATCAGCTCCCCGGCCATTACGTCCGTAACCGCCAGGTCGCGGACCGAGTCGAATTCCGGGAGGCGGCCGCGCAGTTTCGCGTCATCCCGCAAGCGGAGGATGAGGTCTCTACAGGCCACAGGCTGCAGTCCGAACTGCGCCGGCTTGAACCCGACCGCAGGCTCGTTGCGGAACTGAATAGTCAGGCGGTCGGTCAGGTGGAGGTCGGGCCAGGAGCCGGGGTCGGCCAGCGTGACCGTCTCCATGCGGTCCCAAACCGCCCTGATCTCGTGCCTTCCCTGGATGATCACGATCCTGTCGCGGAAGAGGCCAAGCCGTCCGAGGGGCCAGGATCGAAGTTTCAGCGCAGCCGAGGCGGTCACGGCAGCTGCGGCGATCGAACCCGCCGCCAGGGCAATCGACGCAACCCAGCCGCCAGGCAGGCGCGCCGCGCCGGCAGCCAGAAGCGCGAAGAGCAGCGCGAAGGCAAGTCCTGAAGCCCCCAGGGTCACAATCGGCCGGCGCGACCGTACGTAGATCATCGACGCCCCACCATCGGTAGTTTAGGCTCCCCGTGACATGCGACCCCCCTGGGCTGCATGATGTTTTGGACCCCTAATCGAATGTCCGGGGTGCCAGAGGAATAGGAGTGGAACACATGGACGTAATGACCCAGCGCGCGGACATCGACGCCGCTGTTTCGGGCAAGACCGTATGCACGATCTTCGGCGAGGCGGCCAAGAAGTGGGCCGATCTTCCTGCCCTCCGCTGGAAGCGTGACGGCGAATGGCAGAGCCTTGACTGGAAGGGTTACAGGGCTGAGGTCGCAGCGGTCGCGATGGGGCTCAGAGCTCTCGGCTTTGGCCCAGGGCAGTTCGGCTTGATCATGGCGCGCAATGTGCCGGAGCACGTGATCGCCGACCTGGGCATCGTCCACGCGGGGGGCGCCGCAGTCAGCGTTTACAACACGCTTGCGCCCGCGCAGGTCGAGTATCTCGCCAATCATTCCGAAGCCACGGTTGCCTTCGTCGAAGACGAAGCCTTCCTCGCCAAGTTCCTCGAGATTCGATCCTCGACGCCTAAGCTGCGCCACCTCATCCTCATTCGAGGCGAGGCTCCTGAAGGCGTGCTGTCGTGGGATTCGCTGGTCGCCGAGGGCCGCGCCACATATGAGCGCGACCCGGCCGCGTTCGAGGCGGCCGCTCGCGCGGTGGGTCCTGAAGACACCGTCGGCCTGATTTACACCTCAGGCACAACCGGCGCACCGAAGGGGGTCGTGTACTCGCACAACAACATCGTTTGGACCCTGGAGTCAGCCCGCCGGGTCCTGGAGCTGCACAACGAGAAGCTGGTGAGCTACCTGCCCCTCGCTCACGTCGCGGAGCGCTTCACCTCGCAGTGGGGAAGCATCTACAACGGGCACGAGGTTTACCTCTGCCCCGACGTCGCCGAGCTGTTGCCCTATCTGCTCGAGGCCAGGCCGACAGCGTTTGTCGGAGTGCCTCGGGTTTGGGAGAAGCTCATGGCCGGCATCAATGCGGGCCTCGGCGCCGAACCCGACGAGGCCAAGCGCCAGATGGCGCAGGGAGCGCTGGCGGCCTCCATGCAGGCATACCGGTTGCGGCGTGATGGTCAGCCTGTGCCGGCCGAGCTGAGCGCGGTGGTCGAGCGGGCGCAGCCGCTGTTCATGTTGCTCCGCTCCAAGGTCGGCCTCGACCGCTGCCAACTGGCCATCACCAGCACTGCGCCATGTCGGCCCGAGGTGCATGAGTTCTGGGCATCGCTCGGCATGCCGCTGTACGAGGTGTGGGGTATGAGCGAGCTCACAGGACCCGCAACAACGGTGCCCAAGAACGATCACCGCGCGCCGTCCGTCGGCGTGCCGATGCCGGGAGTCGAGGCGCGCCTCGGTGAGGACGGGGAGCTATTGATTCGCGGCGGGAACGTGATGGTCGGTTACTACCGCGACCCGGAAAAGACGGCTGAGGCGATCGACTCCGACGGTTGGGTGCACAGCGGCGACATCGCCGAGCTCGGGTCGGACGGTCACTACAGGATCGTCGACAGGAAGAAGGAGCTCATCATCACTTCCTCCGGCAAGAACATCTCGCCCGCGAACCTGGAGGCGGTGGCCAAGTCGAGCCCGATCATCGGGCAGGCCGTCGCCATCGGCGACGGTCACAGCTTCATCACCGTGCTCGTTGTGCTGGATCCGCAGGTTGCCCCGATGTGGGCGAAGGCGCACGGGATCTCGTCCACGTCCATGGCCGAGCTGGCCGAGCATCCTTCGACGATCGCCGAAGTCCGGCGCGCGCTGACAGTCGCCAACACTCACCTGTCGCGGATCGAGCAGTTCAAGAGGTTCACGATCCTGCCGGCGGAATGGTCGCCGGAGTCGGAGGAGCTGACACCGACGATGAAGCTGAAGCGGCGCGTCATCCATGCCAAGTACAAGGACCAGGTCGAAGCCATGTACGCCGATCCGCCGGGAGGCCATTCTGTGGACGCCGAGCACAACGGGAGCGTGGCTAAGGTCTAGGCCCGCGACCTCTTCGCGGTTCGCGATGCCGCAGGCTTGGCCGACAACACGGCTTCGGTGAAAAGCCTGCTGGCGAGCCGGCTCCTGGGCTCGCCGGTACGGTTCGCCAGCGTGACCAAACGCTCGACGACGCGAGGCTCCACGCTCAGCCTGTACAGCTGCTTGACGACTGGGGTCTTGTCCTTCATTCGGGCCTCCTGAATTTGTTTGATCGGGCGGCACCAATCTTCGGTACCTAAGAACCGGCCGGCAATCGTGGTTGTTAAGGCGGGTTTGGCCTGAGAGAATTGCCGCGGTTTGGAAGTGGACGCGCGGTGGCACCACGGCCGGACTCAGGCCGCGGGACAGGTGGCGGAGTTCAAGGTGTGGGCTGAGATGGTCCGCCAGTCGCTGGGCGGCCTGCACGTCTTTCTGCCGGTGCGAGACCTGGGGATCGACGGTGTCGTGCACCGGCTTGCGGACGGGGCTTATTTCGCGATCCAGGTCAAAGGTCGGACGGAGCTCACCCCGGCCGGACAGGTGCACATCACGGTGACTGCGAGCAGCTTCGGCGACGACGAGGCGCTCCTTGTTGGCGTGCTGGCCGAAGAGGAGCAGCTAGGTACGATGATTCTCGTCGTCGCCGAATCGAAATTTCGTGAGCTCGCCTCGCACAACGTGGTGGATGGGCGCGAGTACTTGACCGCAGCGTTCGAGATGCATGCCGGCGGAAAGTCACGGTGGGCGCCGTACCTCGTCGAGCGCGAGCGGTTGGCCCAGCGGTTGGGGCTGAAATTGGCCGAGGCTGCAACGGATGAGGTGTCCGCGGCTGTCCACGTGGATCGCGGGCGTGAGGGTTTCCTTGGCGAGATCGAGGTCGTCAGGCGGCTCGCGGAGGCGGAGTCGCTCAATTTGTTTCGCCCGTTTCCTGACCTGGAGACTGTCGAGGTGCTCGCCAGGCACATAACCTCGCATCGGTTCCTTGGGTTGCAGGTGAAGACAGTGGGATGGGATAAGGCGCATCTCGAGAATCGGGTTTACGTCAGGCGGTCGAGCTTTCGGGCTTCCCCGTCGACATTTGTCAGCGTGCTGGGGTGGAATCGCGATGAGGGCCGGTTTGAGGATGACCTGCTGCTGATTCCAAGTCAGGACATCGCGAGCATCGCTCGGGTCGAGGGTGAATGGATGATGCTGGAGCTCGAGCCGGGCGGTGTGAAACACCGGCGGCTGGATGCGTATCGCACCTCGTTGCTTGAGCTCGGAAGGACTGTGGAGTCGATGCTGATTTCATCCAGTTAAGAGCGTTGTCGCCGTTGCACGCAGCGCCGGCGGTTGATGGCCGACAATCTCACAGGCATGGCGACACCGGGCTTGATCGACCGCAGCCGCCTGACTGATCTTCTCGAGCGCGAGCGCGCGAATTACAAGGAGCGAAACCCTCGCTCCTTCGCTGCGTACAACGGAGCCAATCACCTCTTTGGACGCGTTCCGATGACCTGGATGAACAAAGCGGCAGGCGGCTTTCCCCTCTACGCCGCGAAAGCCCAAGGTGCACGAGTTGAGGACATCGATGGGCACCTGCTCATCGACTTCTGCCTTGGTGACACCGGCGCCATGGCCGGCCATTCGCCCAAACCCATGGTCGATGCAGTGGTCGAGCAGATCGCGGTCAAAGGCGGCGTGACCACGATGATGCCCACGGCCGATGCAGATTGGGTCGGCACGGAGCTGACGCGGCGTTTCGGCCTGCCCTTCTGGAGCTTCTCGCTGACCGCAACCGACGCCAACCGGTGGGCGATCCGGCTCGCTCGCGCCATCACCGGGCGCCCGAAGATCCTGTTCAACAGCTACTGCTATCACGGCACCGTCGACGAGTCGCTGATCGTCGTCGGCCCCAACGGCCATGGCACCAGTCGCGAGGGAAACGTCGGGGCACCCTCTGATGTCACGACGACCAGCAGGGTCGCCGAGTACAACGATCTCGAAGGCTTGGAACGCGAGCTGGCCAACGGCGACGTAGCCGCCGTGCTGATGGAGCCGGCCCTCACCAACATGGGCATCGTGCTGCCACACGACGGATACCTCGCTGGGGTCAGAGCGCTCACGAAGAAATACGAGACTCTTCTGATCAACGACGAGACGCACACCTTCTCGGCAGGGCCGGGTGGTGCGACGCGCGCCTGGGGACTGACCCCAGACATGCTGACAATCGGCAAAGCGATCGCTGGAGGCATTCCCGTCGGTGCCTACGGAATGTCCGATGAGCTCGCCCACCATCTCGCCAATCGAAACGACCTCGACATGGTCGATGTGGGTGGTGTCGGCGGTACCCTGGCCGGCAATCCGGTCTCCATTGCCGCGGCCCGCGCGACACTCGAGCACGTCCTGACCGACAAGGCGTTCGAGGCGATGATCTCGCTCAGCACCCGCTTTACAGCCGGCGTGCAGCAAGTGATCGATACGCATGAGCTGCCCTGGTCGGTGAGCCAGCTGGGCGCGCGAACCGAGTACCGCTTCACTTCGCCGCCGCCCTCGAACGGAACCGAGTCACATGCAGTGACCGACGGCGAGCTCGAGGACTACCTACATGTGTACCTGGCGAACCGCGGGATCCTGATGACGCCATTCCACAACATGGCGCTGATGTCGCCGGCGACGACCAAAGAGGACGTGGACCGGCACCACGAGGTGTTCAGCGAAGCGGTCGGCGAGCTGGCCGGCGCCTGAGGCGAAGTATGAGAAAGGACCAGTCGGTCCTCTCTCATCGAGCGTGCGGCTTCGCCGCAGGCTCTGCTCTCTCCCCCGGGATGGGATTCATGACGAATTAGTTTCTCAACGCGGCGATTAGGAGTGATGGAGACGAAGTCATGGCCGGGGGGACCCCGGCCAACCCTGCCAGGCTGGCAAAGGGGTCGACTATTTGGTGAGCTTTGACCGCAGAGTCGAGATCTCCGTCGCCGACATGCCTGCTGCTTCGAGGTAACCCTCCGCTCCTCCCCACCGCGCTTCGAGGTGGTCGAGGACGCCGACTATCCGCTCGGGCGGGCAACGCAGGTCTTCGCGCATCTCCGCGAGCTGCTCGGGCGCCGCCGCCGCCAGCCATTCCTCGTATCGGGTCGCCATCTGTGAGTCGGTCTCGGCATAGTCCGCCGCGATCGAGTCGACGTCAACTCCCGCCAACGAAAGGCTCATCGCCGCCACCATTCCCGTCCTGTCCTTGCCGGCGAAGCAATGGAAGACGGCGGCGCCTTCGGTCCTGGCTAATGCGGTGAAGATCCCTCTGAAGGCGTCCGCACGGCGGTCGAGCATCATCAGGTAGCGGTCGAACATGTCCGGCGCCTCGGCCAGCTTGCGCATGGTCGCGTCGTCGACCAGGGGCAGGTGGGTGTACGTGGGCGCCGGCCCGCCAAAGGGCTCCAACGCGGCGAATGGGCTAGGCGACGATGCGACCTCGGACTCGCTTCTCAGGTCGATGACGTCCGTTACTCCGTAGGCGACCATCGCCTCCTGGCCTTGGGCCGTGAGGCTGAGCAGGTTGTCGGAGCGGACGAACATGCCGCTGCGAGTGACACCACCTGCCAGAGGAAGGCCGCCGAGATCCCGCGTGTTGCGGCAGTCCGGCCAGTCCAGCCGGCGCGACGGCACGACTAGCGCTTTGTGTACTGCGGAGCCTTGCGGGCCCTCTTCAAGCCGTACTTCTTGCGCTCCTTCATCCTGGGGTCACGGGTCAACAGGCCTGCCTTCTTCAGTGCCGGCCGGAAGTCTGGGTCGTACTTGATGAGTGCGCGGGCGATGCCATGCGAGATGGCACCGGCCTGGCCGCTGGTACCGCCGCCGACCACCTTGACGCTGATGTCGAACTTGCGCTGGGTGCTGGTGACGCGCAGAGGTGCGAGCGCTGCCATCTCCAGGACCCGGCGGCCAAGGTATGCGAGCGTTTCCTTGTCATTGATGAGGACGCGGCCCTCGCCGGGTTGGATGCGCACGCGCGCAACCGCGTTCTTGCGACGGCCGGTTCCTCTGAGAAAGGCGTCAGCCAAGTTTGATGTCTCCCTTTGAGTCGAAGGTGATCACCTTCGGCTGCTGGGCCTGGTGCCCATGCTCGGCCCCGGCGTAGATGCGTAGTCGGGTGAGCATGTCCGCCCCGAGCGTGTTGTGCTGCAACATTCCCTTCACGGCGTTCATCAGAGGGAAGGTCGGGTCCAGGTCCTTGGCCACCTGGAGGCTGCGCGTGCGTAGGCCGCCCGGGTACCCGGTGTAGCGGGTGTAGTGCTTGCCGGTGAGCTTGGCGCCGCTGACCTTGGCCTTGGCCGCGTTGATCACGATCACGTGATCGCCGGTGTTGAGGTGTGGCGTGAAGGTGGGCTTGTGCTTGCCCCGAAGGATCTTGGCCACGGAGCTGGCTAGGCGGCCGAGTACCTGATCGGTGGCGTCGACCACAAACCAATCACTCTTCAACTCCGCCGTCTTTGCCGTCCAGGTCTTCTGTTTAGTCATCTTTCCTTGAAATTGTTCCCTGCGCGCACCGGGCGCTCCTTCAGTAAATCACTTCCACCAATGTCAGGCCCCCGGCCGGCGCCGTTCGCGGCGCCAGGTGCCGGTCCGTTGCCGCCAGCACCTCGCCGACCCATTCGGGCGGCTTGCGGCCCTTGCCCACCTCGGCCAGAGCCCCTGCGATGCTTCGCGCAAGGCCGCGGAGGAACCCCTCCGCCACCAGCTCCAGCTCGACGAAGTCTCCTCGTCGCGCCACCTTGGCCGAGCGCATCTCACGCACCCTTCCGTCAGGCGGCTCGGAGGCCGAGCAGTAGCTGGTCCAGTCGTGCTTGCCCACCAGAGCCCTCGCTGCCACTGACATCGCATCGACGTCCAGCGGTCCGCCCACATGCCAGCACCGTCCCCGCTCCAGCGCGGGCCTGGCCCTTCGGTCCAGGTAGCGGTATCGGTAGCGCCGCCAGCGAGCGGAGTAGCGAGCGTGGAAACCATCAGGCGCGACCTCCGCGGTGAGCACCGCCACGTCTCCCGGGAGCCTGGCGTTCAGGGCTGCCACCAGCCGGATCGGCGTGATCCGCCCATCCATCTCGAAGCTGACCACCTGGCCTTCCGCATGCGCTCCGGCATCGGTGCGCCCCGCCGCGTAAACCTTGTGATCGGCGCCCGTGAGCTCGCGCAGCGCCCGCTTCAGCTCGGCCTCGACGGTGCGGCCGTGCGCCTGCTGCTGCCAGCCGGCGAATCCGGTTCCGTCGTACTCCAGCACGACTTTGATATTCACTTTTTAACTTTCTACGTACTCGCGTTCTGCGGAAACTTGACCGTCCCCATCCCCGGGCTTCGCCCGGTACTTCCCCAGCGAGTGGGGAAGCTCGACTTAATCAACCAGTTCGATTACCACCATCGGAGCTGAGTCGCCCAGGCGCGGACCCTTTCTGATGATTCGCGTATAGCCGCCCGGCCTCTCTGCCAGCCGCGGCACCAGGTTGGAGAAAAGGCGCTCGACGACCTCGGGCTTGGAGACCTCTTCGCTCACCTTTCGGCGTGCAGTGAGGTCCTGGCCCTTGGCCGTGGTGATCAGGCGCTCCACCCAGCGGCGGAGCTCCTTGGCCTTGGCCTCAGTCGTCGTGATCCGCCCGCTTTCGAGCAGGGACGTGCACAGGTTGCGCATCAGCGCCTTGCGCGCATCGGTGTCTCGGTTGAAGCGGCGTCCGCTCTTTTGATGTCGCATGGTTAGCCGCGGAGGACCGTGCCCATCTCCTCAGGCTTGATGAAGCCCTTCTCGACGAGCTTCTCCTTGATCTCATCCAGCGACTTCCGGCCGAAGTTGCGGAGCGACAGCAGCTCTTCCTCTCTCTTCTGAAGAAGCTGGCCGACCGTCTGGATCTCGTTCGCCTTGAGGCAGTTGAAAGCACGAACCGACAGGTCGAGCTCCTCGATCGGCGTGTCCATGAGGCGGTTCTGGCCGCCCGCGGCGCCCCTGTCCTTGGCCTCTTTCTCAGCGATCGAAGCCCCGAAGCGAACGAACAGCGCCAGGTGCTGGGTGAACAGCGAAGCAGCGTGGCTGACAGCCTCCTCCGGAGACATCGTGCCGTCGGTCCAGACCTCGATCAGCAGCCGGTCGTAGTCGGTCGACTGGCCCACACGGGTCTTCTCAACTGTGAAGTTGGCCTTCTCGACAGGCGAGAAGATCGCGTCGATGGGGATGACCCCGATCGGCTGACCCTCGCGCTTGTTGCGGTCGGCCGGGACGTAGCCCTTGCCACGCTCGACGTTCAGCTCCATGCGGAGGTGGCCCTTCGAGGCCAGGGTGCAGATGTAGAGATCGGGGTTGACGATGTCCACGTCGGAGTTCGCCTGGATGTTCGATGCGTGCACCTCGGCCGGACCCTTGACGTCGAGGAGCAGGGTCACGGGGTCCTCGGTGTGGCTCTTGAGGCAGAGCTTCTTGAGGTTGAGGATGACCTCGGTCACGTCCTCTTTCACGTGCGGGATGGCCGTGAACTCGTGCGCCACGCCATCGATCTGGATCGAGGTAACCGCCGCACCCCATAGCGACGAAAGCAGCACGCGGCGAAGCGTGTTGCCAAGCGTCGTCCCGAAGCCGGGGTCGAGCGGTTCGATGTCGAACTTCCCGTAGTTCGCGCTCGTCTCGAGCTTGCGAACCTGCGGGGTAACTGTCATCTGAGTGTCAATAGCCAATTAGGAACTCCCTTTAGCGTGAATAGAACTCAACGATCAACTGCTCTTCGACGCCCGACTCCATCTCGTGGCGCTCCGGGTGGGCGAGAATCTTTCCGGACTTGTCATCCGAGCTGAAGGAGAGCCATCCCGGCACCGGACGCACCTTGGAGGCTTCCATTGCCACGTCGGTGACGGTGTTCGCCGGTTTGACTTTGAGCACGTCGCCCGGCTTGAGCTGGTACGACGGCACGTTCACCGTCTTGCCGTTCACCTCGAAGTGGCGGTGCGATACCAGCTGCCTTGCCTGCTTGCGCGACGCGCCCAGGCCGAGCCTGTACACGACGTTGTCAAGGCGAAGCTCGAGGTGGCGGAGCAGGTTGATGCCGGTGACGCCAGGCTCGCGCTCAGCTAGCTCGAAGTAGTTCCGGAACTGCTTCTCGAGCAGCCCGTACGTGCGCCGAGCCTTCTGCTTCGCGCGGAGCTGCAGGCCGTAGTCCGACGTCTTGCGCTTGCGTGCCTGGCCGTGCATGCCAGGCGCAAAAGCGCGGCGCTCGATTGCGCACTTCGGGGTGTAGCAACGCTCGCCTTTGAGGTAGAGCTTGGCGCCCTCGCGACGGCAGAAACGGCAGACGGGGCCGCTGTAATTCGCCACTAAACACGCCTCCGCTTCGGCGGCCGGCAGCCGTTATGCGGGATCGGGGTCACGTCGGTGATCGCGCTGACCTCGAGGCCGGTGGCCTGCAACGACCGGATGGCGGCCTCGCGGCCGGCACCCGGTCCACGCACGAAGACCTCGATCGAGCGCATGCCGTGCTCGAGCGCCTTCTTGGCGGTCGCCTCAGCAGTCATCTGGGCGGCGTACGGCGTCGACTTGCGGCTGCCCTTGAAGCCCTGGGCTCCAGCCGAGCCCCACGAGATCACGTTCCCGTCCACATCAGTGATCGAGATGATCGTGTTGTTGAACGTGCTCTGGACGTGGGCCTGGCCGGCGACCACGTTCTTCCGCTCTCGGCGCCGCGTGCGAACGACTTTTTTAGTTTTTGCCATTACTTCCCGGCTTTCACCTTCTTCTTACCTGCAACTGCGCGCTTCGGGCCGCGGCGACCACGTGCGTTGGTGCGCGTGCGCTGGCCGCGAACCGGCAGGCCCCTGCGATGGCGGCCGCCACGATAGGATCCGATCTCGGTCATCCGCTTGATGTTCATCGCCACCTCGCGCCGGAGGTCGCCCTCGATGAGGACCTCTTTCGCGGTGGCCATGCGATCGATGATCTGGCGCAGCCGTCCGACCTCCTCTTCGCTGAGGTCCTTCGATCGCGTGTCGGGGTTGATGTTGGCCATTTTCACGAGCTTTTCGGCCGTGGTGCGCCCGATCCCGTGGATGTACATGAGGGCGATCACCACCCGCTTCTGCGGGGGGATGTCGATGCCGGCGATACGCGCCATTTAGCTCAGGCCTCCGTTAACCGTGTCGCTGTTCCACGAAATCTTCGATTTCGCGGAGCCTAATGAACCAAGTAGCACGCTCATTGCCAACTCCATCGTTGCAGTCATTTGCATAGCCATACCTATTTCTTTGGTTACCCTTGCCTCTGCTTGTGTTTCGGTGTCTTGGAGCAGATCACGCGGACCACCCCATTGCGCCGAATCACCTTGCAGCTCGAGCACATCTTCTTGACTGACGGACGTACCTTCATCTCCAAATCTCTCGAATTCGCCCGCGCGATCGATCGCTGCTGGCAAGCTCTACCCCCACCTTGTCCCCAGCCAGTAGCCGGGTAAAGTGGGTGCCTGCACGATCGGCGACGTGAGCCAGGACCTTGGCCCCGTTCTCGAGCTCAACCCGGTAGACACCGTTGGGAAGAGGCTCGACCACGACCCCCTTCACGAGCGGGGGGCGCTGGGGCACGAACGATGATTGTACGTCAAGTTCGTATTCGCGGTCAGGCTGGGCTTAGGAGCCGCGTCCGGAGCGGGACAAGGTCGGCTGGGCTGTGAGAATCAAAGGGCCTTTATCGGTGATCGCCACTGTGTGCTCGAAGTAAGCCGAAAGGCCCCCGTCGACTGTACAGATGGTCCAGCCGTCCGGCTTCATGTAGACCTCGTGAGAGCCCGCGTTGACCATGGGCTCGATCGCCAGGGTCATCCCCGCCTTGAGGCGTGGGGGAGTGCCCGGGGTGCCGAAATTGGGCACCTGAGGGTCCTCGTGCATCTGGCGCCCGATCCCGTGGCCGACGAACTGGCGGATCACGGAGAAGCCGCTGGCCTCCACGTGCTTCTGGATCGCGGACGAGATGTCCCCGAGCCAGCCGCCCGGCTTGGCCTTGTCGATGCCGACGTAAAGGGCCTCCTCGGTGACCTTGAGGAGCTTCTCGGCCTCGCGGCTGATCTTGCCCACGCCGACCGTGATGCCGACGTCCGCCCAGAAGCCTTCGAGCACCAGACCGAGGTCCAGGCTCACAAGGTCTCCGGCGGCAACCTTGCGGTTGCCAGGGATGCCGTGGACCGCTTCGTCGTTGATCGAAACGCAGATCGACCGAGGAAAGCCGTGGTAGCCGAGGAAGCCAGGGGTCGCACCGCCATCTCGGATCAGGCGCTCGGCGATCCGGTCCAGCTCGATCGTCTTGATGCCTGGAACGCAGGCCTCCCGGAGAGGAGGCAGCACCGAAGCGAGCAGGTTGCCTGCTCGACCCATCAGGTCGATCTCGTGCGCGGTCTTGAGGTTGATCATTTTCGTGATACCTGGCCATTCTGGCCAATCGCGGTCATGACCTGGCTGCTTATCTCATCAATGCTGCCCCTGCCGTCGATCTCCGAAACCAGGTCCTCGGACCGGTAGTGATCCAGGACGGGGATCGTCTTGTGCAGGTAGATCTCGATCCGCGGCCGCACGGCTTCCTGCTTGTCGTCCTCGCGCTGAACCAACCGCGTGCCATCCGCCTGGCAGCTTTTGGTGCCCGGGGGGTAGGTTCGCTGGCACTCGGGGCAAACCAGCCTGCCGGAAAGACGGCGCAGCAGCTCGGCAAGGTCGACCTTCAGGTAGAGCACCCTGTCGAAACTCCTTCCCAGCTCGTGCATCAAAACGTCGAGGGCCTCGGCCTGGGGAATGGTCCGCGGGAAGCCGTCGAGGATAAAGCCCCTGGCGCAATCCGGCTCACGGAGGCGGCCACGGATCATGTTGATCATGATGCCGTCCGGCACATAGCCTCCTGCGGCCAGCAGAGGCTGCGCCTGGAGCCCGAGCTCCGAGCCGTGCGCGATCTCGGCCCTGAGCATGTCGCCGGTGGCTATGTGCGGGATGCCGAACTTGGATCGCAGCATGTTCGCCTGGGTTCCCTTGCCGCTGCCGGGGGCTCCGTACAGGAGCAGGTTCATGTTATGAAGCCGCGGTACTGGCGCATCACCAGCTGCGTTTGCAGCTGTTTCATGGTGTCCAACGCAACACCGACCACGATCAGGATGGCCGTACCTCCGAGGTACATCTGCTGATGCGGGATACCGGAGATGGTCGAGGTCGCAATGGGCAGGATGACGGTGATAAACCCCAGGAAGCACGCACCGGCGAATGTCACGCGGTTCATCACCGAGGCCAGATAGTCCGCGGTGGGACGTCCCGGGCGGATTCCCGGGATGAAGCTTGAATAGCGTTTAAGGTTGTCGGCCACGTCGTTTACCTCGAACGTGATCGCCGTATAGAAGTAGGTGAACCCAAACGTCAGCGCGAAATACAGCGCGTTGTACGTGATGGCCATGGGAACGTTGGCGGTGTCTGGCGCGAAGTTGCCTCGGATCCATGCCGCCGCCTGGTAGTACCACGTATTGGGCGGGGCACCGGTGAAGTAGTTGGCGACGATCGTGGGTAGGAACATCACCGAGATCGCGAAGATGATCGGGATGACGCCGGCGTGGTTGACGCGAAGTGGCAGGAAGCTCGCCCTGCTCTGCACCTGCTTCAAGCCGACTGTGCGCTGCGCGGATTGGATGGGTATCTTCCTCACCGCCTGCTGCACCTCGATGATCACCGCGGTCATGACGAGTGCGATCAGGCCGAAGATGATGAACGGGACGTAGTCGGCAAGACCGCCGCCCGTTCCGCGAGCGCTGAACACGGCAACGACACCCTGCGGGCCGCGCCCGATGATGCCGGCGAAGATGATCAGCGACACGCCATTGCCGATGCCGTACTCGGTGATGAGCTCACCGAACCACATCAGCATCACTGTGCCCGCGGTCAGGACCAGCACGATCTGCAGGCGCTGGAACCAGTCGAGCGCGCCAAGGATTGGGGGGCTCGTGTTCTGGAACAGGACCGTGAAGCCGTATGCCTGCCCTGCTCCGAGCGCGACTGTCAGGTAGCGGCTCCAGCGCGTGATGCGGCGCCGCCCCGCCTCGCCCTCTTTGGAGATCTCCTTGATCCGTTCGGAGATCACCGTCATCAGCTGCATGATGATCGTGGCGTTGATGTAGGGGTTCATGCCCATGGCAACCACGCTGAATCGCGAAAGGCCGCCGCCGGAAAACAGGTCAAGCAGACCGAGCAGGGCCTGGCCGGAGAACAGCTGGGTCAGCGCGGTCTGGCTCGCGCCAGGCACGGCGATGTTGGCGAAGAGCCTGAATGCGACGAGGATCCCGCCGGTGAACAGGAGCTTGTTGCGAAGCTCCGGCAGGCGGATCGCGTTGACCAGAGCCTCTAGGAGATTCATCTAGACGTCCCTGCCCAATCTACTCGTCTGGGGGAGCGGCCTCCCCGGGCTCGTCCTTGACGGCTGCAGGCTTCCCGGCCGCGCGCTTCGCGGTTTCGGGCTTCTCGGCTACGGACTCCTCTTCTTCCGGCGCCGGCACGCGCTTGGCGGTTTTGGCAGCGGTGCGGCGTGGGCCGATCTTCCGCGGCTCTCCCAGGACTTTGACGCTGCCGCCTCGCGCTTCGATCGCCTCGCGCGCGCTGAGGCTGAACGAGTGGGCTTCGACGGTCAGCTTGCGCTTGAGGTCGCCGGTTCCCAGGATCTTGATCTCCTCACCGGGACGCGCCAGGCCCGCCTCGGTGAGCAGCGCGCCATCGACTGTCGTCCCGTCGGCGAAACGGCTCAGCTTGGACAGATTGACCACGGCGTATGTCTTGTGGAACGGGTTCTTGAAGCCGGGCAGCTTCGGCAGGCGCTGCGAGAGCGGCATCTGCCCACCCTCGAAGCCAAGGCGAAAGCCTTCGCTTCGCGCGTTCTGGCCTTTCTGACCGCGCCCGGACGTCTTGCCTCTGCCGGATCCGGTGCCGCGGCCAATGCGCCGCGACTTGCGGTGCGCTCCGGCAGCCGGCCGGAGGTCGTGCAGCTCCATCAGTTGCCCCTCTGGTGCTTCTTGTTCGAGCGCGACCGCCAGATCTTGTAGCGGCTGCGATCCGGCCTCAGATACGGCTCGCCTTCAACTGCAACCAGGAAGTCGACCGCCTTCAACATGCCCCTGACAGCAGGGTTGTCGGGCAGCTCACGCGTCTGGTTCATGCGCCGAAAGCCTAGCGACACGACGGTGGCCTTGACCGAGGGAATGGCACCGATGGAGCTCTTCCGCAGGGTCGCCTTGAGCGTCTTGCCTTCGGTCTTCTGGGCTGGTTTCGGGGACTTGGTGGCGGCCACTACTTGGTTTCTCCGTTGGCGCTCTCGGCGGAGCCGTTGAGCTCGCCCTTGCCTTCCGCCTTGCGATAGACGTTGGCGAGGCGCCGGCCGACGATCTGCTCAACCTCTTTGCCGCGGAGCTCGGCGATCTGCTGCACGGTGCGCAGCTGCTGAAGCGCTGCGAGAGTCGCGCGGACCGTATTGATCGGGTTGTTCGTGCCGTGCGACTTGGTGAGGATGTCCTTGATACCGGCGGTCTCGATCACAGCGCGCATCGCGCCGCCGGAGATAACCCCCGTGCCCGGCGCGGCCGGCTTGAGCATGATCCTCGCGGCCCCCAGCTTGAGGCGCACCTCGTGCGGGATGGTCGTTCCGACCATCGGCACGGTGATCATGTTGCGCTTGGCGACCTCCATTCCCTTGCGGATTGCTTCGGTCACCTCTCGCGCCTTGCCGATGCCCGCGCCGACTCGCCCATTCATGTCGCCGACCACGATCAGCGCGCTGAACGAGAACTTGCGGCCGCCCTTGACGACCTTGGCCACGCGGTTGACGCGGACGACGCGATCGGCGAGCTCCGATCGCTCACCGCTCGAGTGTGGATACCGAGATCCCATG
>Ga0208849_1000375_pt1 | contig 42370 bp, 38 predicted proteins | sample NGESurdeep072012_10_FD_184470 | JGI IMG/M metagenome (GOLD analysis project Ga0208849, IMG submission 184470) | Arctic peat soil microbial communities from Barrow, Alaska - NGEE Surface sample 53-3 deep-072012 (SPAdes) | ecosystem: Environmental > Terrestrial > Soil > Wetlands > Peat ... | reverse complement strand
ATGGGGAGCCCCCGGATCATGCCGACGATAGGACTCCAGAAAGCGAGCCAACGCCTCCGGACCCAACGGCGCCCACACGAGATGGACAAGGCACGTACCTGACTCCAGCGTCATCGCGATCACCATTCGGCGACAGGAATGGCAACCGGGTGCGGAGCGCTCTCCAAACCACCGGCCTGCGCCGCGGAGAGCGTCATCGGCCCACGATCCTTGCCCACAGCGAGCTGTTGGGGATCAGCGCCTGCAGCTCAGCCGGCAGCGCCCGCGTCACCACCAGAGTGGAGGCGAACAGCACCGTGGAAATCGCCAGACGAGCAATGATCGGCACGCCGTCCATCACCAGCGGTGTGAGCCCGAAGGCCACGGCGAGCGTTGCGCGAGGCAGGACACGCAGGGATGGTCGCAGCTGCGGACGACCCCACATCACGGCGGTCGCTTGGGCAAGTGCGCCCGCGAGCTCGGCGATCACGGTGCCGAGCGCCGCGCCGCGCGAGCCATCGATAGTCACGAGCAGGGCCACGAGCGCTGCGTTGAGCGCGAGCCCCCCGAGGTTCAGGATCAGTATCAGGCGATATAGCCCGAGGCTGAGCAATCCGCTGGCCCACACCATGCTGACGAACATCACCCCGAGAGCGACACCCAGGATCGCGAGCACGGGAGCCGCGGGCTTGAATTCTGCGCCTCCGATGACATCCACGAACAGCCTTGCGCCAACCGCGATCGAGACCGCCATCCAGGCACCGACCAGCAACGCGACCTCGAACACTCGGCCAAGCGCGTAGCCGAGCCGCTCATGATCGTCGCGCGCAGCGCGCGCAAAGATCGGAAAGGCCGAGGCGATCAGGAGACCTGGTATCAGGGTGAGCACTTCGATCATGCGGTAGGGCAAGCTGAAGTATCCGAGTTGTGTCTGGCTGGAGAGCACGGACACGAGCACGACCGATACCCGTAGATAGAGCGCCGACGCCGCGGCTGAAGCCGCATACGGAAGCACCACTGACAGCAGCTTCCACCATCGACCCCAGTTGAACGTGGGCGACAGCGAGCGATGCCCACGCACGATCCGCACCGTGGGGATCAGCGCGAGCAAGCCCACTGGGATGGAGATCGCCAGAAAGGGCACGAGCCGCGCCCCTACGAGCACGAGCAAAACCATGAACACCGTCGTCAACACCTGCCGGCCGAGTTCGATCGCCGAGATCAGCCCCAGCCTCAGTTCCAGTATCAGGGAGAGGAAGAGATTGTCCTGCGTCGTCTGCAGCAACAGTCCCACCGCCGCCAGCGCCACACCCGTGGCCATCACAGCCGAGTAGCCAAACCCGGCGAGCGCCGTCACGACCATGCCTCCAACCAGCGTCAGCGCGATACGCAGGCCGAGCAGATCACGCGCCACCTGCCAGCGCTCCTCGGGGGGGCGTGTCGCGACTTCCCTCACCCCCACCGACGTGAGACCCAAATCGGACACGGCGCCGATGATCGCGACGAGCGCGGTGGCGGTGACGTAGCGGCCCGCGTCGATTTTGCCCAGGTGACGGAACAGCAATGCGGCCGAGACGACGCTCAGCAGCGTCCCGATCAGATAGCCCCCGACGCGATAAGCGCCGCCCCGCACCGCCGAGGGTCCGGCTGCGGACGTGGAGAGCACATCACCCGAGGAATCGGTCTCCTCGTGGGCGCCGATCATGGCTCGGCTAGGTCGAGCTCAAAGTCCGGGTAGGAGCGGTCCTTATCGGATATCACCCGGTCGCCGTTGGACGCTGGCCACTCGATCGCAAACGCCGGATCGTCCCAGCGGACACCCCGGGCGGCAGCGGGAACGTAGGGATTGCCCATCTGATAGAGCACTTCGGAGTTCTCTGCAAGCGTCTGAAAGCCGTGTGCGAGCCCTGCGGGGATGTAGAACGCGAGGCGGTTCTCGGCGCTCAGCTGCACCCCGTGCCAGGCGCGATAGGTAGAGGAGTCGGGGCGCAGATCGACAGCGACGTCGAAGATCGCCCCACGTACACAGCGCACGAGCTTTGACTCGCCGTGGGGCTCGGCCTGGTAGTGCATGCCACGCAGCGTGCCGGCGCGGAGGTTGAACGAGGCGTTGCACTGCACGACATCTGAGTTCAGGCCACGCGCGCGGAACTCCTCGGCGTCGAACGTGCGAGCGAACCAGCCGCGCTCGTCCTCGATTTCCTCCAACTCAATCACCCACGCCCCTGGCAACGGGGTCTCGATGAACCGCATCACCCACACCCTTTGGCGATCGTCGGCTTGGACAACTGAGCGATGGCGGCACTCACGAGAGCAGCGTCAGCTCCGGCGTGCGCGTGGCGAACCGACCGCCCCAGTCGCGGATGAAACCCAGCTGCTCGACGATCTCGTCCTTGAGGTTCCAGGGCAGGATCAGCACGATGTCCGGCTTGTCCTCCCGCAGAGCATCCGGCGAGCGGATCGGGATGTGGCTGCCCGGCAGGTAGTGCCCCTGCTTGTGCGGATTCAAGTCGCACGTGTAGTCGATGAAGTCACGGCCCACACCGCAATAGTTGAGCAGCGTGTTGCCCTTCGCCGGCGCCCCGTAGCCGGCGATGCGCAGACCCTGTTCCTTCAGGTCGCTGAGGAAGCTCAGAATCTGGCGCTTGTCACGCTCGACCCGGCGGCCGTAGCCGAGGTAGGTGTCGAGCTGCTCATAGCCGGCCGCGCGCTCGCGCTCGCGCAACTCGCGGGCCGCGCTCGTCTCGGGCTTCTCCGCGTCCTCGGCATGGCAGCCGTAGATCCGCAGCGACCCCCCATGCGTGGGCAGCTCGTCGACGTCGAACAGGCGCAGGCCATGGGCCTCGAACACACGACCGACGGTCAGAAACGAGAAGTAGGAGAAGTGCTCGTGATAGATCGTGTCCCACTGGTTGTCATCGATCAGGCTCATCAGGTGGGGGAACTCCATCGTGATCACGCCTCCCGCCTTCAGCAGGATCTTCATGCCGGCCACGAAGTCGTTCAGGTCGGGGACGTGCGCGAGCACGTTGTTGCCCAGCAGCAGATCGGCGGCCGATTCGCTCGCCAGCGAGCGGGCGGTCTCCCGGCCGAAGAACTCGACCAGCGTGGGGATGCCCTTCTGCAGCGCCACCTTCGCCACGTTCGCCGCCGGCTCGATCCCGAGCACGGGGATCTGGCGCTCGTGGAAGAACTGCAGCAGGTAGCCGTCGTTGGAGGCGATCTCCACGACGTGGCTGTCCTCTCCCAGGCCGAGGCGCTCGATCATCAGCTCGGAATAGCGGCGGCTGTGCTCCAGCCAGCTCGAGGAGTAGGACGAGAAGTAGGCGTAGTCGGAGAAGATCTGCTCGGGCGTCTCGAACTCCTCGAGCTGAACGAGAAAGCACTTGCCGCAGACGAGCGCGCGCAGCGGGTAGAAGGGCTCCATGCCGTTGGCCCGCTCGGGCGGCAGGTAGGAGTTCGCGAGCGGCGACATGCCGAGGTCCGCGAAGACGGCTTGCACGGGAGCGCCGCAGAATCGACAGAGGGTCTTGGAAACCGTCCGAAAACTCCTGGACGGCTCCTCAGAGGACGCCGCGCCGCTATCTGCGGAGCTTTCGGACGGTTTCTCATTCATGACGGGGCCGCAGCGTATTGGAACGCCTCGATCTGCTCCAGCGTCACCGCGCGCATGTCGGCTCCGTCGCGTAGCTGCCGGTACCAGTCGACGATGCTCTCCAGCGTCGCCTCCAGATCGAGTCCCGGGCGCCAGCCCAGTCGGGCGCGGGCCTTGGAGGAGTCGAGCTTCAGGTAGCGCGCCTCGTGCGGGTGGGGACCGTCGTCCTGCTCCCAGTGCAGATCATCCGGCCACAGCGCGGCGATCCGCTGCACGATCCAGCCCACCGGACGGGCATCCTCCTCGACCGGGCCGAAGTTCCAGCCCGCCGCCAGCTCCGGCGCCTCCCACAGCGCCTGGGCCAGCACCAGGTAGCCGCTGAGCGGGTTGAGCACGTGCTGCCAGGGGCGGATCGAGTTCGGGTTGCGCACGCGCACCTGCTCGCCGGCGAGCGCCGCGCGCATGATGTCCGGCACCAGCCGGTCCTCACCCCAGTCGCCGCCGCCGATCACGTTCCCCGCCCGCGCGGAGGCCAGGCGCGGCCCCTCGGCGTCCGCGAAGAACGAGCGGCGGAAGGCGGCCGTCACGAGCTCGGCGCAGCCCTTGGAGCTCGAGTAGGGATCGAAGCCCCCCATCGGCTCGTCCTCGCGGTAGCCCCACTCCCACTCGCGGTTCTCGTAGCACTTGTCGGAGGTCACGTTGACGATCGCCCGCACTCCGCCTCCGTGCAGGCGCATCCCGTCGAGCACGTTGACGGTGCCCATCACGTTGGTCGCGTACGTCTCGCCCGGTTGCGCGAACGAGCGGCGCACGAGCGACTGCGCCGCCATGTGAATGACGATCTCCGGCGCGGCGCCGGCGATCGCCGCCGCGAGGGCCTCAGGATCGCGCACGTCGCCCGCGATGCTCTCCATGCCCTCATCGACCTTCGCCAGCTCATACAGCGAAGGCTGTGTGGGCACACCGAGCGCGAAGCCCGTCACCCTGGCGCCCAGCGACTGCAGCCACAGCGACAGCCAGGCGCCCTTGAAGCCCGTATGGCCGGTCAGCAGCACGCGACGATCGCGCCAGAAGGCCGGGTCGACAGCGCTCATGCCCACGTCCGCCACGGAGCGTTGCCGGAGTCCCACAGCTCCTCGAGCTGGTGGCGATCGCGCAGGGTGTCCATCGGCTGCCAGAAGCCCTCATGGCGAAAGGCTGAAAGCTCGCCGTCCGCGGCCAGCGCGCGCATCGGCTGCTGCTCCCACACGAGATCGTCGTCGCCGTCCAAGTACCCGGCGACACCGGGGGAGAGCACGAAGAAGCCGCCGTTGGTCCACGCGCGATCGCCGCGCGGCTTCTCCTCGAACCCGCTCACTCGCTCGCCCTCGACGTCGATCGCCCCGAACCGCCCCGCGGGCTGCACCGCCGTGACGGTCGCCAGCTTTCCCTGCGCACGGTGGAAGGCGATCGTCGCGGTGATGTCCACGTCGGACAGACCATCGCCGTAGGTGAAGCAGAAGTCCTGATCCTCCACGTAGCTCAGCACCCGCTTGAGCCGCCCGCCCGTCATCGTCCCCTCGCCGGTGTCCACGAGCGTGACCCGCCACGGCTCGGTCGCCGAGCGGTGGACCTCCATGTCGCCCTTGGCCAGGTCGAACGACACGTCGCACGTGTGCAGGTAGTAGTTGGCGAAGTACTCCTTGATCAGATAGCCCTTGTAGCCGAGGCAGATCACGAAGTCCTCGATCCCGTGCGCGGCGTAGATCTTCATGATGTGCCACAGCATCGGCTTGCCGCCGATCTCGACCATCGGCTTCGGACGCACGGCGGTCTCCTCGCTCAGTCGCGAGCCGAAACCGCCGGCCAGGATCACCGCCTTCACGGGGGGCAGACTACCCGCTGGGCGTGTTGGCGTCCGAACGGCAAGCGTGACGCATCGGCCGTCTCATCCCGTACCTCTTTGCCCTGTAAGCGGAATAGTGCTATGTAGATGACTCTGGAAACGTTTATTGTCGTAGGACACGCATGAGGATCGCGATCGTCGGTGCGGGAGTCTCCGGGCTCGTATGCGCGCATGTGCTGCACCGCGATCACGAGCTGGTCGTGTTCGAGGCGAGCGATCGGGCGGGAGGGCACGCCAACACGGTGCATGTCGAGACAGACACCGGGACCTACGATCTCGATACGGGCTTCGTCGTCTTCAACGACCGCAACTATCCTGGGTTCGAACGCTTGCTGGGCGAGCTTGGCGTGGCGACGCAGCCGTCGCAGATCGCTCGCTTCTTCCGCGGCGCCGGCGTGCGTGGGCGAGCTGGAACTTCCATCTCGGCGACGGTGCTCCAGGGCGCTGCACGGTGACCTACCACCTGAACCGTCTGCAGTCGTTGCGCGCCGACCGCGAGTTCTGCGTCACACTCAACCGCACGGAGGCGATAGACCCACAGCAGATCATCTGCAAGACGCGGTACGCGCACCCCGTCTACACCCCCGGGGGTGTCGCCGCGCAAGCGCGCCACCAGGAGATCAGCGGGCACAATCGCACGCACTACTGCGGCGCCTACTGGGGATGGGGTTTTCACGAGGACGGCCTCAGCAGCGCGCAACGGGTGGTGGGCGAGCTCAGCTTGCAACGGACCGAACCGGTGCGGATATGACCGTCAGTGCGATCTATGAGGGCACGATCCGTCACCGTCGCTTAGCGGTGCGCCCCCACGAGCTGCGCCACCGCATCGCGCTTGTGTATATCGATCTGGAGGAGCTTGATGGCCTGCTGGACGGCCGACTCATCGCCCGCCGTCCAGGACTGGTGCGGTTCCGCCGAAGCGACTATCTCGGCGATCCCCATATCGGGCTTGGGGACGCCGTGCGTGCACTCGTCGAGCGCCGGACGGGCAGCGCGCCCGCGGGCCCGATTCGTCTGCTCACGCATCTGCGCACGTTCGGACACTGTTTCAACCCGGTCAGCCTCTACTACTGCTTCACCCCCCAGGAGCAGCTCGGCGCGGTCGTGGCGGAGGTGACCAGCACGCCGTGGGGGGATCGGCACGCCTACGTGCTCGAGCACGTAGGCGAAGGGCCGGTGCTGGCGGCGAGTTTCGCGAAGGCGCTGCACGTCTCTCCGTTCATGGGGATGGAGCAGCGCTACACCTTGCGCACAGCCGTGCCCGACGCGACAGTGGCGGTTCACATCGAGAGCCGCGAGCGTGGGGCTCTCGTATTTGACGCGACGCTCGCGCTACGTCGTGCGCCGCTTAGCACACGCGGTCTGGCTCGCATCACCGCGCGCTACCCCGTGGGGACGCTGCGCGTGCTCGCGCTGATCTATGGGCATGCGTTCGCGCTGAAGCTCAAGGGCGTGCCGCTGCACGCCCGCCCCGAGGAGCCGGCGTGACGGTGGCGCAACGCGTCGCGCGGCGTGTCGTGCTCAGCCTGCTGGAGCGCATGCGCGCGGGCCAGCTGACGATCGTCGAGGGCGAGCGAGCACTGGTGCTGGGTCACGGTAGTCCGCGGGCGACGGTATGGGTCAACTCGCCACGGCTCTGGCCGCGGCTGCTGCACGGCAGTCGCGGGATGGCCGAGGCATACATGCAGGGGCTGTGGGAGTCCTCGGACCTGACGGCCGTGGTGCGCGTGGCCGCGCACAACGCGAGAAGCCTCGATGAGTGGCGTCGCCGGCTCGCGCCGGCACGGGTCCCTCTGCAGGCCGCACGGGGTATCCGCGCACGCAACACTCCCGTGCGCAGCCGCCGTGACATCGCGGCCCATTACGACCTCGGGAACGAGCTCTTTGCGTTGATGCTCGACGAGACGATGATGTACTCATCCGCCTACTTCCCGAGCCCGGGGATGACGCTCGCGCAGGCCTCGAGGGCCAAGCTCGAGCTGGTGTGTCGCAAGCTCGATCTGCGAGCCGGCGACCACGTGCTGGAGATCGGCACGGGATGGGGCGGTCTCGCCGTCCACGCCGCGAGAACGAGGGGCTGTCAGGTCACGACTACCACGATCTCGCGCGAGCAGTGCGAGCACGCCCGTAAATGGGTGCAGGCGGCCGGGGTCGCCGATCAAGTCACGGTGCTGTGCGAGGACTATCGCGACCTGCGCGGACGCTACGAGAAGCTCGTCTGCATCGAGATGATCGAGGCCGTCGGGTATCGCGACTTCGACACGTTCTTTGCGCGCTGCTCGAACCTTCTCACCGACGACGGGCGAATGCTGCTTCAGGCGATCGTCATCGACGATCGAGCCTACGATGTCGAGAAGGCCTCGCGGAGCTTCATTCGCACCCACATATTCCCCAATGGCTGTCTGCCCTCGCTCGCGGTGATCGCGCGCTGCGTAGCTCGGCGCACCGACATGCGAACCGTCGGACTCAACGATCTCACGCCGCATTACGCCGAGACGCTGCGGCGCTGGCGCGCCAACTTCGAGGCCGCGACCGCGCGCCTGGAGGATCTCGGTTACGACGAGCGCTTTCGGCGGCTGTGGCGGATGTATCTCGCCTACTGTGAGGCCGGTTTCGCCGAGCGACGGATCGGCGTCGTGCAGATGTTGCTGGCCAAGCCGGGATGGCGCCGATACGCCGGCGTGACGAGCACGCACGAGGCACCACGGGCGCTGGCTTGAAAGGCATGGTCCGCGCGCTTGTCACCGGAGCTTCTGGTTACGTAGGCAGCCGGCTGGTGCGCGAGCTGCACGCGCTCGGCGAGCCGGTCGGGTGCGTCGCACGCGATCCGAGCCGGGTCAGCTTCGATCCCACCGTCGCGGTGCATCGCGCTGACATGCTCGACACGAGCTCCCTCAGTGCCATCGGCGATGGCTATACGACGGCCTACTATCTCGTTCACTCGATGGGTCGCGGGGGCGACTCCGACTATGAGCAACGCGACGCCATCGCCGCCTCTAACTTCGCCCGCTTCGCGATCGCCACGGGCATCGAGCGGACCGTCTATCTAGGCGGCCTGGGCGATCGTCCCGCATCCCAGCATCTGCGTTCGCGTCTGCGCGTCGGAGAGATCCTGCGCGATGAAGGACCACCGTTGACGTGGTTTCGCGCTGGCATGGTGGTGGGGGCCGGCTCGGAGAGCTACCGAACGCTGCGCTCGCTTGTCGAACGCCTGCCCGTGATGCTCGCACCATCGTGGCTCTCCACACCCACCCAGGCAATCGGTATCGACGATGTGCTGCGCTACCTCATCGAGGCTCCTCGGATCCCGCAGACGCGCTCCCGCGAAATCCAGATCGGATCGGCCGAGATACTCACATACGGAGAGATGCTCGACCAAATGGCCGACGCGCTAGAACTCCACCGCCGCCCACGCATCCCGGTGCCACTGCTGACGCCGTGGCTCTCCTCGCACTGGATCGGGCTCATCACACCAGTCGACGCGGGCGTCGCCAGACCGTTGATCGAGGGACTCTCCACTGACACGACCGTCACCGACCCATCAGGAATGGCCCTATTCGACTTCCAACCCAGATCCTTCGAGCAGGCGCTACGCGAGGCCATCGCCGAGGAGACCGAGTCCCACCGGCTCACGACCTCGCCGTAGCTGCGCCAATCTGATCGTCTGCGCACGGCACTCGCGCGCTCGCCTTCAGGTGCAAGGAGGCGTATTACTGAGCGGCCGCCTCGCCTCACCGCTCCCTCACTCCCACCAGATTCGATGCCCCTTCCGCGAACGGGAAGTCGGCCTCCTGCTTGCACAGCACACGGAACTGGTAGCGGGCGGGGCCGGGGAACTTGAAGCGGTAGCTCGCGCGGTAGCGGCCGTGGGCGCGCGCGCGGATCACGTTGAACTCGATCCATTCGCCGCCGGGGGAGCGCGCCTCGAGCACCAGCTGCTTGCCGCCCGCGGGCTGCGGCGCGCCCTTCAGCACGCCCTTGAAGAAGATGCTCCTGCCCACGCTCGTCGTGTGCGGGGCGACGCTCAGGCTCACACCGGCCCGCACGCCCAGCGTCAGCGTGCGCGTCGCGACCGGCAGCGCGTCGCCGATGTGCGCGCGGTAGGCGATCCGCAGCGTGCGCGAGGACTCCCCCCGTGGCAACCGCAGCTCAAAGCGCCCGTCGGCCCCGGTCTTCGGGCTCGCGAGCGCGCTCGCCTTCGCGCCGGTGTACGCCGGGGTCGCCGTCACATCGAGCAGCGCGCCGCCGATCGGCACGCCGCCGGGCGCCGTCAACCGGCCCGTGATCGTCTCCGTCTTGCCCCATCCGCTCGTCAGGTGCTCCTTCGTCGTGCTCGCCCAGCGCGCCGTCAACGTCGCCTCGCTCGAGGCGTTCGTGCCGTTCGCCGGACCGGGGTGCGCCGGGACCGGATTGTTGACATCGATCTCGCGGTCGAGCACCGGCGCCGAGTTGCCCGCCGCGTCGATCACGCTCACGATCAAGTGGTGGGCGCCGTTGCTCACCGCCGTGGTGTTGAACGGCACGTCCACGCTCTCCGTCGGTGGGCACGGCTGCAGGTACAGGAAGGCCGCGAGGCCGTCCGTCGTCTGGCCCACGTTCCGGCAGCGTCCGCCCTCTTCGTCGGGCACCGTGCTCTGCACGACGTTCCCGTCGACGCTGAACGTCGCCTCCCACACGCCCGCGCCCGGGTCGCTCGCGTCGAACGCCACATCGCTCGTGCCGCTCACGGCGGGCGCGCTTGCCAGTTCGCCGCTCACGCTGCTCGCGCTCGGACCTGCGCTCTGTTCGAGGATCAGGTCGGCGGCGTACAGGTAGACGACGGCTGCGTATTCGTGCGAGTCGCCAATGCCGGGCTGACACGAGGATCCTGGCTGTCCGCCACAGGAGACATTCAAGTAGATATGGGTACCTAGATGTTCAGCGGGTACCGATAAACGGTTGGAGGAAGACAAGGGCTGGCTGAGATTTCCGACACCAGGCGACGGACATTCAAACTCACTCGAGCACTGGTCAAAGAGATTGGTCGGGCCGTCGAGCTCGTTTGGTCCCGCGAGCCAATACTGATAGAAGGCTTTCAGGGTCCCGCCTCCGTCGGCATCACCGGCGCGCCATAAGGTCGCGCCTCTAATCACGTCACCGACTGGAGCACTAAACATCCAGGTGACCCGGTCTGTTTCAACGGCATGAGTAGTCTGGTCGCCCAGTGCAGCAACTAGAGCGCCGCCTTGTCCACAAGTGTCTTTGGCGTAGTCGTACAGCGCTTCTTTGGGAATTGATTCGCTCCACCCATCCACCGGCGCGCTTTCCCCCGACGGGGTCCTACACGAATACACGTGATACCTGCCCGCCCTCGCGCTCGCCGCCGCCGCGAGGCTCACAAGGCCCGCCATCAATGCCGCCTGCGCAATTCGTCGCATCGTCCACATGTCGATCCTTCGGGGCCTCCGGCCCCCCTCCCAACTCCTTCACGCAGCTCTCGCCGTCGCCATATAGTCGCAGCTTTCCGCTGGCGAGAACGTCGTTCCCCCGCTGCAACGCCGGCTGCTGTGGAGACCGGCTCCGACAGCTGCCCGAGTCAGAACGCGCTCACTCGTCTCCCAAAATCTGCCTCCGCTGCGCGCGGGCGCAGGCGGTCAGGCCCGCAAGCGCACGGGCAGCTTCGCCAGCCCGTAGATGCCCAGGATGCTCTCGTACTCCGGCTCGCCGTCCAGCTCCAACCGCGAGAACCGTCGCGCCAGGAACGTCAGCGCCTCGCTCAGCTCCGCCCGTGCCAGGTTCGCGCCGAGGCAGTAGTGCACGCCCGCGCCGAACGTCAGCGTGCGTGCGGGGGCTCCAGTCCGTGCCGTGATGTCGAACGCCTCGCCCGCGCCCGCCTCGGCGCCCTGCTCGAGGTCGCGGTTGCCCGTAAACGCGCACACCATCACGATCGTCCCCGCCGGGAACGTCACGTCGCGAAAGCTGATCTCCTCGTTCGCGATCCGCGCGGTGAACGGCGTGATCGGCTCGTACCGCAGCGCCTCCTCGACCGCTCCCTCGGCCAGGCTGGGGTCGGCCACCAGCCGCGCCCACTGCTCCGGGTGTTCGGCCAGCAGCCTGATCGTGTGCGCCAGCTGGCTCTGCGTCGTATCCACCCCGCCCGCCAACACATTGAACACCAGGTTGATGCACTCCACATCCGACAGCTTCTCGGGTTGGCGCTCCGGGTCCGCGGCCGCGATCAGCGTCGAGATCAAATCGTCGCCCGGAGCGTCCCGCCGCGCCTCCACCAGCGCTTCCGCGTACGCGTAGAACTCCTCCACCGCCCGCTCGATCCCCTCGCGCTCGCTCGCCATGCTCGCCGCGTCGAACTGCCTTTGAATCCAGTTCGACCAGTGGTGCAGCTTCGGCGCGTCCGCGATCGGCGCGCCCATCACGCTCGCGATCGTCTGCGACGGGTACGGCTTGGCGAACGCCTCCACGAACTCGCACCTCACCGTCCCCTCGCTCCCCTCCGCCCGCGCCAGCAGATCCGCCAAGAACCCCCTCATCACCGGTCGATAGCGCTCGACCGCGCGCGGGCTCAGCGCGGGGTTCACCAGGCTGCGCAAGCGCGCGTGGTCGGCGCCGTTGACGTGCAAGATGTTGCGCTTCATCTGCTCGTACAGCGGCCCCTCGGTCACGCCGAAGATCTCCGCGATCTTCATCCCCGGGAAGCTCGCCGCGCGCGTGCGCAGGAAGAACTCGGCCGACTCCCGGTCGAGCACGATGTACCCGTACGGCCCACTCGCGAGCCAACCCTCCGCGCGCAGCTCGCGCATCGCCGCATGAAAGCGCGCGCCGCACAGCGAAGGGTCGGTGTAGTCGAAGCTTGCAAGCTCCAACTCGCTCACGAGCGTCATCGCTCGAACTTACTTCTTCTTGCCGCTCACAGCCTGCTTCAACGTCGCGCCGGCGCTGAACTTCGGCGCCTTCGAGGCCTTGATTTTAACCTTCTCGCCCGTGCGCGGGTTGACCCCGTTGCGCGCGCCCCGTTTGACCACCGAGAACTTGCCGAAGCCGGTGATGATGACCTCGTCGCCTTTCTTCAACGTCTTGCTCACGGTGCCCAACAGCGACTCGATCGCGAGGGCCGAGTCGGTTTTCGTCAGACCGCTGTCGGCGGCGACCGCCTCGATCAGCTGGGACTTGTTCATACGTGCTTCCTTTCAATCGATAACCGGAGAGAGCGCGCAGGCTACCGTGCCGCGCGGAAAGACCGCTTCCCTACACGGGATCGCGGGCCAGCTTCTTCCCCGGGTTCAGCAGGCCCTTCGGGTCGAACACCCGCTTGATCTGCTCGTGCAGCTCGACCGCCCGCGCGTCACCCAACTGCCGCGCGAGCCAGCCGCGCTTGACCCAGCCGACGCCATGCTCGCCCGTGATCGAGCCGCCGAGCGCGATCGCAAGCGCGAACAGCTTCTCCCCCGTCGCCTCCGCCGCGTCCAACTCCGCCTCGCGCTCGGGGTCGACCAGCACGGTCGCATGCACGTTCCCGTCGCCACCGTGCCCCCACGCGCACGAGCGCAGCCCCTGCTCCGCGGCGAGCACCTCAAACCGCTCCAGCGCCTCCGCCAAGCGCTCGACCGGGAACACCACATCCTCGCTCAGCTTCCCGCCGCGCGCCGCCGTAACCGCGCCGTTGAAGCCGTCGCGCCAGCGCCACAGCGCGGCGGCGTCCTGCGGCTCGTCAATCGCCACCGCCGCACTCCCCAGCAGCTCCAGCAGCTCCGCGCGCTGAGCCTGCGCCTGCGCGCGCGAGCCGTCGACCTCCACGATCAGCGCGAACCCCGCGCCCGCGGGCACGCCCTCCCCAGCGGCCGCACCGGGGTAGGCGCGCGCGACGATCGCCAGCGTCTCGCCGTCCACGAACTCCAGCACCGCCGGCTGCAACCCCGCTCCGAGCACCTCCAGGATCGCCCCGCAACCCTCCGCCCGCGTGCGCAGGAACACGACGAGCGCAATCGCCGCCTCCGGCGCCGGCAGCAGGCCAAGGCGCACGGCCGTGATCACCCCGAGCGTGCCCTCCGAGCCGATCAGCAGGCTCTTCAAGTCGTACCCGGCCACGTCTCTGCGCGCCACGCCGCCGAGCGTGATCAGCTCCCCCGGCGCGATCACCGCCTCCAAGCCCCTCACCCAACTCCCGCTCGCGCCGTACTTCAGCGCGTGCGGCCCGCCGGCGTTCGTCGCGACGTTGCCCCCGATCTGCGACTGCTCTGAGGCGCCCGGGTCGGGGGCGAACATCAGGCCGTTCTCGCGCGCCAGCCGCCGCACGTCGCTCGTCCTCACGCCCGCCTCCGGATACATTCGCCACAGCTCCGGCTCGAGCTCGCGCACGCGATTCATACGCTCCATCGAGCACACCACACCACCCTCGAGCGCGACCGCGCCGCCGGCCAGGCCCGTGCCGCCACCGCGTGAGACGATCGCCACCTCGTGCGCGTAGCACCAGCGCACCACCGCCGCGACCTCCGCCGCGCTCCCCGGCAGGACCACCGCGTCCGCGCGACCGACGACCCCCCGCCGCCGCGACGCGTCGTGGTTGTACGGCGATGACACCCGCGGCGCGCGCAACACATGCTCGGCGCCGACGATCCGGCCGAGGGCGGTCTGGAGGGGATCCCCAAGCATGCTCTAAGCCTGGTCGAGCACGCGTCTCAGCTGCTCGCCCATCTGCCCCAGCCCCGCCTCCACGTCGACCGCCTGGTGGCCCAGCGCCGCCCGCGCCCGCTCGTCGTCCAGCGCCGTATTCGGGGGCAACGGCAACCTTTGGTCTTCGCCACAGGCCTCCAGATACGCGGCCAGGCTGCCCTCCCGCACCAGCTCGGGGTCACACGCGAAGGCGCGCGCCAGCAGCCGTAGATACTCGCGCCGGTGCATCGCGTCCGGCCCCGCCGTGTGCAGGACGCCCTCGCGCCGCATCGCGACCAGCTCGCAGACACGCTGGGCGTAATCCCACGCATACGTCGGCGAGCGGTGCACATCGGCCGGCGCCGGCAAGCTATGCCCTTCGCGCAACCTCCCCACCAGCCGCAGCGCACTGCCCGAACGCTCCCAAACATGACGCGCGAAGCTCTGATCGGCGGGCTTTGCCATGTTCACCCCATACACGTCAGCCACGCGCGTGATCAGCCAGCCCACGTTCGCTTCACGCACCAGCTCCTCCGCAACCAGCTTCGCGCGGCCATAGGCGTTCACCGGCTCAGGAAAGTCGTCCTCGACCCAGCGCTCGCCGGCCGCGCGCAGGCCGCTGAACACCCAGTCGCAGGAAACGAGCACATACCGTGCCCGCACCGTGCGGGCGGCCGCGAGCGTGTTTTCGGCGGCGATCCGCCCTACCCGCCCGAGCTGCGGCTCATACTCGAACGGCCCCGGCGCGCCCTCGGTCGCCGCGTGCACGATCACCTCCGGTTCGAAGCTCGTCGCCACCGCCACGCACGCCGCGCGATCGCTCATGTCAAGGGCGATCGTGCTCGCCCCGGGAATCTCCACCGGATCCTCGTGCCACGTGCCCAGCACACTCCAGCTCTGCTGCACAGCGGCGGCCGTCAGATTGGAGCCAAGCAGGCCGCTCGCTCCGGTGACCAAGATAAGCATCCCACCTTGCAGGGTTCCGCCGCGCGAGCAGCTTGTCAAGCAGCCGTTTCCCGAAACTAGAACGATTTATCGAGACAAAGAACTCATCAAGGAGCCGGCAAAAAGCTGTTGGTCCCGTAGCGTTCCGCCGAGATCGCCGCATGGATCAGGTGGTTCTGCAGCATCCACCTCAACATCGCCGCGATGTTTGCGCTCTGCAGCGTTCCAAACGGCACTCCCCCGCCACCGCCACCGCCACCGCCCCCGCTCGAGGATCGGCCAATGGATCGGTCGGCGAACAGCGGTAGGTAAACGGCGAGCGAAGCCGCCGTCAGCCTGCGCGACAGGGACGGGTTCAAGCGCAGCAGGTCGTTGAGGCTGCGTGCCGGATCCCTCAATGTGTCCTCGTAGCCGCGCACCGTCGCCGCCACAAAATCCCTCACCAGCAGTGGCTCGGCCGCGGTCAGCTTGCGCGTCGTAAACGCCACCAGGCCGGGGTAGGAAGGACCGCCGTTGCGATCCAGGGCGAAGGCCGTGATCGGCCGGCCGCTCACCTGCAGCTGCACGCCGTCGTCGGGGATGAAGCCTGTGAACGCCGCGATCCGCCCCGCCTGTAGCGCCTGCGCGCCGTTGAAGCCGATCGTCACCACGTGCACCTTCGCCGGATCGCCGCCCGCGTGGCGCACCTCCGTGTCCAACACCGCCGTGTCCGAGGGCACGCCCGTGATCCCGACGCTCTTTCCCTGCAGCGCCGCGGGCGAGCCCAGGTGCTCATTCGCCAGCCCGATCAACCCGCCGAGGGGGCGCTGCACGAGCGCCATCACCGCCTGCGCGTCACCGCCATCGTCGATCAGTCCCGCCACGTCGCTCCCGTCGGCCAGCCCGAACTGCGCCTTCCCCGCGTCGATCAGCTTCAACGTTTCCTGCGTCGAGGTCGGCTGGATCACCTGCAGATCGATCTTCTCGCGCCTGTAGTAGCCGGCCGCGAGCGCCCTGTAGATGCCCGCGTGCACGGCGTTCGGCGTGAAGTCGAGGATCAACGTGACCTTCGTCGGGCGCTCCAGCGCTCCGGGGGCGTGTGCGGCGCCCACGCCGGACGAGCCCGAGCCGCATCCGACCAGCGCGAACGCAGCGAGCACGCACACGAGCGCCGTCATGCGCGCGTGCGGAGTATTTGTCCCGGTAGGATCTTGTGTAGTCATGGCAACAAACGCAACCTCTCCCGCGGAGGCGAGCGAGCCCGGGGAGGCGAGCAAGCCTAGCTTTCGCACGCTATCGGGCGAACCCGTGCGCGAGCTCTACACCCACGCCGACCTCCCCCCGGGAATCGGTTCCGACCCACCCGACGAGGACCCGATCGGGCGTCCTGGCGAGTACCCCTACACGCGCGGCATCTACCCGACGATGTACCGCGGCCGGCTGTGGACGATGCGCCAGTTCGCCGGCTTCGGCACCAGCGAGGAGACCAACGAGCGCTTCCGCTACCTGCTCGACCACGGCCAGACGGGGCTCTCGACGGCGTTCGACATGCCCTCCCTGATGGGCCACGACTCCGACCACCCCCGCTCCTATGGAGAGGTGGGCCGCGAGGGCGTGGCGATCGACACGCTCGACGACATGCAGACCCTCTTCTCCGGGATCGACCTCGGCGCGGTGTCGGTCTCGATGACGATCAACGCGCCCGCCGCGATCATGCTCGCCTTCTACGTCGCCGCGGCCGAGTCCGGCTCGGGGGATGGCGGCGGCGCGATGGGCGAGGAGACAGGTGTTGGTGGACCGGGGTCCGTTCCCCGAGAGCACCTCTCAGGCACGATCCAGGCTGACATCCTCAAGGAGTACATCGCCCAGAAGGAGTGGTGCTTCCCGATCGACCCCGCGATGCGCCTCTGCGGCGACATGATCGAGTGGTGCACACAGCGGATGCCCCGCTGGCACCCGATCTCGATCTCCGGCTACCACATCCGCGAGGCCGGTTCCACCGCCCAGCAAGAGCTCGCGTTCACGCTCAAGGACGGCCTCACCTACGTCGAGCAGGCCATCGCGCGCGGCCTCGACGTCGACGAGTTCGCACCCCGCCTGTCCTTCTTCTTCAATGCCCAGATCGACTTCTTCGAGGAGATCGCCAAGTACCGCGCCGCGCGGCGCATCTGGGCGCGCGAGCTGCGCGACACGTTCGGCGCGCGCAAGGAGCGCTCGCTGCTGATGCGCTTCCACACACAGACCGCCGGCGTCTCGCTCACCGCCCAGCAGCCGCTCAACAACATCATCCGCACCACCGTCGAGGCTTTGGCGGGCGTGCTCGGCGGAACCCAGTCGCTGCACACCAACTCCTACGACGAGGCTCTCGCGCTGCCCACCGAGGAGGCCGTCACGATCGCGCTGCGCACCCAGCAGGTGATCGCGCACGAGACCGGCGTCGCCGCCACCGTCGACCCGCTCGGCGGCTCCTACTTCGTCGAGTCGCTCACCGACGCGATGGAGGCCCGCTGCTACGAGTACTTCGCGAAGATCGACGAGCTCGGAGGAATGGTCGAGGCGGTCAAGCGCAACTACCCCCAGCGCGAGATCGCCGACGCCGCCTTCACCCTCCAGCAGGAGATCGACGCCGGCGAGCGCGTCGTCGTCGGGGTCAACCGCTACGTCGCCCAGGACGAGGAGCCGATCCCCACGCTGCGCGTCGATCCCGCGCTCGAACGCAAGCAGACCGACCGCCTGGCCGCGGCGCGCGCGCGTCGCGACGGCGCCGCGGTCGAGCGCACCCTCGCGGCGCTACGCGAGCATGCGGCCCAGCGCGAGCGCAACCTGATGGAGCCGCTGCTCGACTGCGCCCGCGCCCACGCCTCCGAGGGCGAGATCATCGAGTCCCTGCAGCAGGTCTTCGGCAGTTACACCGAGACCCCGGTTTTCTGACGCGCGGCTTCGCTTCGTAATTTCTTACCCGCAGCGGGGAGCTTTTCGGGCCGGTCCGTGTTATCTGGACGTTAGGATCTCCAAACCTTGCCGAGCCCCCACTCGGCCGCGATGCTCGACATTCTCGACAACGACACCCAACTGTCCAACCCGCACCGCCTGCGCAGAGCTATTGTCTGCGCGAGCCTGCTGGTCGTGCTCTGCAGCGCCACCGCGCTCGCCTTCGCCTCCGAGCGAATCGTCGCCGAGCAGGCCGCGTTCCGTGCGCCGCCGGCCGCGCCCTGCGCCCCGAGCACGCTGAACCGCTCGGCGGTGCTGCCCGGCACGCGCCTGGCTGTCTCGCCGCTGCCCGACTCCTACGACGCCTCCCCCGCCACGCAGATCAGCCTGCTCGGGGCGCCCACCGGGACACTCAGCGCCGTCAGCGTCTCAGGCTCACAGACGGGCACCCACAGCGGGCGCCTGAAGGCCTACTCCCAAGGGGATGGCGCGAGCTTCCTGCCGTCCAAGCCCTTCCGCTCGGGCGAGACGGTGAGCGTGCGCGGCAAGCTGAGGAGCACCACCGGCAAGACCCAACCGTTCGCCTTCCACTTCGTCGTCGCCCAGCCGGATGCCCTGAAGTACGCCGCCCCGGCGCAGATCGTGGCCGCGCCGGGCGAGGTGCAGCGCTTTCACTCGCGCACGGAACTGGAACCGCCGTCGCTCGTGGTGTCCGCGCGCTCGCCCCAGACGGCCCCAGGCGACATCTTCTCCACCCCCTACAACGGTCCGGGCCAGTCCGGGCCGATGATCCTCGACGAAGCCGGCAACGTCGTGTGGTTCGACCCGCTCCCGGCCGGCACGGTGGCGACCAACCTGCAGGTGCAGCAGCTCGCGGGCAAGCCGGTGCTGACGTGGTGGCAGGGCTACATCCCCCCGCAGGGGTTCGGCGTGGGCGAAGAGATGGTCGTCAACAGCGCCTACCAAAAGATCGGGACCGTCCACGCGGGCAACGGCTTTAAAGCCGATCTCCACGACTTTCACATCACCCCCCAGGAAACGGCGCTGCTGACCGTGTTCGATCCGCTCGACTGCAACCTCTCCTCCGTCGGCGGCCCCGGCGGCGGCGCGGTCACCGACAGCATCTTTCAGGAAGTCGACCTGCGCACGGGGCTCGTCCGGCGCGAGTGGCACAGCCTCGACCACATCCCGCTCAGCGACTCCTACAGCAGCGCGACGACCACCAGCACCAGCTGGCCCTTCGACTACTTCCACATCAACTCGATCGACCAGCTCGCCACGGGCAGGACCCTGATCTCGGCGCGCAACACCTGGGCGCTGTACGAACTGAACACGCTCACAGGCCAGGTGCTGCTGCGCGTCGGCGGCAAGCACTCGGGCGTCAAGCTCGCTGGTGGCGCGGCCACCGCCTTTCAGCACGACGCCACCGTGCTGGGGGACGGGACGATCAGCGTGTTTGACAACGGCGGCGTCCCCAAGGTCCACCCGCAGTCGCGCGGGCTCGTGCTGGCGGTCGATCCGCAGACGAAGACCGACACGGTGGTGGCCCAGTACGAGCACGCCACCGGGCTGTCCTCCGCCAGCCAGGGAAACATCCAGCAACTGCCCAACAGCGACGTGTTCGTGGGCTGGGGCTCGGAGCCCTACTTCTCCGAATACAACGCCGCCGGGCAGCTTCTCTTTGACGGCCACATGCACGGCTCCTACCAGTCCTACCGCACCTACCGCTTCCCCTGGACGGGCTCCCCCACGAACACGCCCGCGATCGCGGCTGTCGCGGGGAGCACGAAGGCGGGCGGGCGGGGACCGATCACGGTCTACGCGAGCTGGAACGGCGCGACGCAGGTGGCCAGCTGGCGCGTGTTCGCGGGCCCCTCGACGCGGCAGCTCGCACCGGTGGCCACGGCCGCGCGCACAGGTTTCGAGACGGCGATCGCCACGCCCGGGGCGGTGGGCCCAACAACCTACGTGGCCGTCCAAGCACTCGACGCCGCCGGCGCCGTGCTCTCCACCTCACACGCCATCAAGGGATAGGACGGCCGTGAGCACTTCGCGAATACTTGTCCTCGGTCGCTCGCGCACCGATCGACGATCTAATGCGATCGATTGCTCGGCCAGCACGCCACGCGGGTGGGCGGGTCTTCTGATCCGCGTCCCGCTCGACTCACGGCCGTCCTAGATCGCGCTCGAGGACACCTCCTTGACCTGACACGACAGTTTGATACTCTAGTTTGGCTCGATGTCAAATGGAGGTTTTTGAGGGCCTTGTCCGTGCCGGGTTCCAAACGTAGATCGTCGCCTAAGTCCGGTGAGCGCTACCGGCGTCTGCCCACTGGCGCGCACGGCCTGGACCCGGAGGAGGTCGAGCGCGACCAACGCGAACGGCTGCAGACGGCGATGGTCGAGCTGATCGCCGAGCGTGGATACCAGGCCGTCCGCATCCTCGACCTGACCAAGCTCGCGCGCGTCTCACGCCCCACCTTCTACGGCCTGTACACCGACAAGGAAGAGCTGTTCCTCGGCGCCTATGACGAGATCGCACAGCGCATCGTGAAGACGACAATCGAGGCCTACCAGAAGGAGAGCACCCCAGGCGCACGGCTACGAGCCGCGATGAGCGCCTTCGCCGAGCTGGCGGCGGCCTCGCCGGAGGCGATCTCGCTGGTTGTGCTCGGCGCCTTCGGCGCGGGACCGAAGGCGATCGAGCGCAGCAACCGCACGCTGGAGGCGCTCGAGCAGGGCATCCGCTTGAGCCGCGACGGCGGCGCGTTCGCCGATCGCGGGCGCGCGGCCCGGAAGAACGGGTCCGTGGCAGCGCACTTGAATGCGGCGTCCGCAAACGACCTCACGGTGAAGATCATCCTCGGCGGTATCCGCGAGGTGACAGCTACGCGGCTGCGCCAGGGTCGCGCAAGTGAGCTGCCCGAGCTCGCCGATGAGCTCATCGCCTGGGCTGGCACCTACCCGGTGAAGCTTCCCGCCGGGCTGCAGTGCCCACCCCCCGCGAGGACTCGAGCCCGCCCGCCCCGTGGAGCCGGCGATCGAACGGGAGCGGCGGGCCCGCCATCGAGCACCGACCGGGCGTTGATCTCCGACCGGGCGCTGCGCGCGGAGGGCCGCCTGCCGAGCGGCCGCCACGACCTGCCGCGTCAGTTCGTCGTCAAAAACCAGCGCGAGCGGATCGTCGACGCGACCGCCGCGATCGTCGCCGAGAAGGGCCTCGCCGGCCTCACGATCCCCGAGATCGCCAGGCGCGCAAACGTCTCCCACCAGACGTTCTACGAGATGTATCCGACCAAGCACGACGCCTTCCTCGGCGCCCAGAAGGTCGGCCTGCACCAGGCACTGCTCGTGATGACAGAGGCCTACGACGCCTACAACGACGACTGGCCCAAGGCACTCGCCGCCTGTCTGCGCGCGCTGCTCGACTACCTCGCATCCGAGCCGGCTCACTCGCACCTGAACCTCGTCGACACCTTCGCCGCCAGCCCCCAGACGATCGAGATCCGCGACACCAGCCTGCACGCGATTGCCGCCGCCTACCTACAACCGGGCTACTACCACGCGCCCAAGGACCGTACGGTGCCTGGCATCGCGCCCGAGGCGATCGCCGGTGGCATCTGGCAGGTCCTCAACTACTACATCGAGGCCGAGCGCACCAGCGAACTCCCCGATATCGCCCCCCAGCTGATCTACGCCGCGCTCACCCCGTTTCTCGGATCCAAGGACGCGGCCAGGGCCGCCCGCAAACCGCCCGCGCGGCGGTAGGACGCTACCCGCCCATTAGGCGGTTGTGGACCAAGCGATGCAAGGACGCAGTGAGCGAAGTGTGCTGTGCTGGCCGAAACGGGGATGCGAGCGAAGCGAGTGTCCCCCGGCTTCGGTGAGCTGGCCGATCCCGGATGATCGGCGAGGACGCAACCGATCGACGATCGACGGGATCGCCGATCGGCTAGCGCCGCGTCCACGGCCGCCTAACGCACGTCGAGCAGGATCTTGCCGGTTGCGCGACGCTCGTCGATCACGCGCAGCGCCTCGGCGGCTCGCTCCAGGGGAAAGCGCTCGCCGAGGATCGGCCGCACGAACCCCTGCTCGATCAGGCGGTCGATGGCGGCGCCGATCTCGCGATTGACCTGCGGGCGACCCATCGCGTAGGCGCCCCACCCGGCGCCGACGACCTCCGTGTTGCCGAGCAGCAGCCGGTTGACCTTGACCTCGGGGATCGACCCGCCGGCGAACCCCACCACAACCAGGCGGCCACCCGCGCGCAGCGAGCGCAGGCTGTCGGTGAAGCGCTCGCCGCCGACGGGGTCGAGCACGATGTCCACACCGCCCCCCGAGAGCTCCTTCGCCTCGTTCTTCCAAGGGCCGTCGGAGCGCACGACATGATCGGCGCCGGCACCCAGCGCGATCTGCTGCTTGGCCTCACTCGAGACGACCGCGATCGTCCGCGCGCCCAAGCCCTTGGCGACCTGCAGGGCCGCGGTCCCCACCCCGCCGGCGGCGCCATGGACCAGCACCGTCTCGCCCGCTTTCAGCCGCCCGCGCAGAACGAGCGCGAAGTAGACGGTGTGGTAGTTGAGGATCAAAGCCGCGCCCTGGGCGAAGTCGAGCGCCGCAGGCAGCGCGAACGTGAGAAACGGGGGCGCCACCGCCGTCTCGGCGAACCCGCCGAGCGCGCAGAACGCCGCCACACGGTCGCCGACCTTGAAATCCGATGCCCGCCCATCCGGATCCGATCCCGACCCACCCACGCTGCGCACGACGCCGGCAACCTCGCTGCCCGGCACGAACGGCAGCGGTGGTTTGATCTGGTATTCGCCACGAGTCTGCAACAGCTCGGGGAACGCGACCCCCGCGCAATGCACGTCGATCACGACCCCCGCGCCGGCACTCAACATGTGCTCGGGCTCGGGCTCGGGCAGGTCGACCAGCTTCAGCGCGCTGCCAGGGCCGGTCAGGTCGACGATCTGGATCGCTTTCATCGACGCATCCTATGACGCACGCGCGTGCGCGCGTGGCGAGATCGCTTGAAAATTCAGTTTCAACGTTGCAATTGGGGTCCAGTTTTGCCCGCCGGCTGCCGATGGGACGCCCATGAGTAGCGTCTCTGGAGCTTCCGTGCAGACCAATCGCCACTTGATCCCGTTCGTGGTCACCTCGACCGTGGCCTGGATCACGGTGCCGATCGGTTCCTCGGTGCACTGGGGCACATACGCGCTGGCGGCAGGGCTGGCCATCTTCTCCGGCATGTTGTGGACCGCACCGTTGCGAGGCATCTTAAAGCGGGGGCAAGAGGCGATCCCATCGCTGATCTTCCTGCTCGCCGTCGCGCTGCTGCGCAACTCGGCCGGGGGTATCAACTCGGCTGTGGGGGTGCTCGCGCTGCTCCCCGTGTTCTACACGGCCCTGTACAGCGATCGTGCTCAGCTGGTCGTGGTAGTGCTCGGGATGGGGACGCTGTTCATGGCCCAGAACCTGCTCGTCGGTCCGCCCGCCTACCCACACAACCAGTACCGCTCCGGCGTGCTGTTCATCGCCGTGAGCGCGATCATCGGCCTGATCACCCAGCGGCTGGTCGCACAGACGCGCTTTCAGGCCGCCGACGCCCAGGACCGCGAGCGCATGCTCGAGCAGGTCGCCGAGGTGGTGCGCAACCTCTCCAGCAGCCCGCACGCCCGCGCCGAGGTATGCGCAGCGGCGAAGACGATCAGCAACGCGAGCCTGGCGATCATGTACGAGCCCACGGGCCCTGCCGGCGCGCTCTGCGCGACCTCGATGGCGGGCATCGAGGCGCCCACGGTCGAGATCGGTCCGGAGGAGCGCTCCGGTGTATCCGAGGCATTCCGCACCGGGCGCTCGCTGTTCTTCGCCGAAGACTGTGAGTCGCAGTTCTTCGACGGCGAAATGTGGACGCTCGCCGGTCGCCCCACATCCGTCCTGTTCGAACCCCTCCTCAGAGGTGCGGAGCCCGTCGGCGTGCTCGTCGTCGGCTGGCCCAGGGCGGTCAAAGTGGGCGGATCGCGCACGACCACGATCGCACTGCTGGCACACGAGGTCGCCACCGTGATCGAACGCGCCGACATGCTCACCCAGCTGGCCGGTATCGCGAGCACCGACGCGCTCACGGGCCTGCCCAACCGCCGCTCCTGGGACTCACACCTCGCCCAGATGCTCGCCGACGAGCAGCAGGTGACGATCGCGATGCTCGACCTCGATCACTTCAAGGACTTCAACGACACCTACGGGCACCCCGCCGGGGACCGACTGTTGCGCGAGACGGCCGCCGCCTGGCGCGAGGAGCTGCGCGCCGGAGACTTCGTCGCGCGGCTCGGCGGCGACGAGTTCGCGCTGCTGCTTCCCAACTGCAACGCCGCGAACGCCCTGGAAGTAGTCGAGCGCTTGCGCCTGCGCATCCCCAGCGAGCAGACCTGTTCAGCCGGGATCGCCGGGCTCGGCGCCGGAGCCGCTCCCGAGGCGCTCATGGCCCGTGCCGACACCGCGCTGTATGAGGCCAAGACCGCGGGGCGCGACCGCACCTGCATGACCGCCTGACGGGCCGGCGGCGCGCAGATAGGCGAGCACGGCGAGCACGCGGCGATGGTCATCGTCGCAGGCGGACAGATCGAGCTTGGCGAAGATGTTCGTGATGTGCTTCTCGATCGCACCCAGGCTGACCACCAGGCTCGCGGCGATAGCCCCGTTCGAGCGCCCCGCGGCCATCAGCTCGAGCACCTCGCGCTCGCGCGTGGTTAGGCAGTCCAGATCCAGGACCGCCTGCGAGCCGGCGGTCCTGTGAGCTAAGAAGATGTCCTCGGCGCCCGTCGTCAGCCCAGGTAAGGCATCCGGCGCATCCGCACCCGGCGCAAGCACATTCGCATCCGGCGCGAGCAGCTGGTTGACAGCCCCGCGATCGAGCACCACGCCGCCGGTGGCGAGGCGACGCAGCGCGACCACAAAGGCTCGGATGGCGCCGGCGCGGGCTTTGAACACGACGGCTCCCTCTCGCAACGCCCGCCCCGCGCGCGCGATCAGCACGCGGTCGTGCAGCGCGATCAGCGAGTAGGCGCTGCCGGCGGTGGCGAGACCCAGCAGCGCCCACGCCGGCCAGAACGTATGCGCCCCCGCCAACAGCCAGGTGAGCAGCCAGGTCATCATCAGGATCACAGCCGCGACGCCGATCACGGCCCACACGCCCGCAACCCGACGCGCGGGCCCCGCCTGATGTCGCCAGACCCAGCCCGCCGCGTAGTCGAGCAGCACAACCACGACCAGCCCCAGCCAGGCCCATGCCGGCCAGAAGTACCCCTGCCCGGTCAGCGCCCAGATCGCGACCAGCAGGACCGCGGCCAGGAAGGCCATGCGGCGCACCAGCGATCGGGCGTACTGGCCCAGCGACAGCCCGGCGGCCGACCCCGGCATCCAGCGTCGCGCCGAGGCGCTCTCCGCGGGCGGGTAGGTCGCCGGTGGAGCAGGTTGTCGGCTCACCCGACAATGGTCGCACGGCTGGGCCGGCGATGGGTAGCTCCGGGGCGTTGGCGGCCGGCCCGCCGGGGCGATCCGCTGCGGACGCGCACCGCGCGACGGGGACGAACCTCAGTCGGCGAGGGCCTTGGCGGCCTGTCGGTCAGGGCTGATCCGCTGCACGTCCCACACCAGGCCGGCCCGCTCCAGCGCCGTGATCACGACGCCCGAGAGGTCGAGCTCGCGAGCACCCATGCCGTGGAAGGCGGAGGTGGGAAACGCGTGGTGGTTGTTGTGCCACGCCTCGCCGAAGGAGAACGGCGTCAACCACAGCAGGTTGTGCGACTCGTCGTCGGTGTCGAAACGCCGGCTGCCGAAGAAATGGCACAGCGAGTTAATGCTGTACGTCACGTGGTGCAGCACGAAGATGCGCACCGCGCCCGCCCACAGCATCATCTCCAGCCCGGCGACGACCGTACCGCCGATCAGGAAGCCGAGGCCGAACGGGATCGCGAGGCCGAGGAGCACCCACAGCACGAAAGTTTTATCGACGAAGTTGACCACCGGGTCGGCCAGCAGGTCGGGCGCGAAGCGCTCGCGCGATCCGCGCTGGGTGTGGTCGAACAGCCACCCCACGTGCGCGTGGGCGAGGCCGCGCAGCGCTCCCCGCCAGCCGCCGCCGTGGTCGACGTGCGGGCTGTGGGGATCGCCGAGACGATCGGTGTACGCGTGGTGCTTGCGGTGGTCGGCCACCCACGAGATCACCGGCCCCTCGACCGACATCGTGCCGAGGATCGCAAGCAGCCCCCGCATCGCCGGCGAGGTCTTGAAGCTGCGGTGGGTGAGCAGCCGGTGAAAGCCAATCGTCACGCCGAGGCCGACCGGTATGTACAGGATGAAGAAGACCACGATGTCGCGCAAGTGAAGCTCTCGATTCCACAGCTGCCACCCGGCGAGCACCACCAGCGCCAGCGGCACCACCGTGATCAGGCCGGTGACAAACCGGTCGAGGTTCTCGAGCACCGGCTCTTGGATCTCCTCGGGGGAGGGGCCCTGCTCAGCCCCGGGCGAGGGTTCCTGCTCGGGCGGGAGTTCCTGCTCGACTGGTCCGGGGGTGACCTCGACGGGGTCTGCGGTTGCGCTCATACCTGAATCTTGAAGGAGCGAGACGACGCTGTCGCTGCGGCCGACCACCCGCTGCCCCCCGGCTTTCCCCCGAGTTTGGGGTGGGGATAACCCCCCGGGATGATCCTGAAGGCCTTTGCAGCCTCAAAAACTCTAAGCATGCTCAGGCCTATATGGTCCGGGCTTCGGCCGCGGCTTGCCGCCGGGGAAGGCGAGGCGCAGGATCGTACGGTGGACGGTGCCGAGCTGCTTGCTCAGCGGGCCGGTGTTGTAGGGCAGCCCGTAGCGGCGGCAGATGTCGCGCACACGCGGCGCGATCTCGGAGTAGCGACTGGAGGGCAGGTCCGGGTACAGGTGGTGCTCGACCTGGAAGCTGAGGTTGCCGGCGAGCAGGTGAAACAGCGGGCTCCCGTCGATGTTCGCGGAGCCGAGCAGCTGGCGCACGTACCAGCCGCCGCGGGTCTCATCCTCGACCTCCGCCTGGCTGAACGTGTACGTCTGGTCGGGGAAGTGCCCGCAGAAGATGATCGAGTAGGCCCACACGTTGCGAACGATGTTCGCGGTGAAGTCGGCCGCGAGCGTCGACTTGAAACTGCGCTCCGCGGAAGACCGTCGCGCCGCGAGCGACCCGCCCCGCCCGGAGGCGGCCGCCGAGGCGGCGGCGGCGAGCAACGGGAAGGCGATGTAGTCCTTGACGATCTGCTTGCGCGCCTTCACGCCGATCGCCTTCAGCTCCCGCTTGACCTTCCCCTTCGACTTCTCTCCCGCGCGGATCGCGTCGAAGTTGAGATCGTGGAGCGCCACGCCCCACTCGAAGAAGCCCATCAGCACGAGGTTGTAGAACGGCTGCAGCAGGTAGACAGGGTGCCATTTCTGGTGCGTGTCGATGCGCATGATCTCGTAACCGAGATCGCGGTCCTTACCGCGGATGTTCGTGAACGTGTGGTGCTCGTAGTTGTGCGAATGACGCCACGCATCGGCCGGCGAGGCCGTGTCCCAGTCCCAGTTCTGCGAGTTGATGTCCGGATCGTTCATCCAATCCCACTGGCCGTGCATCACGTTGTGGCCGATCTCCATGTTCTCGAGGATCTTCGCCACCGACAGCGCCGCGGTACCGCCCAGCCACAGCGGCTTGTAGCGCGAGCCGATCAGCATCGCGCGGGCGGCCAGCACGAGCTGACGGTGGAGCTTGATCGTGGCGCGGATGTAGCGCGAGTCGCGATCGCCGAGCTCGGCGAACACCTCGTCGTGGATCGCGTCGAACTCACGGCCGAGCGCCTCGATCTGCTCTGCGGTCAGGCGGGCAAGGGGGTTATCGGGCTCGTCCTCGAACCCCTTCTGGGTCGCTCGCCTGGTCCGCGCGTCATCGGACGCGGTGCGCGGGGGGGGACCCTCAACCTCGTTGAGTCTCGCGGCGACCGTCGGGCTATCGATCTGGGTGGCTGACATTTCTGATTCCTCTGTTGGGGGACTTAGGGGATCGGCTTGTTCGGATCGGCGATCGCAAACGGTGGGAAAGACTTTTTATGAGACCCCCTCGAGGGGGTCCGGCTGGGTCGGTGGATGTGATTCTGAGAGTGGTGGCGATCGAGGGACTGAGTTGAGACATCAGAGCTCGATCTCGACGGCACCCTCGGGCGCGTTGATACATGTGCGCATCATTTCGCCGGGCTGGCCGTAGACACGGCCGGTGCGCAGGTCGCGCACCTGACCCGAGCGCAGCCGCCCGACGCAGGTGTGGCAGATGCCCATGCGACAGCCGAAGGGCAGCTTGGCGCCGGCGCGCTCGCCGGCCACGAGGATCGGCTGCTCGCCGTCGCTCGAAGCCTGGATGGCACTCGAGCAGAAGTCGATCGTGCCACCCTCGCCACGTTCGCCCTCGCCAACCGCCGTGTCCGGTTGAAAGTGCTCGACATGCAGCTTCACCGGGTCGCCGTCGCGCTGCCAGCGCTCGCTCAGCGTCTCCCGCAGTCCGGCCGGCCCGCACAGGAATGTCTCACGCGCGCGCCAATCGGGACACAACTCAACCAACTGCTCCACGGTCAGACGACCCTCGGCGCCTGTCAAGCGCTCGTGCAGCCGGTAGCCGATGTGCCCGGCGGCCAGCTCGCTCAGCTCGCGCCCGAAGATCACTTCCGCCTCGCTGCGCGCGCAGTGCACGTGCACGACATTCTCCAGCTTGCCCGCCCGCGCGATCGCGCGCAGCATGCTCATGATCGGCGTGATTCCACTGCCGGCGCTGATGAACAGCAGCCCGCGAGGCAGCGGGTCGGGCAGCACGAACGTGCCTTCCACGCCGCCGAGGCGCACGATCGTCCCGGGACGCACGCCGCCGAGGAGAAACGGCGAGACCTTGCCGCCGGCGACGAGCTTCGGGGTGATCGAGATGCAGCCGTCGGGCCGCTGCGGGTCGGAGGTGAGCGAGTACGCGCGCCAGTGATGCACGCCGTCGACCTCGATCCCCAGCCGCAGGTACTGCCCGGGCTTGTGCCCCTCCCATTCCCAGCCGGGCTTGACGAGCACCGTGGCGGCGTTCGGCGTCTCGCGCTCGACCCGTTCGATCCGCCCGCGCAGCTCGCGCGTGGACCACAGGGGGTTGACCAGCTCGAGGTAGTCGTCCGGCAACAGCGGCGAGGTGAACGAGCGGATCAACCCCAGCACCCTGCGCCGGCCCTCTGATACGCGCGGGACCGCGCCTCGCTCAGCCATCTATGCCACCACCACCGCGAGCGCACAGCGAGGCTCGCATCACGCGCACCCGTGGGCTGCGCATGTGCAGTTCGCACTTCTCTGACATGTGCAGTTCGCGGTTCTCTGGGTTGTTCATCGGATCCCACTCATGGACGACCTGAACTCATGCTACCTCAAATGAGGTTACATAGATCGTGGTACCGTTAGCGCCGGATGGCGGGAACAAAAACCGACACGATCGACGCGCCCAAGCGCGCCCAGGCCAGCTCCTCCTCCGGCTATGACCTGACGATCGAGCAGCTGGCTGGCTCGGTGGGCATGTCGGTGCGGAACATCCGCAACCACCACTCCCGCGGCTTGCTGCCCGCGCCGGAGGTCCGCGCGCGGGTGGGCTACTACAACGCCGACCACGTGGCGCGGCTGCGCCTGATCCTCGACCTGCAGGCCGACGGCTTCAACCTCGCCGCGATCGAGCGACTGCTGAGCGGATCGGACGGCCTGGCCGAGCGGCTGCTCGGCCTGCGCCACGCCGTGACCACGCCGTTTGAGGCCGAGACTCCCGAGATCGTGACGGCCGAGGAGCTCGCGAAGAGCTTCGGCGAGGTCCACCAGAAGGACATCGAGCGGGTGCGCAAGCTGAAGCTGCTCGTGCCGCTGGGCGACGGTCGTTTCGAAGTCCCCAGCCCGGCCCTGCTGCGGGCCGCCGAAGAGGTCGTGGCGCTCGGCATCTCGCTGCACGCGGCGCTGGCTCTGATGGAGCGCGTCAGCCGTGACTGCGAGTCGATATCGAGGGCCTTCGCAAAGCTCTTCCTGAAGGAGCTGTGGGATCCCTTCGAGCAGGAAGGACAGCCGGACGAGCGCTGGGACGAGGTGATCGAGGCCGTCGGCGCGCTGCGACCGCTCGCCTCCGAGGCGCTGCTGGCGGTGTTCAAGCAGCGGATGACAACCCAGCTCGAGGGCGCCTTCGGCAAGGTACTAGAGCACCAAGCCAAACGCTAGTTTAAATGTCTACGCGACGAGCACGCGGTCGGGCTCGCCGACCGGCGAAGGAGTCCTGCGCGGGCGGCTGCGCAGTAGCGTCCCGTTACGCGGCGAGAATGTCACGTTGCGGCGCGTCACCCGCTCGGCGTGAGTGCTCCCGGGGCTCAGCACGCGGCGCCGCAGGACCGCCTCGAGCACGACCCGCATCTCCATTTCGGCAAACGCCGCTCCCAGACACCGGCGGATGCCGCCGCCGAACGGAACCCATCCGTACGTCGTGGGCGACTCCTCCAGAAAGCGCTCCGGACGAAACGCATAGGGCTCGGGATAGAGGTCTGGACGGGTGTGCGTGAGCCAGATCGCCGGCGTCACATCGGTACCGGCGGGCAGGCTCATGCCCTCGATGTTCAGATCCGAGGCCAGCCGTCGTCCCGCGAGCGGGACGACCGGGCGCAGGCGCAGCGACTCGGAGATCACGGCGCGCAGGTAGTTGTCCTCTTCACCCGCATCCACCTCGGTCGTCAGCCGCTTCAACGTCGCGGGGTTTCGCAGCAGTAGATCGAAGGTCCAGGCCAGCGCGGTGGCGGTCGTCTCGTGACCGGCGAGCAGCAGCGTGACGAGCTGGTCGCGCACCTCGCGGTCGCTCATCTCGCTGCCATCCTCGAAGCGCGCCGCCACCAGCAGCGAGAGGATGTCCTCGCGCTCGCGGTGGGTGGAATCCGGATCGGCGCGGCGCTCCGCGATCTCGGCAAGCAGCAGCCCATCGATCTCGCGTAGCAGCTCGCCCAGCTTCGCCAGCGGATCCCCCCGGCGAAAGCGACGTGAGAGCAGCACACGAAACTGCAGGGCGGGCGAGGACGTTTCACCCAGCAGCAGCGGCAGACGTTCGCGCAGACGCTCACGGCGCGCCGGGTCGGTCACGCCGAACACCGCGCTCAGGATCACCTCGAGCGTGATCGCCTGCATGCGCGGATGGATCGCGAACGGGCGGTCCTTGGACCAGCTGTCGATCTCGCGCTCGGTGACCGCACGGACCGTCGTCTCGTACGAGCGCATCCGCTCGCCATGGAAAGGCGGCAGCATCAGCTTGCGCCGCGCGAGGTGCTCGCGGCCCTCCAGCAGCAGCACCGAGCCCGGCCCCATCACCGGCAGCAGCGCGATCGTGCGCCCCGGCGGCAGCCGATGCTCGTGCGCGGTGTACAGCGCGCGAATCGCCTCGGGATCGGACAGCATCACCATCGGCCGCTCGAATCCGAGGAAGCGCACGCTGAACGCATCGCCGAAGCGCCGCCGGGCGGACTCCATGAAGGCGATCGGCCGTAGCAGCCAGCGCGCGGTCTGGATCGCAGGGGATTCGGAGGGACCGGCTGGGAGAGCGCTCATTCCCACAGCCTGACACACCTCTATCTCGACCTCTACCCCGGCATTGGCTCTTCCGACGCGGATTCTTCAAACACCGGCGAGCCAAGATGGGATTCGTAGGCCTTTTCGCTCTCGATCGCCTCGACGTCCAGATAGTTCCTCATACCCTCCCGCTGCGCCTTCTGCAGGTACCCGGGGAGGGGGGCGCGCAGCTCGTTGGGGATCGCATCTTCTGCGAGGATCGACTGGAGTGTCTCCTGCAGGGCGCCCGATCCGGCCTCGTTGGTCAACTCCGCCTGGCCGTCGGCGGTGCTGTAGTCATACAGCTCGACTTCCTGGCCTGCGGATTGCATCTCGATGCCGCCCCGACCCCAGTTGGAGTACAGCCCCAGCTTGCCCTGCAGGGTGCGCAGCGCCACCACGTGACGGGGTGCTTCGGCGTTGTGCGAATCGCCGGCGAACTCGGTCACGTCCTCGTCGGTGGCGTGCAGCACCCAGGGCCTGCCGGGTGCCGCCGGGTCGGCACAGATCGCGCCGAGGTCTTGGCGATTGGACAGGTGCGCGAGCGAGCTCTCCGAGCGCCACGCATTCGATCCGCCGGCGATGCTCAGCAGCAGCCCGAGGACATCCGCGCTGGAGGTGAGCTGATAGCGAGGAGCCTGGATGGCCGCTGTCGCCAAGCCACGCGGGTCGCGCACATACAAGGGCACGCGAATCGCCTCCTCATAGGCGGAGGCGCCCTTGCCGCGCATGCCGTGCGAGCCCCCGTACTCGCCATGGTCCGAGGTGAACAGGATCACCGTGTTATCACGCACCTCGGGGCGAGAGTCGAGCGTGGCCAGCACGCGGCCGATCTGGCGGTCGACATAGCTCTGCAGCAGCAGATAGGTGTTCATCAGGCCACTCCACGCGCTGAGGAGCTCGGGCCCGGAGAACGGCACCGCGCCGAACGAGCGCGCGGCCGTTTCCTGCAGCGAGCGGTGCAACAGCGGCTTGCCGTGGGCCTCCAGCTCTTCCGGCGTCTCGAAGTTCGGCGGGACCTGGCGGACCCATTCCGGGGGGGTGCCCTCCTGCGGGATTTCGCCCGTGAAGCGATACCACCAAGCCACGTCGTGGGGATTGACGAGCGAGACCGTCGAGCACCACGGCCCGCGGCCGGCGCTTGCGGCGAACCACTCCTGAAACTGATCGACGATCGACGGGTCCACTTCGGTGCCCTGACCAGGCGCACCGTTGGGCGAGGGGTAGGTGCCTCCCGCGAAGCCATACTGGCTCAGCGACGCGTTGGCATGCGGGTTCAAGTGCCACTTGCCCCACCACGTGGTCTCGTAGTCCATGTCGCGCAGCAGGGTTCCCCACGTCGGAAACCTCGGGGACAGCCGGCTACGGCCCGTGATCATGCACCGGGTCTGATGGGAGTAGAGGCCTGTGAGCAGAACCCCGCGCGCGGGCGAGCAGTCGTTGGAGGCGCTGTAATGACGTTCGAAGCTGACCGCTCCCCGGCGCAGGGCGGCCAGGTTGGGCAGCAGCGTGTCGAGCGCGATCGAGGCCGGCACCCAGGCCGGCGCGCGCAGCTGATCGACGAGGATCACGAGGATGTTCGGTCGCCGTCGAGCAGCGCCTGAGCGGCGCGCTCGGTGCGGTCGCCTGGCCTGGGCAGGCGTGGGCGCGCCGGCCGCCGCCACCGCCAATGAGCCGCCGGCGAGCAGCCCCCGCTTGATGAACGTGCGGCGGTCGCTGTCAGTGAACCGATCTGCCATGCCTATAGATACCGCCAACAACCGAGAGAGCCCCACGGAGCGGTCTCGCGTCAGATTGATCGGTCGAGATAGTCTCCCAACCGATGGAGCAGACAAGTTGAGCGCGAGCTAAGCCGCGAACCGCTGTTCGCTGCGTGCCCTGCGCTTTGCGGCCTCAGCCTCGCGGTCCTTCGCCGGGGCCGCGGTCACCAGCTCGTTCAACAGCCTCGTCGAGGCCGCCGCGATCTCGTCGACGGCGCGCTCGAACGTCTCGGCATTGGCCTGCGATGGCTTGCTGAAACCGCTGATCTTCCGCACGTATTGCAGGGCCGCTCCGCGCACCTCTTCGTCGCTCGCAGAGGGCTCGAAGTTATAGAGATTTTGGATGTTCCGACACATGCGACAAAGGGTAGCCACTCGGCGGCAGGTTGAGGGCGTCGGGGCACAGGAGCCCAGCGCGGGACAAGGACTTCGGGGTGCAGGGGCGCAGCGGGGGACAGGCGCTCTGGCGTCGTATGATCGTTGTGGAGGACTTGATATGACCGCGCTCGGCTTCGCGCTGCTGCTGATGGGTGCCACGCTGGTGGTTGCCGAGGCTCACGTGCCCAGCGGGGCCCTCGGTATGGCGGGGGGGGTGGCGCTGATCGCCGGTGGGATCGTCCTCATCACCGCGTTGGGTGGTAGCGCGGTGCTCGCCGTGCCGGTCGGTGTCGGGCTCGGCGCGGTGGCCGGCGGATGGGCGCTCGTGGTGGCGCGCAAGGCAGCGAGCGTGCGACGCACGCGTATCCAGGCGGGCGCGGAGGCGTTGTGCGGCCGGGTTGGCGTGGTTCGTCGCTGGAGCGAGCCCCGCGGCCAGGTATTCATCGACGGGGCTCTCTGGCGCGCCCGCAACGAATGGGCGGAAATCGACGAGCAGGCGCTGCGCGAGGGTGATCCGGTGGTGGTCGAGCGCGTCAGCGGCCTGACGCTGTCCGTGCGCCGCGCCGAGGAGTGGGAGCTGATCGCGTGATCCTCGCGCTCCTCATCGCCCTCGGCTGCGTAGCGATAACGGCGCTCGTGCTCGCAGGCGTGTCGGTGCGTGTGCTGCGCGAGTACGAGCGCGGGATCGTCTTCCGTCTCGGCCGTGTGACCAGCCAGCGCGGGCCGGGACTGATCTTCCTGCTGCCCGCGATCGATCGAATGGTCCGCGTCAGCCTGCGCACGATCACGTTGCAGATACCGGCGCAGGAGATCATCACGCGCGACAACGTGCCTGCGCGCGTCACCGCGGTCGCCTACTACCGGATCATCGACTCTACGAAGTCGGTGCTCGAGATCGAGGACGTGCTGGCCGCCACCACGCAGATCGCCCAGACGACCCTGCGCTCGGTGCTGGGCAAGGCCGAGCTCGACGCGCTGCTGTCCGAGCGCGAGCGCTTGAACGAGCACCTCCAGCAGATCATCGACGATCAGACCGAGCCCTGGGGAGTCAAGGTCACCACGGTCGAGATTAAGGACGTCGAGATCCCGGAGCGGATGCAGCACGCGATGGCGCGTCAGGCCGAGGCCGAGCGCGAGCGCCGCGCAAAGATCATCAACGCCGAGGGCGAGTTCCAGGCCGCCGCACGGCTCAATGACGCGGCCGACGTGATCAGCCGCAACCCCGTGACAATCCAGCTGCGCTACCTCCAGACGCTGTTGGAGGTCAGCAGTAACCAGAGCTCCACGATCGTGCTGCCACTGCCGATGGATGTCCTGCAGCCACTCGCAGCCGTCGCGCAGGGCGGTCGTGCCGCTGCCGACGGTCCCGAGCGCGAGCGCCTCGACGAGGCGCTCGCCGCGGCACGGGCAGCCCTCGATACCGAGACGAGCGAGCGCGAGCGCCTGGAATCCGGCGCGCACTCGTTCCCTGCCTCACTTCCATCCGAGCCGCCGATGTAACCGGCCCGGCGGGCAGAGCCTCACCTCCATCCGATCCGCCGATGTCACCTGTCAGCCGGGCAGACCTGCCTAGAGGAGATTTCCGAGGCCGTGGATCGCCGCGCTGCCCAGCAAGACCTCGAGTACGACGCCGGCGATTCCGACGAGGAGCGCCACGACCACGACGACGAAATCCTCGAGCAGCACGCCGAGCGACAGCAGCACCACGCCGAGCGCGGGCAGCGTGTCGAGCCCCGTGAACGGAGGGGCGAGGAAGGCACCGACGGACCCGGCGATCACGAGCAGCCCAAAGACGATGTTGCTCAAGCGACGATCGAACAGGAAGCGCAAGCGGGGTCGGGAGAAGCGCTCGAGCCAGCGGATCGCCTTCATCAGCGCGGCGATGAAGCGCTGCTGCTTCTCACCCGCCAGCTCGAGCTTGCGCCAGCGCTGCGGCAGCCAGATCTCCTCGCGGCCCGCTATCAGCTCGAGCGCGAGCAGCACCGCGACGATCTCGAACACATGTGTCGCGCCGCCCGTGGGCAGCGGCAGCGCCGGCACGCCGAGCAGGAGCACGAAGAGGATCGCGAAACTCTTCTCCTGGAAGAGCTCAATCAGGCCGCCCAGGGTCTTGTCGCCGTCGCCACTCAGCCAGCGCTCGAGCTGGTCGCTTACTTTCTCCGGCTCTGGACTTCGCTTACTCCGCGGCAAAAGGCGAGCCAGGCGCCGTGGGCTGCGACGACTGCATCATGTCCACGTGGACGATAGTCGGCGTCGCGCTGCCACGTGGGTCTTGACCGTCGTCTCGCCGACGATCAGCCTCTGCCAGCGTCGAGCACCAACTTTCGGGGTGACAAAAGCGGGAACGACGGGACTCGAACCCGCGACCTCCGACGTGACAGGCCGGCGCTCTAACCAACTGAGCTACGTCCCCGCGTGTGCGCCGAAGCTGCGTCTATGACTCCGCGCGCCTCCCCAGTATGCCAAGGCTTCTCGCTCACCGGCCTGCTGCGGCAGCGAGTCAGCTCCCGGGCGGAGACCTTTCCTACTCCAGGCCGGGATCTTCATGCTCCAGGCATGGACCTTTTGCGGCCGTGACAGGACCTTTCAAGCGAAAACTGGCCGCTCGGCCAGGTTTGCTCTAGTCTTCTCGCCGTGGCGCTTGTCGGACCTCTTCCGCTGCTCGACGGCAATCCGTTCGCCGCGCTGCTCGGCGATCTGCGCGAGGAGCGCGCCGCCACCGTTCCCTTTCCGCCGGGCGAGACGCGCTTCTCGCTCGCGCGCACGCGGCGCTTCGCGGATGAGCCGCTGCCGATGCTGCTCGAGGCCTACGAGCGCTTCGGGCCGGTCTTTACGCTGCGGCTCTTCCACGGCAACGTCGTCTTCATGCTCGGGCCCGCCGCCAACCACTACATCACCGTCTCCCACGCCGCCAACTTCACCTGGCGTGAATCGCACTTCCGCGACCTGATCGGCCTGATGGGCGACGGGCTGCTCACGATCGACGGCGACTTCCACCGCCGCTCGCGCCTGATCATGCTCCCCGGCTTTCACCGCGAGCGGATCGCCGCCTCCGTCGACGTGATGGTCCAGGAGACCTCCAGCGCGCTCGACCGGCTCACCCTCGGCGCTCAGATCGACCTCTATTCGTGGACACGCCGCCTTGCCCTGCGCATCGCGATGCGCGCGCTCTTCGGCCTCGACCCCGACGGCGCCACCGCGCGCTCGGTCGACGCCGCCGGGCTGTTCGAGCAAGCTCTCTCCTTCTACGCCTCCGACTACGCCTTCCGCATGCTCCGCGGCCCCTTCACGCCCTGGGCGCGCCTGCAGCGGGCGGCCCGCTCGCTCGACCGGTTGATCTACTCGGAGATCTCCTCCCGCCGTCGCAGCGGCGAGCGGGGCGAGGACATCCTCTCGCTGCTCCTCGACGCCCACGACGAAGACGGCACCACGCTCACCGATCTGCAGGTTCGCGACGAGGTCATGACGCTCATGTTCGCCGGCCACGACACCACCACCTCGACCGTCGCCTTCATGTTCTACGAGCTCGCCCACCACCCCGAGATCGTCGCCCGCCTGCTCGCCGAGCAGGACGCCCCCTCCGGCGAGCTGTCCGAGCTCGAGATGGTTCTCGACGAGACCCTCCGCAAGTACCCGCCCGCCTGGATCGGACCGCGCCGCTCGGTCGAGCCGTTCGAGTTCGCCGGGCACTCCGTCCCCGGCCGCGCCTTCGTCAACTACTCCTCCTGGGCCTCCCATCACCTGCCCGAGGTCTACCCCGAGCCGGAGGACTTCCGTCCCGAGCGCTTCACCCCCGAGGCCAAGGCCGCCCTGCCCAAGGGCGCCTACGTCCCCTTCGGCGGCGGCTCGCGCACCTGCATCGGCATGCGCTTCGGCCAGCTCGAGATCCGCACGATCGCCACGCTCATGCTCGCCCGCTTCACGCTCTCCCTTCCCTCGGACTTCCGTCTGAAGATCCGCCAGATGCCCACCATCAGCCCCAAGGACGGCCTGCCCATGATCGTCCACCCCCGTACCGCCACGCCCGTCTCAGGGCTTGCAGCGGTGGCTTGAAAGCGCCCCCGCGCAGCCACCCAGCTGCGACCGGGCGGGAGCGATTCGACGCCGCTCAGTGCAGGCTCGCCCGCATCTCCAGCCGATAGCCCGCCACCCCGCCGGCGCCTGCCGCCGCGCTCGCGCCCACGCCTTCGACGCGCACATGCGGATCGGCGAACAGCGTCAGCTGCAGCCCCCCCAACAGCAAGCCCCGCGGGCGCACGACCAGCTTGCCCCCCTGCGCGCGCGCAACCGCGTCGACCGACGCTCTCACGCCGAACAGACCGCCGCCGGCGCTCACCTCCACCTGTCCGCCACCGCTGCGCAGCAGCCGCACTTCGAAGCCTTCCCCCAGCGCCGCCTTCACGTCCGCCTGCGAGGTCCACGCCTGCCCCTTCAGCGCGTCCCCATGCTTTTCAAAGCTCGCTTCGTGCAGCTGCAGCGGACCCTCCTTCACGTTCGCGGCCGTCACGCTCATCCTCTCCACCCCATGCGCTTCCCACAGCAGCTTCGCCGTCTGCCCCGGGCTGATCGCAAGGCTCCCCGCCGTCACCCTCACCGACTCCGCCCTCCCCCACAGCAGCTCCACCGCGGGCCACGCCTTCACGACCACGCTCTCCACCGTCCCGTATCGCCCCACCCGCGCGCGCACCCTGCTCGCCGCGATCGCCGGCAGGAAGACCTGCGCCAGGATCAGCAGCAGCACGATCACCCCCACCAGCCCAACAGCGATTCGGCCGGCTCTGCCCACCCGCACAGCTTCGCAGGCTCGCTAGCCTTCAGGTCCCCTCACCGAGGGGCGCGTAGCTCAGTTGGCCAGAGCACCTCGTTTACACCGAGGGGGTCGCCCGTTCGAGTCGGGCCGCGCCCATCCCCCATCCCCATCACCCCAACCCCATGACCCCAAGTGAGTCCACGATACGCGTAGCAGTGATCGGCTCCGGGCCCGCCGGCTTCTACACGGCCGGGCACCTCCTCAAGGGGGCGGGCGGGCATGGGGCGGGCGGGCATGCGGTCGACTTCGAGGTCGACATGCTCGAGCGGCTGCCCACGCCCTGGGGCCTCGTCCGCTCCGGCGTCGCCCCCGACCACCCCAAGATCAAGTCCGTCACCCGCGTCTACGAGAAGACCGCCGCCCACCCGCGCTTTCGCTTCTTCGGCAACCTCACCTTCGGCGAGCACGTCTCACACGCGGAGCTCCTCTCCCATTACCACGCGATCGTCTACGCCACCGGCTCGCCCCTCGATCGCCCGCTCTCGATCCCCGGCGAAGAGCTCCCCGGCTCCCATGCCGCCACCGAGTTCGTCGGCTGGTACAACGGCCATCCCGACCACACCGACCTCGAGCTCGACCTGCTCGCGGCCGAGCGCGCCGTCGTGATCGGCAACGGCAACGTCGCGATCGACGTCGCCCGCATGCTCGTCCTCGCCCCCGCCGAGCTCGCCCCCACCGACACCGCCGACCACGCGCTCGCGGTCCTCGCCCGCAACCGCGTCTCGGAGGTCGTCATCGTCGGCCGCCGCGGGCCCGCGCAGGCGGCCTTCACCAACCCGGAGCTGCTCGAGCTCGGCGAGCTCGGCGACGCCGACGTCATCGTCGACCCCGCGGAACTCGACCGCGCGCTCGCCGTCCACGATCCAGCCGCCGAGGCCGACATCACCTCACGGCGCAACGTCGAGATCCTCCGCTCCTACGCCGAACGCCCCCCCGCCGGCCGCCCCAAGCGGATCGTCCTGCGCTTCCTCCTCTCGCCCGTCGCCCTCGTCGCCGATGAGCGCGAGCATCTTGGCGCCGTCGAGCTCGTCCGCAATGAGCTCGTCGCCGACGCCGAGGGCAAGCTCCGGGCGCACGCCACCGGCGAGCGCGAGCGGATCGCCGCCGGCCTCGTCTTCCGCGCGATCGGCTATCGCGGCATCCAGCTGCCCGGCGTGCCCTTCGACGAGCGCCGCGCGATCATCCCCAACGCCGCCGGGCGCGTCCTCGATCCCGCGAGCGGCGCCCCACTGCCCGGCGAGTACGCCGTCGGCTGGATCAAGCGCGGCCCCTCCGGTGTGATCGGCACGAACAAGAAGGACGCCCAAGAGACCGTCGACGCGATCTTCGCCGACGTCGCTGCGGGCGTGCCCGACCTGCACGTGGGTGGGCGGGCTCCCCAAACTCCCGACGGCGCCGCGATCGAGCGGCTGCTGCGCGAGCGCCGGCCGGAGCTCGTCACCTACGACGGCTGGTCCTCGATCGACCGCCACGAGCGCACGCTCGGAGAGGCCTCCGGGCGGCCGCGTGTCAAGCTCACCCGGATCGAGGAGATGCTCCGCATCGCCGCGGGCGATTGACGTACGCATCTGTCCGATGTGTCCGCGTCGCCTCCTGCGGCTGCTCGACTCATCTGGCAGACTGCGCCGCGCAAGCCCCGTTAGCTCATCTGGTAGAGCGCCGGACTTTTAATCCGGTGGGGCGGGTTCGAGTCCCGCACGGGGCATTTTGTTGTGGCTGGAAATGGGTGGGTTTTGACGGCGGGGACACCGCCGATCTGCGATTTGGTCCCCATTTGGTCCCGAGATTGCTCTCCGGGTCGCATCCAGCTACCGCACCACATGATCTGCCCAACGCTCGGGCTGCTGATCATCGTGAGCGTTTTCGCGCCAACTTTGCCCCGAGAACTTGACTTGCGCGGAGCGTCATCTATGTTCGACTGATCCTAAAACAGAGTGCCCAGGGCGGCCGAAACCGTGTCGTAAACCTGTCGCGAAAGTTGTCGCGGGCTGCGTCAGGTTTCGCGTCAGGTTCTGGTCCCGGTCCCGCACGGGGTTTTGGCTCTGTGGTGCGGTTCTGCCTACCCCTGGGTTCCGCGGGTGTGGTGGGGCCGTTCACCGGACTGCGCATGGGCGAGCTGCTCGCCCTGCGCTGGGGCGAGGTGGATTTCGCCGCCGAGACGATCCGCGTCGTACGCAGCTTCACGATCGGCGGCGAGAGCAGTCCCAAGTCGGGCAAACCTCGCTCGGTCCCGATGGTTCGCGAGGTCGCAACGGCCCTCGCTCGCCTCGGCCAGCGCGAGCGCTTCACCGGCGACGGCGACCTCGTGTTCGCCGGCGCCGCGGGCGGCCACGTGGATTCCAAAGACGTGCGCGCCGAGTACAAGGCCGCGCTCGGCCGAGCCGGACTGCGCAACCTGCGCTTCCACGATCTGCGCCACACCTTCGGAACCCGCGCGGTTGAGCAGGCGGAGTCAATCTTGGAGCTGAAGGAGTGGATGGGACATGCCAACGTCCAGACCACCATGCGCTACCTGCACTACAAGTCCAAGGCCGACGCCGCGCAAAGACTGGCGGTGGCGTTCGAGGACGAAGATGCGGCCGCGGCATCCCCGGAGCCGGTCGCAGCGTGAGCACAGCACGGGCCCGTCGAGATCGACTGCCGAGCCGCATTCCATGAGCGGACACAACCTGTTCGACGACGAGCATCTGGAGGCCCTATATGCCGCCGATCAGAACCAGGTCGATCAGCTGCGGGGCTCGGCGGAGATCGCCGCAGCTCAGACCTTCGGCCCCTTCAACGACGTGCCCGATTCGCCGTTCCACTCAGCCGAGAACCTGTCGCCCGCGCAGACCTGGGAGCAGATCGCCGAGCGCGTCGGGCTCGCCACCGTCGTCGCCGTCGTTCACGGCATGGCGCAGCGCCCCATTACGGTCGATGCGATTCGCCGCCTGCACGAGATCATCTTCGTGACCACGTTCCCCGAGCACGCCGGGCATCTCCGCAAGTCAAAGGAAGAGGGGCGCTATGGGATCGTCCTGGGCGCCGCCGAGCACCCCATGGTCAAGAGCGAACGCGCCACGGCCGGCGCCCGCGTCCCGCGCCGTCTCGAGGAAATCTGCCTAGAGTTCAACGAGACGGCCGCCGCGCAGGAGCAACCCGACGCGATTTCGCTCGACGAGCTCGTGCTCACCGCAGTCCGCTTCTACGCCAAGGTTCTCTCCACCCACCCGTTCCTGGATGGGAATGGCCGCACCGCGTTCACGCTCCTGCAGTACGCACTGGTACGCAGCGGCCTCGCCTGCGTCGCCTTGGAGGACTTCGACGCCCATCAACGCGCGCTCGGAGCCGCCCTGCGCAGCGACGGGCGGCAATCCTATCTCCCGCTTCAGGCGCTGTTAGCCGATAAGCTGGTCAAAGCACGATTCCCCGACGGAGACTAAAGACGCGATGCCCAAGCAACGGAAGATCAAAGGCTATGACGGACCCAGCGGCGCCTACGTGGCCACCGGGGGCAAGTTCTTGCCGTTGAGCGAGCCCGAGGCACTCGTCGCGCTGACCGACTCCGCCCTTCTCACGGGCCTCGGCTACTCCGACGAGGCTGAGAAGTATCAGAAGCTGGCCCAGCGTCGGCGGCAGCCTGTAGCCGCAGCGCCGTCCAGTTAGGTTCGGCCAGTCCTCTCACTCTTGGCTGGAAGCGGCAGCCAATCGAGGTGCGATCTGGACTCTCGTGATTCGTCGTGGCTGTTGCGTAAAGGGTGCGGCGCGCGGGGTCTTGCGGCCCGGGTGGTGGTGATCGCGTCCACCAGAGCGTTGATGGTTCCGCGGGGACGGCGCCG